>ERZ860264.2400-NODE-2400-length-10361-cov-3.119445_pt1 | contig 10361 bp, 11 predicted proteins | sample MGYA00509980_ERZ860264 | MGnify/ENA primary metagenome ERZ860264 (study PRJEB30046, sample SAMN00715212) | human gut metagenome | study: EMG produced TPA metagenomics assembly of the A metagenome-wide association study of gut microbiota in type 2... | reverse complement strand
GATCTGACGAAGTCGAAGCTCGGCGAATACGGCGAGACACAGACGGGATGGACCGCCGACGAGGCCAAGGGCTTCATCAAGGTGATGAGCACGCCACTGAGAGTCTACTACGGAATCCACAGCCCCTCCCAACCTCCCCAAAGGGGAGGAGAATAGCCTCCATGCCAAAAGCCCCCTATAATCCCCCAAAGGGGGATGTGGGGAATGGAATATATTAAAGATGGCAAGACGATGGAAAAATACCATTATTGCACAGCCAATCCCATGATATATGAGAGGTTGAAAGAATATGCCATACACAATAGGAAATATCCTACGCAGGCGGAAGCTGTCATTTGGGAATATCTGTGCAACGGAAAAATGGGAACCAACTTCAGACGACAGCATATCATAGGCGAGTTTATCGCTGATTTCGCCTGTCTGAAATCCAAACTTGTAATAGAGCTTGACGGCGGATATCATCAATTGCCTCAACAGAAAATAAGTGATGAAGAAAGAACCCGATGGCTTAACAGGCAAGAATTCACCGTGTTGCGATTCAGTAACGAAGAAGCTATATGCAACACTGAATATGTAATAAACAAAATAAAAGAATATGTGTAACAATATAAATCCATCATACAACGGAAACTCCAATCCCCCCCTTGGGGGGAGTAAGGGGGGCTTTAAAGTTGGAATACTCGGCGCCGCCGGCTACACCGGTGGAGAGCTTATCCGCCTGCTGATAAACCATCCGGAGGCCGAAATCGTCTTCGCCAACAGCGGGAGCAACGCGGGCAATCCCGTTGCCGACGTACACGAAGGACTCATCGGCGAGACCGACATGACGTTCACGTCGGAAATGCCGTTCGACAAGGTCGACGTTGTCTTCTTCTGCTTCGGCCACGGCAAGAGCGAGGCATTTCTCAAGGAACACAGCATACCGGAGGGCGTGAAGATAATCGACCTCGCGCAGGACTTCCGCCTCGCAGCCCCCGGCAACGACTACGTCTACGGTCTGCCGGAGATAAACAAGGACCGCATCGCAACGGCGCAGCACGTCGCCAACCCCGGATGCTTCGCCACATGCATCCAGCTCGCCCTGCTGCCGGCAGCGAAGATGAGGCTGCTGACGGAGGACGTGGCCGTCAACGCCATCACGGGAAGCACCGGCGCGGGACAGAAGCCCGCCGCAACGACGCACTTCTCGTGGCGCACGGGCAACATGAGCATATACAAGGCGTTCACCCACCAGCACGTGCCGGAGATACGCCAGAGCCTCACGCAGGTGCAGGGCACGCTCGACGCCGCCATCGACTTCATCCCCTATCGCGGCGACTTCGCCCGCGGCATCTTCGCAACCTGCGTTGTCAAAACCGCCGCGCCGGCCGAGGACATCGTGGCGGCATACAAGGAGTTCTACCGCGACGCCGCCTTCACCCACTACTCCGACCGCCCCATCGACCTGAAGCAGGTGGTGAACACCAACAAGGCGCTCATCCACTGCGACAAGTTCGGCGACAAGCTGCTCGTCACCTCGTGCATCGACAACCTCCTGAAAGGCGCCGTCGGTCAGGCCGTGCAGAACATGAACATCATGTGCGGCATAGAAGAAAAGACTGGTTTGAACCTAAAAGCATCGGCATTCTGATTATGAAACTATTCGACGTATATCCTTTATTCGACGTAAACATCGTCAAGGGCAAGGGCTGCCGCGTGTGGGACGACCACGGGCAGGAATATCTCGACCTCTACGGCGGCCATGCCGTGATAAGCATCGGCCACTGTCATCCGCATTATATAAATAAGGTGTCGGAGCAGTTGCAGAAGTTAGGCTTCTACTCCAACTCCGTGGTGAACAAGCTGCAGGCAGAACTGGCCGAGCGGCTGGGTCGCGCGAGCGGTTATGAGGACTATCAGCTGTTCCTCATCAACAGCGGCGCCGAGGCCAACGAGAACGCGCTGAAGCTGGCGTCGTTCACCAACGGCCGCACGCGCGTGCTCTCGGCAGAGAAGGCTTTCCACGGCCGCACGTCATTAGCGGTCGAGGCAACGGCCAATCCGAACATCATCGCGCCCATCAACGCCAACGGCCACGTGACCTACCTGCCGCTCAATGACCTCGCCGCATGGGAGGCCGAGCTGGCGAAAGGCGACGTCTGCGCCGTTATAATAGAGTGCATACAGGGCGTGGGCGGCATCCGTATAGTCACGGAGGAGTTCGCCAAGGGACTGCAGACGGCATGCAAGAAGCACGGCACGGTACTCATCTGCGACGAGATACAGTGCGGCTACGGCCGCTCGGGCAAGTTCTTCGCCCATCAGTGGCTCGGCATACGCCCCGACATCATCACCGTGGCCAAGGGCATCGCCAACGGTTTCCCGATGGGCGGCGTGCTCATCTCACCGGAGTTCACGCCCAAATACGGACAGCTCGGCACGACTTTCGGCGGCAACCACTTGGCCTGCGCTGCGGCTCTGGCCGTGCTCGACGTCATGGAGAGCGAGAATCTGGTGGACAACGCCCGGCAGACAGGCGACTATCTCATGGCCCGCCTCAACGACTTGAAGCAGTCGGAACCGCACATCACCGACATCCGCGGCCGCGGACTGATGATCGGCATCGAGCTTGACATCCCCCACAAGGACGTGCGTCAGCCGCTCATCTACGAGCAGCACTGCTTCACCGGATGCAGCGGCACGAACACCCTGCGCCTCCTCCCGCCGCTGTGCCTGACGAAGGCAGAGGCGGAGGAGTTTATCACACGATTGAAAAATTCTTTTAGGAGTTAAAGAAGGTTATCGGGGATGCTCTGTAACATCCCCGATAACTCCTTGTTTTAAAATAAACCTCATGAAAATATCAGTTATCGGCGCCGGCGCAATGGGCGGCGCAATGGTAAACGGATTTCTGAAGGGCGACATTTTCCGTCCGTCGGACATCACAGTGTCGAACAGGACGCAGGGTGCGCTCGACCGCTTTGCCGACAGCGGCGTGAGCCTGACGACAGACAACAGCGTGGCGGCAGCCGACGCTGACATCGTCTGCGTGGCCGTGAAGCCGTGGGTGGCGGAAAACGTGCTGCGTGAAATAAAGCCGGTGATGGACTACACCCGCCAGATGCTCGTCGTGGTTGTTGCCGGCCTGCCGTCAGCGACGATACTGGAGTGGATGAAGAAAGACGACGGCACAGTGCCGCCGCTGTTTCTCGTCATTCCCAACATCGCCATGGCGGAGCGCAGTTCGATGACATTCATCGTTCCCGTTGGCGCAAGCGATGAGCAGGCGAAGACGATAAAGGACGTGTTTGATGACGCAGGAAGCTCGATGATAACGGAGGAGCGTCTGCTCGGAGCCGGAACGACACTCGCCTCCTGCGGCATTGCCTACGCCATGCGCTATGTCCGGGCGGCCTCGGAGGGCGGCGTGCAGCTGGGCTTCCGCGCCGACGAAGCCAAGCACATCGTGCTCCAGACGGTAAAGGGTGCTGTCGACCTGCTTCTCGCCAACGGCAACCATCCTGAGGCTGAGATCGATAAGGTCACCACACCCGGCGGCCTTACCATACGCGGCCTCAACGAAATGGAGCACGCGGGATTCAGCAGTGCGGTTATCCGCGGCTTGCTCAGCGCACTAAAATAAGGAGTTAAAGGGAGTTAGCGCTCCCTTTAACTCCTTAACTCCCCCCAAAGCCCCTACATCTCCTTCGTCAGTATGCTCTCCAGCTTCTCGGCCGAGAGGCGCAGCTGGAAGTTGCCGTTGATGGCGACGGAGATGCCGCCGGTCTCTTCCGAGACGACGATGGCTATGGAGTCGCTCTCCTGCGATATGCCCATGGCGGCACGGTGGCGCAGACCGAGTTCCTTCGGAATGTCATAATTGTGGGACACGGGCAGGATACATCCCGCCGCCTTTATGCGCTTCTTCGAGATGACCATCGCACCGTCGTGAAGCGGCGAGTTCTTGAAGAAGATATTCTCGATGAGCCGCTGGTTTATGTTGGCGTCAATCATATCGCCCGTATCGGCTATGTCGTCCAGCGGCGTCGACCGTTCTATGACAATCAGCGCGCCCACCTTCCGCTTGCTCATACTCAGACAGGCCAGGACAATCTGCATGATGGTCTCCTTGTCCTTCTCTTTCGTCACGCCCTTTTCGGACGTGAAGAGGTGCATGATCATCTTGAAGCGCTGGTGCGCGCCCATGTTGTAGAGGAACTTGCGGATGTCCTCCTGAAACAGGATGATAAGACCGATGACACCCACGCTGACCAGCTTGTCCATTATCGAGCCGAGCAGCCGCATCTCCAGCACCTGCGACACGAAGAGCCACAGGACGACAAACATCATGATGCCGATGAAGACATTGAGCGACCGCGACTCCTTCATCAGACGATAGATATAGTAGAGCATCAGCGCTACGAGAAAGATGTCTATCACATCCTTTATTCCAAATTCGAAAAACATAGTCTTGTATATGTTATTGTTATATGCTAACCGCTGCACATCCTTGCAGACGCCATGCGACAACGGTTTGCGTCATCCATCACTCACACAACGGAACGGCGGCAGCCCATTCTTCATTCTTCACTTTCTTACTCTTCGTTCTTCACTTTCTTACTCCCACTCGATCGTTGATGGTGGCTTTGACGAGATGTCATAGCAGACGCGGTTGACGCCGCGCACCTTGTTGATGATCTCGTTGGAGACCTTGGCAAGGAAGTCGTAAGGCAGATGCGCCCAGTCGGCCGTCATGGCGTCGGTGCTGGTCACGGCACGCAAGGCGACGGGATTCTCGTATGTGCGCTCGTCACCCATCACGCCAACCGAACGTACGGTTGACAGCAGCACGGCACCGGCCTGCCAGATCTGGTCGTAAAGCGAAACCTCTATCTCACCGTCGGTCATCGACGCCGGTACACCTGCGGCCAGCACCTTGCGGGCCTCTTCGCCTGTGAGACGCACCTTGTAGTCGCGCAGTCCGCGGATGTAGATATCGTCGGCATCCTGCAGGACACGGACTTTTTCGCGGGTGATATCGCCAAGGATACGCACGGCAAGTCCGGGACCGGGGAAGGGATGGCGCGTGATGAGATGTTCGGGCATGCCCAGCTGACGGCCCACGCGGCGCACTTCGTCCTTGAAGAGCCACTTCAGCGGCTCGCAAAGACTGAGGTGCATCTCCTCGGGCAGTCCTCCGACGTTGTGATGGCTCTTGATGACCTTGCCCGTGATGTTGAGCGACTCAATGCGGTCGGGATAGATGGTTCCCTGTGCCAGCCACTTCGCACCCGTAATCTTGCGTGCCTCGGCGTTGAACACCTCGACGAAGTCGCGGCCTATTATCTTGCGCTTCTGCTCGGGGTCTGTCACTCCGGCAAGGTCGCTGAAGAACTTCTCGCTTGCGTCGACGCCGATGACGTTGAGTCCCAAACACTCATAGTCGTGCATGACGTCAGTGAACTCGTTCTTGCGCAGCATACCGTGGTCGACAAAGATACACGTGAGGTTCTTGCCGATGGCGCGGTTGAGCAGCACGGCAGCAACCGACGAATCGACGCCTCCGCTGAGTCCGAGTATGACACGGTCGTCACCGACCTGTGCTTTCAGCTCGGCAACGGTTGTGTCGACGAACGACGCCGCGCTCCAATCCTGCTTCGAGCCGCAGATGTCAACGACGAAATTCTTCAATAGCTGTGTGCCCTGAACGGTGTGGAACACCTCGGGGTGGAATTGAACGGCCCAGACGGGCTGTTCCTTACTTGCGTATGCCGCATACTTCACATCTGCCGTCGATGCTATGCACTCAAATCCTTCGGGTATGGCCGTGATTGTGTCGCCGTGGCTCATCCATACCTGTGAATTGTCGGTGAAGCCCTTGAAGAGCGGATTTTCCTTGCTGAACGTCTGAAGGTGGGCACGGCCGTACTCACGCGAATCTGCCTTCTCAACACGTCCACCGAGCGTATGGGAGATGAACTGCGCACCGTAGCAGATGCCAAGCACGGGCAACCGGCCGACGAACTGGCTCAGGTCAACCTTGAACGCCTCGGGGTCGTGCACTGAATAGGGCGAACCGCTCAGTATGACACCAATCACCGAGGAGTCGTCCTTCGGAAACTTGTTGTACGGAAGAATCTCGCAGAATGTGTCCAGCTCGCGGACACGGCGGCCGATGAGCTGCGTGGTCTGCGAACCGAAGTCGAGGATGATAATCTTCTGTTGCATATTCGTTTATATATTATTATTGTTTATGTCTTAATTATACTTGTTGTCCTGATTATATTTGTATGTCCTGCACAAACGCCTCTGCCTCTGCCAGCGTGTCAAGCTTACCGACGTCCATCAGCCGCAGGTCGTCCTTGACACAGCCGTGTATCACGACCCTGTCGCACACGCTGAGATAGAAATCAATGATGCCGAACTTATCGGGAAATTCGCAGAACAAAGGGAAAAGGCCCGGAGAAAAAATGTGTATGCCCGAGAAAGCATAGCGGTGGGCGGCAGCGGTGACTGCGGCAGGATAAGGGCTTCGCACCTCACCCGTGGCGACATTCGTCCAGCCGACCAGCCGCATGTCGTCATCGAAAAGCAGATAGCGGCTTGTCTTACGGTTGCTGACCAGCAGCGTTGCGGCGTCGGCAACGCCGGCGGCATAAAACGCGCTGAGGTCAACGTTGCTCAGTATGTCCACATTATGAATCAGTATCGGCGACGACACGTCAAACAGCGGCGCGGCCGCCTTTATGCCACCGCCCGTGTCGAGCAGCGCGGCCGTCTCATCGCTGACGCGTATGTCCATCCCGAAATTAGCCTTTGCCGCCAAAAAGTCTGTTATCTGCGAAGCGAAATGGTGCACATTCACGACAATTCTCTGCGCTCCGGCCGCCTTCAGCCTCATCACCGTGTGTTCCAGCAACGGCCGCCCCGCCACACTCACAAGAGCCTTTGGCATGGTGTCGGTCAGTGGTTTGAGCCGTGTCCCGAGTCCGGCTGCGAATATCATTGCCTGCATCATCTCTGTCTATCCCTGTTTATCCCCGTCAGTCTATGAATTCTAAAAATTCCGAAGATTCATCTTGTTTGCCACAAGTCTCAATCTTCGCCTCCTCTATAAGTCTGCGTCCGAACCACTCCTTATTGCTGGCTGACAGCGACATGGAGTTGATAAAGTCAAGAGCACTGTCCATTGATACTGTCACATTCATAATCGTACGAGGTTATATATTTTCTGCAAAAGTACACAAAATCAGCAAGTCTGGCAAATATATCTTTCTTTTTTCGTATTTCCATATTGTGTTGATAGAATATTGGCTAAGAAACTGTAAAGTAACGGAACAGTTAAAAGCAGGTTTCAGCGCGAAGACATTGGTTCCTTACATGCACACCATAACAGGCACGAATTGGTCAGGCCGGAAGAATTTCTTTATCCTGTCTGCCCGTTACTCGGATTTTATGTGTACATTTGCACAGTAATAAGAGTGTAGCGAAATGGTTGCATTATACTTACTTACAGGCATATCTGCACTTTGCTACGCCACTTTATGACAGGACAAAACGTGGAGCAAGAAATAGATGAGCATTATACGGAAAGAGACACGGGGAGAGATGATGCGCTTTGTGGTGGTCGGAGCATTGGCCACAGTGATACACTACGGCATTTATCTGGCACTGTTGGGACGCATGGCTGACGGCGTGGCGTACACCGCAGGATATGTCATCAGCTTTGTTTTCAACTACCTGCTATCGTCGCGTTACACTTTCCGCAGCCGGACCTCGGTCAGAAACGGAGTCGGATTCTGCGCCGCCCACGCTGTCAACTATCTAATTCACATCTCGCTGTTCCACCTTTGGATATGGATCGGAGTGCCGGAATGGCTCGTCCCCGTACCGGTCTACGCCATCGCCATACCGGTCAATTTCCTGCTTGTGAGGCTGGTGTTCAGACACTGATTTCAGTTCAGAGGCAAGAGGAACAATAAGTGAAGAGGTAAGAGTGAAAAACGAAGAGGTGTGATTACTCTTTAGTGCAGAGTTTAGAACAATAAGTGAAGAGGTATGATTGCTCTTGTTAATCAACGTAACAAGAGCAATCATACCTCTTCGCTCTTCACTCTTCACTCTTCACTCTTCACTCTTACTTCTTACCTATTAATCGTTTAGCGCTTCAAACAGCTTGTCAAGTGCCTCGTCAGCGTCGCGGCTCTCGTTGAGCAGGGTCACAAACTTGCTGCCGATGATGGCTCCGGCGGCGTTCTGCTGCGAGCTTTCCAGTGTCTGACGGTTGGAGATTCCGAAGCCGATCATGCGCGGATTGCGCAGATTCATGGCGTTGATGCGGCGGAAATATTCCTGTTTGGCCTCGTCGAAACTCTTCTGTGCGCCGGTGATGGCAGCAGAGGAAACCATGTAGATGAAGCCGTCGGTGTGGTCGTCGATGAAGCGTATGCGCTCCTCGCTCGTCTCAGGAGTGATGAGCATGATGATGCGCAGGTCGTAACGGTCGGCCACGGGTTTGACGGTCTCCATATAGTCCTTGAACGGAAGGTCCGGAATGATGGCTCCCGAAATGCCGCTCTCCACACAACTGCTGCAGAATTCCTCGATGCCGTACTGCATGATGGGGTTGAGATAGCCCATCAGTATGAGCGGGATGCCGATTTCGTCCTTTATCTCTTTCAGCTGACTGAATATCAGCCGCAGGTTCATTCCGTTGCGCAGGGCGCATGTCGCGGCGTCCTGGATGACCGGTCCGTCGGCCATGGGGTCGCTGAAAGGTATTCCCACTTCAATCATGTCGATGCCGCGGCGCTGCATTGTGCGTATGACATCGGCCGTGCCGTCAAGCGTGGGGCAGCCGGCACAGAAGTAGAGCGACAGTAGTTTGCGGTCCTTGCTCTCTGAAAACAGTTTGTTTATCTTGTTCATAATTCGATTTCTTTTAATTCTGGAGTTACGGGGGAGGTATTACTCTTTAAGCGATGCAATGAACTTCCGCAGCGCTTCGACGTCCTTCACGCCCGGCTCGGTCTCAAAACGTGAGTTGAGGTCGATGCCGGCGAGCTTTGGGTGGGTGAGTCCGGCAATTCTTTCGGCGTCGTCAGGGCCTATTCCGCCGCTGAGCAGGAATGGGAGCGGGCCGTCGTAGGCGTCAAGCACGGACCAATCGAACTGGCTGCCGCTGCCTCCGACGCACTTGCAGCGGGTGTCGAAGAGGAAGAAGTCGACGCAATCGGCATAGTCACGCCATCTCGCGATGTCTTCGGTCGAGGCCACGCTGATGGCTTTTATGAACCTGATTCCCGGCCGGATGTCCGGGTCGAGCGTGGCACGGAGGTTGCGGATCATCGTCGGGGTCTCGTTCCCGTGAAGCTGGACGAAGTCCAAGTTGTAGTTGACGGCATGGGTGATGATGGTCTGGGGCATGGCGTCGACAAAGACACCGACCCGCTTGAAGCTGCTGTCGGCACACTGGCTGTCGAGCGTTCCGCGGTCGGGGATGATGCCGGCACCGGTCGGTATCATCCTGACATGGCGCGGAGAGCCCGGCCAAAAAATCATTCCTATCCAGTCAACGCCAAGCGAGACGACATCGCGGATGTTGTCGCCGTCGCGCATTCCGCATACTTTTATGATCATAGAAGTGGATTGTTTGGTTGATGAAGCTGTGAGATAAAATCGTTGAGAGACTTGCCCGGAGCTTCCGAACGCATGAAGTTCTCGCCGATGAGGAAGCCGCGGTAGCCCGCCAGCCGCAGGTCGCGGACCGTCTCGGGGCTGGAAATGCCGCTCTCGCTGACCTTCACGACGTCTGCGGGAAGGCGCCGGGCGAGGCGGAAAGAGTTTTGGACGTCGGTCACGAACGACCCGAGATTGCGGTTGTTGATGCCGCAGAGGTCCGGTTCTAGGCCGGCATAATCGGTCTCTTCCTCGCTGTGCATCTCCAAAAGAACCTCCAACTGAAGTTCATGGGCGGTGCGGATGAGCTGTCGGCACTCCGCTTTCGTCAGGTCGGCGGCAATCAGCAGCACGGCCGAAGCGCCGCAGAGGCGCGCCTGAAACAGCTGATACTCGTCGATGACGAAGTTCTTATATAATATAGGTATGGTCACTCCGGCGTCCCGCGCCTCGCGGATGAAGCCGTCGCAACCGCCGAAAAACCTTTCGTCAGTGAGTATGCTGACGGCTGCGGCACCGTTCTGCTGATATGCCAGCGGTATCTCGGCGGCCCGGCCGTCTTCCTTTATCCATCCTTTCGACGGCGACTTGCGCTTGAATTCGGCTATGATGCCGGAGCCGGAAGCCGTCAGTGCGGCTTTCATGGAGGGGACATGGCCGCCGAGCATGCGTTCGACGCGGGCGTGGATTTCCCTTTCCGGCAG
>ERZ860264.2399-NODE-2399-length-10379-cov-2.209609_pt1 | contig 10379 bp, 9 predicted proteins | sample MGYA00509980_ERZ860264 | MGnify/ENA primary metagenome ERZ860264 (study PRJEB30046, sample SAMN00715212) | human gut metagenome | study: EMG produced TPA metagenomics assembly of the A metagenome-wide association study of gut microbiota in type 2... | reverse complement strand
AATGATACCGCCTATTAATGGAATCCAGCCAATTATTACTCCGACTAATCCTAATATAACAGCTATTTTAAGCTTAGAAACGCCCTGTTCGCCGACAGAATCTAAAGACGTCCTAATTTTGCCAAGTCCTATCCAATACATAATCAGACCGACTAGAGCTGCAATACCTGTCATCATTGTATCACCGATACTGTTATATACGTGCAACAAAACCGATAATAAGATAAAATAAGCACCTTGCGATCCTCTGTTACTCCACTCAATTCCCAGACTTTCTTTACATAGGTAAAGAGCTGCTAACAAAAGAATAATTGCAATATACTCCAACCATGACGGTATTCCCGGAATCATCGATAACAAAATAAGTGCCATACCACCTATCGCTGTTGCTAAAAATGGAGTAGGGAGTTGTTGGGATTTTGATTGAGCGTCTTTATAAAAATAATAAAAAGCCATACCTCCTCCGATAAGTCCAAGCACTTTACAAGCGAATTTGGGAATATCAAAATTAAAACCTAAAAGTGAACTCAATAAATTGAATTCAGGTAAAACAGTCAATAATAAGAGAAGCATACAAAATTGTAGCTGTAAGAATTTACTAATACGTTCCATTTCTGTATATTTTTTTATGTTATCGTTTATATTCTATTTCCACTTGCAAGAGTCCTACACATTTAATAATACCATCCTGTAAATAACAATCGTTTATATCAGGATATTCACTTTCTGATTTTACCATTTTCACTTGAGTAACCTTATACTCAGTTTTTTGAGGATTATATACCAAAACCGCTGTGTAGACATTCTCCGTTCTACCACATCTATATTTGATCTTCACATTTTTCTTGTCTACACCATGCATATCAGGATAAGCTTCCAAAATAATATCTTCATCAGTTCGACTTCCCATATTAAAGGAAGTAAATATGATCCCATGACACAAAACGGCCTCTCCTTCTCTGTTTTTGCAGTATCCTTTCTGATAAAAGTTTAAGGGGAAGTTTTTTACTTCTTTTCCTGTTGAGCACATAGGCATAAAATGAGGCAACGGTGGCATACAATACATAGATACCGGTTTAGGTGCAGGACGTCCCATTACAGTTTTTGCCGGAGTAGCGGAAGTTGGGAAAAAGAGAATATTTTTCATATAGCAAGCTACAACAGAATAATGAATAGCCTGCACATCTGTACTCAGAGGACGAGTGTACAGTCCATACATCGCATCTCCTATCTTTTTAACCGCAATAACCCCTTCTTCTATAAAAGTCGGTCCATTCATCTTAATCAGACCATAGTATTTGTGTCCATAATAGCTAATGCTCTTAGCGGTAGAATTCAATTTAATGGACATAACACTCCCATTATCAAGCTTTCCTATCCATTCGCCTTTGATATAGCCTGAATTACTAGTCGGTACTGTCAAAGTAGGTGGAACGGAAGGTTTATAAGTTCGTAGTATAGCCGGTATATTATCAGGCCCTTCATCCCCTTGCGGACGGGGCTTACGAGTAAAATACGGCTGCTTACCTGCCGATGAAGTCATTTCTTTATTAAAGGCAAACATCAGGCTATCAGGTCCTATCGACTTGTCAAATGAACCTAATCCGATAAAAAGCAATGTAGAATCGGTAGGAGCATATAAAGTACATTTCCCTTTTTGTCCCATTTCATTTTCCCAATCCAATGTCCAACAGTTATCACCTTCGGATGGGTTACTCAATTTACAGACCTCAGAATTGACAAGCAACATCCTATTTTGGAATTTTACAAATCCAGTAGCCTTTTGTCCTCTGAAATGAGTAGAAGGTTTCTTCTGGTAGTTATCCGGCAGAAACATGAACTTATGATTTTGTCCCTTCACAAACTGTTGCGAAAAGTCTGGAACCAAAGGCTCATCCATATTAATCTCCAAATATCCCAGACGGGTCATTCCTAATATCTTATCTTTTCCCTCGTATACACCTATGGGGGCAATTCCTTGTGCCTGTACTTTCAATAAAGCTGCTAGCACCAAGAGTGAAAAAAATATTTTCCTCATACTACTTTTCTTTTTTCTGTTCTTTCCAAGATGGCCATTCAGCTTGCCATACACCGTCTATTTTCTTTACGGTTTTATTTGTTTTCTCATTGCATACGTCACCGGATTTAATCCCCATAATGATTTTCCCAAAAGGAGTGACCTCATCATATACAGTAGAGTAATGACATAACCCTATACCAGTATCTTCATTAAACTCTTTCTCTAATATCTTATCTATTTTTTCTGTATGTAAACTTACTGAATATAAATTCTCATCTACTTTTTTTGCATACTTCAGCCCCTCTTCTGTTATATTGACATCAACTGCATAAATTGAACCTTGATTTTCTAAAACCGTATATGTGATAAGTCCCTCATCACGTAAACCACTTAACATTTCAATGGTAATCTTCCCGAAATTCATATCTGTAACATTCTCATCAAAAACAAACTTCCCGGAAGGAAAGTATTGATGTTTCATATCATTGACATATTCAGTTAAACTTTCACGCAGTTTACCGTCAGAATTGCATCCTGCTAAAAAGAATAGGGAACATAGCATCAGTACTCCCCAAACCGGATATTTTTTTGTTGTTTTCATTATTATAATTATTAAATTGTTAGTATTCACCATCATAATTCTCACTTTTCTCTTTTCTATCATAATAGAGAATCGTTTCTTTTAATTTGAATTTCAAGCAGTTTCCGGTATACTCCTGAATCTGGTATCATTTTCTTCACTTGACCTTTCAGTCCCATTTCCACCCAATCATTCGCCTTCTCCTTTTTTACAACTCCACCACCACATGAAGAAATGAGTAAAGCTACACACATTATTCCCATAAAGGAAATAGTAGTGCTGTTCCTTGTAAACAGCTTGTTCAATGTTTTCATAATTATTCCTTTGATATAAATATTTAATTTGTTCTATATCATATACTATTAAGGGTATCAAACATACCTTTAAGCTTTGCATTTTCTATCCTTATCAGCGAACGGTCTATTTTTATCTGATGTTTCTCACCCCGTTTACCCGTAATGCAGTACATCTCCATTAACGGTTCGGGAATCACTACTGAAAAGTTCCGCCGAATGATTGAACACGTTTCATAAATCCGGTTATTTACCGGTTCTACCAAATTATCCAGACTGCGTTTGATTTTATTAGCTTCCGTATTTTTCTCCAAAGCAACTACCTGATAGATTTCATATAATTCATGTACGTAGTTGTACATACTTTTAAATTCAATGCCTTCATCATGAATCAGGAAAAAGATAAATACGGTTTTAGGAAGATAGGGTATCTTTATTTCCATAGATGAATAATCGGGAAGAAACACACGTCCCTCTTTATCTATTATGATCCGACTCAAACTATATTCGTCACCATCCGGCTCACAAGTCTCTTTTTGTACTACCGAACCAAGAATCTTCAAGATATCCTCGTCGGTTGAGAAATCATTATCTTCCAATAACTCCAATAAAATTCTTTTTGCCGTATGATAGGATATACTCAATTTTTCACTCATGTTTCATGTTCTTATGTTGGACAAAAATAAGTTAAATAACAGTTATGAGTTATCCGGCACAAGGTTGTTGCCTAAAAATCATCAACCTTGTTTTAAATAACTCCAACAAACTATTGATAATACCCCTTGCCTAAACAAGGTTTATTTTTTTATTCTTTATACCGCAAAAAGTTAAAAGGTAACAAGGAGAAATTGAAAAAAATGATTTATTTTTGTTGGTAGTATGAATAAACTGAATTATACAAAGTACTTTTTTATTATTATCGGATACTTGATTAGTAGCAATATATCTGCACAAACCAACAGAGCACTTATCGTTACGATAGCCAACTACCCTAAGAATAGTGGTTGGGAAAACATCCATGCCGATAATGACAAAGTATATATTCTCGAAATGTTATCTCTTAAGAAATTCTTACCTGCTCATATTATTCAGTTATCTGATACACTGGCAACCAAAGCCAACGTAACCAAAGCATTGAACAGGCTTTGCAACGAGGTACAATCCGGTGATGTCTTATTTCTGCATTTCTCCTGTCATGGACAGCAAATGATGGATAACAATGGGGACGAGGAAGACGGACTGGACGAGAGTTTGGTAATGTATGATGCCGGATACAAATATATTCCCCAACAATATGAAGGAGAAAATCATTTACGTGATGATGAATTGGGAATATGGATTCACAAACTTCGCCGGAAAGCAGGGGAGAAGGGCAGAATTACTATTACGTTAGACGCTTGCCACAGCGGAACAGCAAATCGGGATGAGACAGCATACATGAAAACCTATAAAGAATATGTTCGTGGAACAACTGCTATTTTTGCTAAGGAAGGGTATGTTCCACGTCCCGGTAAACATCAGGAACTAAGTCTGCGGCTTAAAAACGAAAAAGGACTGGCTCCCGCTGCCGTATTCAGTGCCTGTCCGGCAGAGTTTACGAATTATGAGTACTATGACAGACAACGCTCGATGTACGTCGGCAAATTAACATATTCTTTTTGCCGACAGATTAATAAGATGAAAGCTCAATGCACAATAAAGACTTTTTTTTCACGGCTTATGGGTGATATGTTTTCCCTTTTAAGAGACTCAAGTGTACGGCGGTTTCAATATCCCTATATGGAATGTTCGGACGAAACGGCTCCTTTTTTTATCGGACTAAGAAAATAAGAATGAAAATACTCGATTATATAAGAAAGAACAACCGTTCAAGGGAGATGGGTAAAGAAATCGAAAACTTGTACGAGCTATATAAACAACCTTTTATTTTGTTTGCTATAAGCAATTACCCGATCAGTAAAGATACGGCAATAGATATTTATCAGGAAAGCTTTACCGCCATGTACCAGAATATCAGAAGCGGAAAGTATACAGAGCGGAATGTGTCTTTGAAAACATACTTGTTCGAGATTGGAAAACACCACATATTCAAATATATAAATAAGGAACAGAAAGAAAACGACATATTACAGATGTTGGCATCGGAATGGAATGTCCGGCAATTTCCTCCAGAAGAGTGGAATGAAGCGCAGAAAATAGTATCAGAACTACTTGAAGAAGCGGATACAGACTGTAATAAGGTACTCATACTTTATTATTGGGAACGTCGGAAAATGGAAGAAATTGCCCGATATATGAATTATAAGACAGAGCAGGTAGCAAAGAACAAAAAAAGTTCTTGCCTGCGCAGATTATCTTTTGGACTAAAGAGAAGGTTGGAATCTGTAGGTATCATATTAGGAAAATAAAGAAGAAGTAAAGATGAATAAGCAACAAATTGAACAACAAATAGACCGGTTCATTAACAACGAGATGTCTCTCTTTGAACAAGAGGAATTCCGGAGAATGTTGGAAACTGACAGCCACTTGAAAGAACAAGTAAAACTCCGTATGATATTAATCGAAGGAGAGCTGATTCGCGCTGAACAGAAAGCCAGATTAGCAATAGAGGCTTCCAAACATAATATTCATCCCCATTCTTGGGTGGCCGTAGCCTGCATCTTGTGTATATTTGCAGGTATCGGGCTATACGTCGGAAGCTTACATCGTTACTCTCCGGAAGAAATCTATCAGACCTATTATGAGGTTCCTATCATCGAACGGGCACGTGGAGAGGGGATAAGCGAAAAGATTGCGGAATGCAACCAGAAAATCATTACCGCTTATGAACAACAACAATACGAGACCGTCACCGAGCTTTATCGGGAAAAAGAACTTTCCACAAAGATAGACGCATTCCCCGTATCTACCCGTTTATACATAGGTATATCTTTTATTGAGCGACAGGAAACAACAGAAGCTATCTCCGTACTACTTCCTCTGGTTGGCACTCCCTACAAAGAAGAAGCAGAATGGCTCCTGCTTTGCTGTTACATGAAAATAAACGACCGTGATAAAGCATTGCAAGTAGTGACAGAAATAAAAGAGGACAATGGTTTGTATAAAGAGAAAGCAATATTGATTGAGAAACTCTTAAAAGAGAGAAAATGGTTCTAAAAAGGCAATGGCTGATGTTTGTGGGAGCTATTCTTCTCTTTTGCATGGTACACAACATATATGCCCAAGCAAAAGAAGCCCCATCCAATAAAGGAACAGAACACTTCCGAAAATTGGAGCTGGCACATGATAGTACGCAATATGCCCATGAACTATTCTCCATTGCACAATACTGCCGCCGACTAGGTATGTATGAAGAAAGCAAAATAGCCGCCGAACAAGCAGATAAAATACTATGGCAAGTACTGAAAAATAAAACGCCCAAAAGCAAAGAAGATTATGCTTTATATGAGGAAGAACTAGATATGCAAATCTTTCTTATGGATTTGTCGATTGGGAGAAAAGACTGTTATCTGGTACTTTCTGCGAGAAACATGACTCTGGATGCTGCCACTACAGGAGTATTGGCATATACAATGTATGATTACGCACGTAACGGAGCCTCTCCCAAAGAGCTTCGCCCCATATACAAGCAACTGGAATTTCCACGTCCCGAACAACTGAATGTTATTACCCGTTACTATTGGGAAACAGGAAAAACAGACCAGATCGTTAAAGAAATCAATAAAGCACAACGAAAAACAGCATGGAACTCTCTACCCGACCATGAACGGAGAATTTTATCCAGACGGCTGGAGAATGCCTGTCTGTTACCCTCATTATCTCTCACAACTTTAAGTGAATGTCTGCGAATCGCTAAGAGTATGTATTATCCCGTTTCAGTAGGGGAAGTTTTATATGAACAGAAATTACCGGAATATTTTTCGATGTACAGAGAGGCTGCACGAACTTGTGTGAACCACAAGAAACCGCTATATGCACTAAAAATATACAAGCTGATTGAGCGGCTGATCATAAAAACAATAGGGGATGACCTCCAGTTTCTGCTACGTTCCGAACAACATGAACTATGGGAAATAATGAAGCCCTATTTTGAAGAAATGCAGACTTTTGCTTACGAAAACCGACTGTTTGAAGGGATGGTTCCTTTTTTATATAGCAACCGCCTATTAATGAATGAATTATTTACTGGGACATCTTTTCAATATCACCGCTATTTGTCCGATACAGACAGCCGTTATATCCTAAATACCCAATCACAGATTGATTCAATCACCTTTAACAAGGACTCATTCAGAAACCAAACTGCTCAAGATACCATCAAACGGTTGCAGAATCGGGTAGCACGTCGGGAATTGGAGAAAGCATTAATCAATCGTATAAAAAAAGAGGTATCACCTCAACTTCCCAAGATTAATCAATGGAATGAAATTGCAGCTTCTCTTGATAATAATGAAGCTGTCATCGAAATTTTCAGTTTGCCTTACGAGCTGGTATGCGAAACATATATCGCTATTGTATTTTCTAAAAAGCAATCTCCCCGTTTGGTAACATTACCATCATTACCGCTAGAATATGAAGATGAAAAGATACCGTATAGCAAATTTTGGCTTCCGATCAAAGAAGTGATAGGAGACTGTACCTGCCTTTATGTTTCAGGCTTGGAAACACTGCATTTCCTTACATTCGCCAATATTCATCATGAGAATAAGTATATAATCGATGAATATGATATTCATTATTTATGGTCTGGCAACGACATTCCCCGAATAAAGAAAGAGAAAGAACAAACGATCTCCGGTATATCCCATAAAAAAGACATCTTTCTCTTTGGAGGCGCCGATTTCAACCATCATCCATCCCATTTGGCAACAGAACAAGGTTTTCAATACCTGCAAGGCACAGTTGACGAAGTTAGATGTATAGAAAAAATTCTTTCCAATCAATGGAATATTCATAAATATACAGGCAAAGACGCAACAGAAACCGCATTCAGAAAATTATCGGGGCAACCATTGGAATCATCTGCCATACATATTGCAACACACAGTTTCCGTATCATATACCACCCTAAAGTCCGGAACGACATCCTCCACGTAGGAGGACTTAGCAAGCATAAAGAGCCTTTATTACATACAGGGCTGATATTCACAGGAGCCAACCATACTTGGGAGAATCTGCAACAATTAGGAACAGATGACGGCATTCTGACTGCGCTTGAGATCGAATCAATGAATTTGTCTGGCGTTGAATTAGCCGTGCTATCCGGCTGCAACACCGGTAATGGAGATACCCGATATGGAGAAAACATTTTCAGTCTGCAACGTGCTTTTCGCCAAGCCGGTGTAAAGGCTCAGATCATTTCTTTCCGAGACGTATCGGACAAGGAGACCAGAGAACTGATGACAGACTTCTACCGTTATTGGCAAACAGGAATGAGCAAACAAAAAGCTTTTACGATGGCACAACGGAATATGAAGAACAAATATACGAACGTGCCCAATAAATGGGCTTCGTTCATATTGATTGAATAATTTCGAACCTTAACAGGTAATATGGCAATAAGTATCCAAAGCAGCTTTATCTCGGACTTAATGATCCTCCAAAGGCCGATTTTAGTTCTCCATAGCCGACTCCCGATGAATTGCGGGCATAAGCTCTCACATGATAAGACTTTCCGGTTCTTACCAAAATATCCGCACTATAGTCTCCTGTGATATCGGAAGTTCCCACTTTAATTTTATTTCCTTTTTCTACAGTAGGAGTCTCAGTATTATTCTCGACCCAACAAAAACCGTATTCAATAATAGCCGACCCGCCATTATCTGTTATATTGGCAGAACACCGGACTGTATTGTACCATACATTATCTATATACTCTCCATTCCCACCATCACCTAGCGGTCTGAATATATTGTTTGAAGTAGATTTGAAAGTCGGAACTTTACTTTCCTGTTGTTCATCGTCATCCGAAGAACAGCCACCCAAAGCAAACAATAAGGAGAAAATGACTAAAACTCTGTAGATGTTCCGTTTACTTGTTTCCATAAATAGTTTTCTTTTTAGATTCATAATGTGACAAATATAAATCAAAAAAGAATCCATGACCGTCTATGACAAGGTTGTTATCCTAAAAGATAAACCTTGTTTATGGCTGGAGGCGTTGTCTTTTCACTGCCGATTTAGCAGTCCCATCGATATGTGTGCTATCTACCGGTTGCTGTTCAGTCCTTTCCGCCTTTTCCCGTTTACGCTTATTTCGTATTTTCCATTTATTCCAGAAAAACAGATCGCTCCACTTATTAAAATCCTTCTTATACATAATACCCACCCCTTGCGTGGTCAGATTTGTTTTTGTATAATAACGGTCGTTCGTTTCATTATATGCCTTCAGACGAATATCCCCCGAACGATTAATCAGCCATTCCGCTTCAAAGTCACCGACAAAATTCGTATTCGCCATCGGGTTATCCCGATAACCGAAATTTCCATTGATCAGTAACCGGTTATTCAGCAACTGTCCAGAAAGAATGCCTTCCACTTCCATATCCGTCCAACCTTTGTCTCCTGTACTCAGATTCGTTCCGATATTCCAGTTATTCGTCTCAAAAACCTGCGACAGCGCATTGTTCAACTGACCGGACAGAGTGGAGGAGAGCACCGATGACATGACATTCGAGTTCTGATTATTATTACGAGCGTCTTCCGTATAGAACTTACCAATTCCCAACAAATAAAGAATCTGCATATTCATTTGCTCTTCGGTGCTGATATAATTGCGTACCAATGTCTGTACCTCATCTCTTTCATTCGGAAGTTCGATACCCAATTTGATAGTAGGACGCACCAGCATACCACTCAAATTCATTATACAATTAACCCGCACATTGGGTTGCTGTATAATGGTCGAAGCATCCGGTATCAAATCATTCAGCGAAGCAGAGTTCACAGTATAAGAAGCCTGTATATCCATATTCGCATCCAAAGGCGCACCATTAAAAGTAATTGTACTTCCATCCTTAATCACAAAGTCCTTGCGAATCACTTCTTGCAAACTGAATTTATACACTCCTTGATTAATCCGGTAATTACCAAACATCCTGACATCTCCTTTATTATAAAATTCCGTCCGGATATTTCCCGTCCCTTTTCCTGTGATATAATCTCCGGCAACCGGGTCCATAATAATCCGCATAGTAGCGTCGGGAGTTGCATCCACCAGAATATTCAACCGGATATCCGTTTTTTGCTCTTCTGTTTCCGCTTGACGTTTCTGTTGTAGCTGGTCATAATAAGAGATAATCTGAACAGAGTCCTGGATGGTCCGACGCGGCGTTTTGTCAACGAATTTAATAAACTGATTGCTCGTGGCCGACGCTACACTACCATTAATATAAGTAAAAGTCGTATTCCTATTCGTTGTCATGGCGGCATTCACTTCCAGTCCTTGTGCGGCATTACCGGACAACATTACATTTCCGGTTCCATA
>ERZ860264.2390-NODE-2390-length-10421-cov-2.697376_pt1 | contig 10421 bp, 8 predicted proteins | sample MGYA00509980_ERZ860264 | MGnify/ENA primary metagenome ERZ860264 (study PRJEB30046, sample SAMN00715212) | human gut metagenome | study: EMG produced TPA metagenomics assembly of the A metagenome-wide association study of gut microbiota in type 2... | reverse complement strand
GGCTGCCGCCATAGCTCTTGCGGAGAGTGACAGTGACTTTGGGCACTGTTGCCTCGCCGTAAGCGTAAAGAAGCTTTGCACCGTGAAGTATGACTCCGTTGTATTCCTGTCCTGTTCCGGGAAGGAAGCCCGGCACATCGACAAGTGTCACAAGCGGAATGTTGAATGCGTCGCAGAAACGTACGAAACGCGCGCCTTTGCGCGATGCGTTGGAGTCGAGCACACCTGCGAGAATCTTCGGCTGGTTGGCGACTATACCGACAGCCTGACCGTTGAAGCGGGCAAAACCTATGATGATGTTTTTCGCGAAGTCTTTGGATACTTCAAGGAATTCACCATTGTCGACGATCGATGCGATGACATCATACATGTCGTAGCTCTGCTTCGGATTGTCGGGAATGATATCGTTGAGTTTGTCTTCAAGACGATCGATCGGATCCTTGCAGTCTACAAGCGGTGTCTCCTCGAGATTGTTCTGAGGAATATAGCTCATGAGTTTGCGTACAAGCTTGAGGGCGTCTTCCTCGCTTTCGGCTGCGAAATGTGTCACACCGCTCTTTGTGGAGTGTACGGATGCGCCGCCGAGCTGTTCCTGAGTCACATCCTCGCCGGTAACGGTCTTCACAACCGACGGACCGGTAAGGAACATGTAGCTCAGTCCCTTGGTCATGATTGTGAAGTCGGTCAGAGCGGGACTGTAGACAGCGCCGCCGGCACAGGGACCCATGATGGCCGAGATCTGGGGAATTACACCCGACGCCATGATATTGCGCTGGAAAATCTCGGAATATCCTGCAAGTGCATTGATGCCTTCCTGAATACGTGCGCCGCCTGAGTCGTTGAGTCCGATGACGGGAGCGCCCATTTTCATGGCGAGATCCATCACCTTGCATATCTTCTGCGACATTGTTTCCGACAGTGAACCGCCGAATACGGTGAAGTCCTGTGCGAATACATATACCAGACGTCCGTCGATCGTACCGAATCCGGTTACCACGCCGTCGCCGAGAATGTGCTTCTTGTCTTGTCCGAAGTTGGTGCAACGGTGAGTGACAAACATGTCAAGCTCTTCGAAACTTCCTTCGTCCAGAAGCATTGCTATGCGCTCGCGTGCGGTGTACTTGCCGCGTGCATGCTGTTTCTCTATCGCCTTTTCGCCACCGCCGAGACGGGCTTTTGCCCGGTTTTCGATCAACTGGCTGATCTTTTCTTCTTGTTTGCTCATTTCTATTATGTTAGATTATCTTATTTTTTAGGATCCTCGCAAAGTTCTGTCAGGACAGCTTCGGTCGACTTGGGATGCAGGAATGCGATCTGAAGTCCGTCCGCACCTCCGCGCGGAGCTTTGTCAATGACTTTTACACCTTTCTCCTGCACTTCTTCAAGTGCGTTTGCCACACCGTCTTCTATGGCGAAAGCCATGTGATGCATTCCTCCGCGGCCACCGTTCTTCTCGATGAACTTGGCTATCGTGCTCTCGGGGCAAGTCGCCTCAAGCAACTCGATCTTGGTGTCGCCGACTTTAAAGAAGGCAGTAGTGACTTTCTGGTCTTCCACTACTTCCTGTTTGTAGCATTTCAGACCGAGTACATTCTCATAATACTTGATAGCCTCTTCAAGGTTGGGAACGGCTATGCCGATGTGTTCAATGTGCGAAATTTTCATTGAAGTGTTAGTTTTAGGTTATTGCGTTTTAGTTAAAAAAATTCACATTTAATTATTAATGTGGATTGTCTTGCAAATTTAACGAAAAATTTCGGACTTTTCTTTAATTTTGACTTCAATTTTTATGACGGCTCTTTTTTGCCGGTTTATATGATGGAAGCGTGAGATTTGCGGTTTTCATATATGATATGGATTTTTTTAAGTATTTATTGACGTTTTATTGTCAGTAAATGCCCCTTGATTAGGAAATGTCATGAAAAATTTCTAATTTTGCCGTAATTATGTATAATAGCATCCGGTCCGCGCCTCTCCATGGATCGCTTGTACGGCAATATAACTGTTAAAAACAACTTGATAATGAAAGTGACCCCGCTCCTGATCGCCTCCATGACCGGAGGCAATGTGGAGGGTGACGAAAATATCGAGATCACGGGGTTCGCCAAGATCGAAGAGGCAAAATCCGGTGAGATCTCCTTTATAGCCAACCCCAAATACGCGCATTTCCTCACATCTACCAAAGCTTCTGTTCTTCTCGTCGGACGGGATCTTGTCGTTCCCGAGGGACAGCCGTGTCCTACACTTGTGCGAGTGGATGACCCCTATGTGGCGGTGGCGGATCTGTTGGCTGCTTTCCAGTCCCGGAAACCTCGTCCTGTGGGTGTCGAGCAGCCGTCGTTCGTAGCTGAGGGTGTTGAGATTCCCGAAGACGCCTATATCGGTGCGTTTGTCTATATCGGACGGGATGTGCGTATTGGAAAGAATGTAAAGATATATCCTCAGACATATATCGGTGACGGCGTACGGATCGGAGATGATACGGTGATTCGGTCGGGTGTGAAAATTTATGAGGATTGTGTCGTAGGCTCCCGGTGTGTGCTTCACAGTGGAGTCGTGATAGGCGCCGACGGTTTCGGATTCGCGCCACTGCCGGACGGATCTTATGAGAAAATCGCGCAGATCGGGAATGTCATTATCGAGGATGATGTCGAGATCGGCGCGAATACAGCGATCGACCGCGCTACTTTTGGATCTACACGGATCGGACGCGGCACTAAACTTGACAACCTCATACAGATCGCCCATAATGTCGTGCTTGGCGAGCACAATGTGTTTGCCGCACAGACGGGCATAGCCGGTTCGACAAAGGTGGGATCATACAATCGAGTAGGCGGCCAGTGCGGTTTCGCAGGTCATATCACTGTCGGCAACCGCAATGAATTCGGGGCGCAGTCCGGAATTCCCAATAATGTCGGCGATGGGCGCCGTCTTATAGGATATCCTGTCGTCGATGCTGTGAAATTCGCGCGTACCCAGGTCTATCTGAACCGTCTTCCGGATCTGTTCAAGAAAAAATAATACGTACATAGAAATATGAATCAACTAACCTTAAAAGACTCTTTCACTGTCAGTGGCAAAGGATTGCATTCAGGTCTTGATATCACGGCTGTTTTTAATCCCGCGCCTGAAAACACGGGCTATAAGTTCCGTCGAATAGATCTTGAAGGAGAGCCTGTGATCGACGCGATCGCAGAGAATGTGGTGGATACCCGCCGAGGCACTGTCGTAGGTAACCGCAAAGGCGATGTAGTTAGCACTATAGAACATGCGATGGCTGCCCTTTACTCGGCCGGCATTGACAATTGCATCATAGATGTCAACGGTCCTGAGTTGCCGATACTCGACGGGAGCGCCATAGAATATGTGGAGAAAATAGAGGCTGTCGGTCTTGTGGAGCAGAATGCCGATAAGGATTTCTATATAATCAAGGAGAAAACACAGTTCAAGGATGAAGAGACCGGTTCTATTCTTACCATCTATCCCGATGACGGATTCAGTGTGGAATGCATGGTCGAATATAATTCTTCCGTCCTTCCCAATCAGTTCGCGGTGCTTGATGATCTCGCGGAATTCCATCAGGAGGTGGCGAATGCGCGGACCTTTGTATTTGTGCGTGAGATAGAACAGCTTGTCGAAGCTAATCTTATCAAGGGTGGCGATCTTGACAATGCGATCGTCATCTACGACGAGAAAGTCCCGCAGGAGCGCATAGACCATATTTGTGATGTCATGAAAGTGCCTCACATGCAGATTAATCAGCTCGGTTATATAAATCCGAAACCTCTTGTATGGGACAACGAGCCTGCGCGCCATAAGATCATGGATGTAATCGGAGATCTTGCCCTCATAGGCCGTCCGATAAAAGGACGTGTAGTCGCCGTGCGTCCCGGCCATACTGTCAATAACAAGTTTACGCGTATGGTCCGTCGCGAGGTGAAGCACACTGAAATTCAGGCTCCGGTCTACAATCCCAATATTGATCCGATCATAGATATCAACGGTATACGCAAGCTTATTCCGCATCGTTATCCATTCCTGCTGATCGATAAAGTGATCGAAATTGACAAGAAACATATTGTCGCTGTCAAGAATGTCACCGTCAATGAGCCTTTCTTCCAGGGCCATTTTCCGGAGGAACCGGTTATGCCCGGTGTGCTTCAGGTGGAGGCCATGGCACAGGCTGCCGGTGTTCTTGTGCTCAATTTCCTCGAAGAACCCGAAAAATATTCGACCTATTTCCTTAAGATCGACAATGTCAAGTTCCGTCAGAAGGTCGTGCCGGGCAATACATTGCTCATGAATGTGTCTCTTATGACCGAGATCCGCCGCGGATGCGCCATTGTCAAGGGCTATGCGTTTGTAGGCGAGAAGATCGTGTGTGAGGCCGAGTTTATGGCGCAAATCATTAAAAACAAGTAATCTCTTCGATATGAGCAATTTTTATAATATAAGTCCGGATGCCAAGATTGGCAACAATGTCCAGATCGGTGATTTCTCGACTATTTATGAGAACGTGGAAATTGGAGACAACTGTGTCATATACGGCAATGTAACCATTTTCCCCGGTGCCCGTATCGGCAGCGGTGTGACAATCTTTCCGGGAGCTGTAATCTCGGCTATTCCTCAGGATCTCAAATTTCATGGTGAAGAGACATTCGCATATATCGGTGACGGCACCACGCTGCGCGAGTGTGTTACAGTAAACCGTGGTACAGCTTCAAAAGGCAAGACAGTAGTCGGCAAGAACTGTCTGATAATGGCCTATAACCATATAGCCCATGACTGTCGTATCGGTGACCGTGTGATTATGTCCAACGCATGTCAGCTTGCCGGAGAGGTTCAGGTAGATGATGCAGCCGTGATAGGGGGAGGAAGTCTGATACATCAGTTCTGTCATCTCGGCCGTAATATAATGCTTCAGGGCGGCGCATTGGTCAACAAAGATATCCCGCCCTTTGTAAAGGCTGCCCGGGAGCCCATATCATATGTCGGCCTCAATTCCGTGGGACTACACAGAAATCATTTCACCGATGAAGAGATAAAGCAGATAAGCGATATATACAGAATAATATATCTCAGCGATCTGAATGTCACAAATGCTGTAAAGGTGATACTCGACACTCTTCCTGAATCTGAATTTCGTACGGAAATTATAGATTTCGTGACTAATTCCGGACGGGGTATAATCCGTTCGGCGATCTGATTTGCATATAAAGAACAAGGATAAAAAATGACAGGACTTTCCTGAATTCAGGAAGGTCCTGTCATTTTTTATCCTTGTGCAGGTATATTACCAATATGTCTCATTTTCTTTCGGGCTGTGGCTGTCATACCAGACTTGTGCCATAAAAGGATTTCTTCTGGATTCCTCGTCATAGTTCCATGGAGCCGGAAGACATTCCGGACACCAGTGCCCTCCCTTGAGTATTATTCTTGGAGTCGCCTCGAACTTATGTCCGAACGCGCATTCCCATTCGAGGGGAGTGTCGAGATCTCCCTTTGTCATCTTTTCCGACAAGCATTTCCCGCCTCTGAATCCGGCAGCTTTCCTCATATCCTCCAGATCGAGTTCCGCCTCCGGTTTTGTTTCGTCATAGCCGTGGTCGAGGTAGACAGCTTTCTCTGACGGAGGAGTTGTGTCGAATTGATTCCAGTCCGGAATATTGTTTTGGCTCTCTCTGCTTCCGAAATATGCCTCTATCTTTTTTTCATTGTTTTTGTGTCGCAGCCAGTCGAGAGTGCCGAGATCTTTCGTGAGAGCCACCTGTTTCATTCCCCATTTTATTAGAGGCGCGGGAACAAGTGGAGTGAGTCGAATCCACCACGGCAATTGTTGCGCAAGTCTGCGGAAATAGTCATCAGCACTTATATGCTCACGGAAGGGTACGAGTCTCTCAAGTTTGTCTGAATCCGTATACCATTGGCCATGAAAATTACGGGTGGCGAACCAGCCCGTCTCAAAAACTTTCTCAGGAGGCGGACACCCGAGCGAGTTAAGCAGCATGGATTCAAACTGATAATTGGTCAGACGGAATTCTTTGCCGCTGCCGATATTGAAAAAGTTTCTCCATATTTCTTCAGGCACATCGCGCTCGCTTATGTTTGCCATAAGGCGTGCGGAATCTTCGACGGTGGCCCACTCAAGCACTCCACGCAGGGGTACATGAAATGATATGGGGTCGGATCCGTTGAATATAAGACCTTTATGAAGAATGCCCGATTGTCTGAGGCTTACCCAGTGTTTTAGACCGGATTCCGCCACAATGCTTTCGGCTATGATCTTTGATATGCCGTAATAATCATAGACTCCTGCCATGATCGGATCGCCCGTCCGACCCCAGTGATGTGGTTCATGCCTGTGTGATGTCTGTGCCACACTCCCTATATAGACTAGTCTCACCTCATCTTTGTCAGGGCGCCCTTTTATTGCATCTACTATGTGTCGGGCAGCTTTGATATTCACGTTAAGAGTCTTTTCCGGATAATGGTCGGCTACGGGCGAGACAAGGCCGCCGATATGCAGCACTACATCCGCGTTTCCCATAGCTTTGGCCACGTCTTCGTAATTCTGCAGGTCTCCCCATGTGACGCTGATCTCGGGCCGTTTCAGATATGGAGCGAGTTTTCGCCTGTTTTTTCTACTCGGTCTGGCAAGAAGCCGGATCTCGAATCTGTCGAGTCTGCGGGAGAATTCTTTGAGAGTCTCAAATCCCATTACTCCTGTGCCACCTGTCATGAATACTGTGCGTTTCTTATTATCTTCCATCATCCTTTATATTATCTGTGTTTTTGCGGTGCGACACTCTGTCCATGTGTTCCCTGTATTTGCGGATCCTCTTTTCTCTTGCGCTCTCTTTCTTGCGTTCCGCAGTCTGTGAGTCATTCAGATGGATATTGCCGGCATCAAAGACTAAAAGTCCCAATATGCCTTTCGAGACGTCAATGCCTACAGTATCTCCCTTTGATAACCTGTCATATATTTTTTTCTTGACATCAATGTCTCTTGTATTTCCGGTGGGCAGTCTCAGTTCCATACAATACGCATAGTAAGGTGCTCCGCGTGTGTATACTTTTCTGCTTACCCTTCTGGTCTTGTATCTTGTTTCTCTGTATACACGTTCGACTATTGCCTTTTCATGGATAATGTTTCTACCTGATGTGGCATAATTTACAGACAGACCCACGCAGATAAGGAAAGGGATTGTGAAAAGCAGGTGGCAGATAAGGTTGAGAGGGATGTTATCGCTTTTCGTCACCCATTTCCACAGACCTCGCATCGGCAGGGCGAGTCCCGTCCCGATGACAATGGCTATGATCACAGGTATCCACCAGGGACTGATCAGTACCTTAAGCATAAATATCATGCCCCCGATGCTGAATACCGTTACCGCGCAAATGAAACCTATGCCTATTATTCTGCCGGCTTCCATGCTTTTGCTCATATCATGTAATTTATATGATTGTTATTGTTTTTTAAAGCTTCTTGGTGAAATCAAGTGCAAAATTATAAAAAAAGAGGGGCATTATAGATTTGATTCCCATTTTTTCGTTAACTTTGTTCCAATTTATCCAAAAAAATAATCGACTTTATTTACAGGAATGGCAAAACAGGAATATATTGACAGAAACCGGCGCTGGCTTCAGGACAAAGCTGCCGAACCGGGAGTGCATGCTCTTGATAAAGGTATTCTTTATAAGGTCATAAAGAAAGGGAAAGGGGAAATCCATCCTAATCGTGGCAGTGTGATTACCGCACATTATGTCGGCAAGACCATCAACGGCAAGACATTTGACAGCAGCAGGGGAGGTGTGGCTCCGGCTTTCCGTCTGCGCGATCTTATTCCCGGTTGGATCATTGCGTTGCAGCATATGTCCGCAGGCGATAAATGGGAAATTTATATTCCGGCCGAGCAAGGTTATGGAAAATTTAACCAGCCCGGAATACCCGGAGGGTCCACGCTCATTTTTGAAATAGAACTTTTGTCCGTATCCTGATCTATCTCAATTATGAAATTCACTTATTGTCCTGATTGTGGCTCGTTGCTGACGCATCGCGATCTCGGAGATGAAGTCGGTGTGCCATGGTGTGACCGTTGTGATAAGCCATGGTTCCCGGTTTTTCCTGTGGCGGTTATAGCTCTGGTATACAATGATGCCGGAGAGGTGTTGCTTTTGAGGCAGAATTATATTTCATCGGAATTCTGCAATCTGGTTTCCGGATATATACTCCCTGGAGAAGATGCGGAATCCTGTGCTGTCAGAGAGATCTATGAAGAAACTGGCCTGAAAGCTGACCGCCTTGAACTTGTCCGCACTCACTGGTTCGAGCACAAGGAGATGATGATGGTAGGCTTTTTCGCACACGTGGCCGACGGGCGGCTTCGTCTGTCATCCGAAGTGGATTCCGCCTTCTGGTGTGATCCTCGGGAAATACTTAGCTACCTGAGCATTCGGCCCGGCTCGACGTCAAGAAAGCTGGCTGAAGATTTCTTATCAATAAATTTATAAAAAGTTGATAAAAAATATCCAAATATTTGGAAAGCTCCTTTAAATTGTTTTAATTTGCAAATGTAATGTGATTGCGGTTTTATTGTTAAAACTGCATTTTACTATTTGTATATTCACTTAAATTAAATAATATGAAGAAATCGTTACTTATTTTGTCAGCAGCCATGCTGGCTTCAGGTGCGGCTACAGCTGCATCTTCTCCGAAGACCGTGACATTCAGCGCTTCTTCTCTTAAGGCTCCTTCTGTTGCGACTTCACACAATGTCCGTGCCAACGCGGCTGGAGAAACCCCATATCTCGTTTATTCCAAGGCGGGAGAACCGGTTTCTGCCTATACTCTTAATAATCTGCCGAGTCGCTGTACTGTATATCTCGCTACCGAAATGTCGGTTGCTGACCAGCAACCTTATATCGGCGCTGACATTACAGCTGTAAACGTTATGGCCGGATCTTCTGCAAATAATGGAAATTTCCCGATCTCCCGTGTCCTTGCGTTCGTAACGGATGATCTTGGCAAAGTTCCGACAGACAGAACGGTGGGTACTATCGATACCACTCCGTTTTCTGTGACATCGATCCAACTTGACAATCCTGTAACAATAACCGGAGAGAAACCCCTGTATTTCGGTTATTTCATGTCGGTGAGCACTCAGTGCTATTTTATGCCTACAGATTGTGTTCCTACAGATCCGACTGTAAGAAATCTCATGGTAGGTGTCGCAAATAAAGTTTCTGATGTGCCTTCTTATACGAACTATTCCGATCAGGAACCGGGTTCTCTTTGCATTTCAATCAATATTTCCGGCGATAATCTTCCGGAAAATGTCGGCACGATGACCGGCATTGATTTGCCGTTCTATATGTCTGATGCAATTTCATATGACATCAATATCAAGAATCTGGGTGTTAATAATCTGACTTCAGCTTCTGTGAAGACTGAGATTTCAAATGGCAAGGTTTATGAATCTAAAGTTGATTTCGATCAGCCGATCGTTCCCGGTTCCACTCAGACTGTGACAATAAGCGGAATTCCCAATGAAGAGGAAGGTATTTTTGAATTGACTTCCACATTGGTTCAAGTCAATGGTGTGGATATTGCGAATCCCGTTTCTCTGACGTCTGCATACGGTTCATATGCGAATGGATACGACCGTCGTCCGGTGATTGAAGAAGGCACCGGTACCTGGTGCGGATTCTGTCCGAGAGGCATAGTGATGATGGAATATCTAAAGAAAAATTATCCTGACTGGATACGCATCGCGGTTCATGTCAGCGACCGTATGTCTGTCAATAGTTATTCGGGATGGGTCAATCAGTTCTCGGGAGGCAACGCACCGGTGGCGGTTACCAACCGTGTTATCGAAACTCCGGTGGCCGGCGCTTATGATGAGTATTATAAACCTATATATGACGCAGTGACCGAATACCCTGCCTATGCTAAAGTTACATTGGCTAAGGCTATCTGCTCTGAAGACGGCAAGAAGGTAAGCATTTCATCCACTACAGAGGTGGCTTGTGACGTAAATGTGCCGCATATGCTCTCGTTTGTTATCGTCGAGGATCATGTCGGACCTTACGGGCAGAGCAATTATTATGCCGGTGGAGGTTATGGTCCTTTGGAAGGATGGGAGAAAAAAGGCGATAAAGTCGAAACTTATTTTGATGACGTAGCGCGTGCCATAAACAGCTATCCCGGCATCGAGGGTTCTCTCCCTGAAGTCTTGGAAGCGGGCAAGACATATGACTACAGTCTGGATATGTCGCTGAGCAATGTGAAGAACACTTGGTTCCGTGTGATCGCTCTTATCACAAATGCAGCTACTGGCGAGATTATGAACGCCGATGAAATGGTTGTCTATAAAGACAATGGCGCAGGAGTCGAAGGTGTAGTTTCTGACAGCAATATCGAA
>ERZ860264.2375-NODE-2375-length-10468-cov-2.856525_pt1 | contig 10468 bp, 9 predicted proteins | sample MGYA00509980_ERZ860264 | MGnify/ENA primary metagenome ERZ860264 (study PRJEB30046, sample SAMN00715212) | human gut metagenome | study: EMG produced TPA metagenomics assembly of the A metagenome-wide association study of gut microbiota in type 2... | reverse complement strand
CCCTCCGTGACAATCACCCCATGGATTCACGGCATTTCAAACCGCAAAAACGCCATCCACTCCGGATTCCTCGCCAAGGCGATAAACCTCCTCTCCCCTGCCAGGCTGAAATACAGGGGATGCAACATGGCTTTCTGGCGCAGCGACCTGCTGGCTGTTAACGGCTATGACGAGAGTTATCTCGGCTGGGGATGCGAGGACCATGACCTGGTGGCACGACTGATGAACCATCGCATCCGTCCGTTGCAAGTGCGCCACCGTGCAATATGCTATCATCTCTGGCACCCATCCTCAAAGAAGGATGACACATTTAGGCGCAACAACAACCTGCTGGAAGCCACGCGCCGCGACAAACGGATACGGAGCAATGACGGACTTGACAAATACCTGAACGGAAACATAGTGATATGAGGAAAGTAATCCATCCCGACTATATGAATTGCGCGGAGGAGCTTGCCGCTCTTCCCCGGGGGGAATACGCCCCTCTGAAAACATTCTGCAACAACCGCAACAAAGTGGAACTTGTATCGGTGGGGGGGAGACCATTGGTCGTGAAGACCTACAAGCAGACTAATCTCATCACCGGGCTCATATACACATTTTTCAGAAAGTCCAAGGCTCGCAGGGCCTATGAGCATGCCCTTGAGCTCATATCCCGGGGAATAAAGACACCGTTTCCTGTCGCGTATTTCGAGAAGAGCCGTTGGAGCATCTTCCGCCATGGTTACTTCGTGTCGGAATTCACAGATCTCCCCTCCGTCTCCGACACATTCTACTCCGACAAACTGACTCAGGAAGAGCATGACCGGATGGCCGCCAGCCTGTCGCGATTCACCCTTGAGCTCCATAACAAGGGGATTATCCCGTTGGATTACAACACCACCAATATCCTCTTTGAAAAGACCGAAACCGGTTACAGCTTCACCCTCATTGACATCAATCGAATGAAAATCGGGACAGTCCCCGGAGTTAAGGATGCCATGAGGTCATTTTTCCAACTCGGCACATACCCGTCTGATTATTTCTCGCTGCTGGGCCCATATGTCCACGAACGCTCCCTCGACTTTGAAGAAGCGCTGTACTATGTAATCATACACAGGCGCAACCAAAGACGCCTGCGTAAATTCAAGCGTTTCTTCAAGCCCAAACGGTAAGCGGGTCCCTCAACTCAGACCGGGATCACCATCATCGGCACATCCGCACGGAACAGTATCTTATGGGCAATCGAGGGATTGAACACCCTCGCGAAGACATTGCGTTTTTTGTTGGGGACACAAATCAGATTGAACGGCCCTTCCTGCATTATCTCCTTGAAGTCATCGATAAGGGTATCGAGCCGGACAGTACGCATATCAAAACCGTAGCCGGGGAAATGCTCCCTACAATAATTCAGGAGATTCAACTGAGCCTGTGCGGTCTTTGCATCGGAAACATTTCTCTCCCTGCGCCCAGGAATATAAATCAACATCACCTCCAGAGACTGGTCAGGAAAGAGCCTGTAAAGTGTGTCGATGGCAATCATATCCTCCTGCTCCAGATTGCACACAAAGGCCACCTTATGCAAATCCGCCACCGTCGCCACATCCACGCTTTCAGGCACCGTGAATGCCGGAATACGACAAGAATCGAGCACCTCCGCCGTCACGCTCCCGATCAGCTCAGCCTCCTTCTTGTCGGCTCCACGGGTTCCCATCACTATCAGCTGAGGATTCTTGTCGCGGGCATACAGCAATATCGATTCCTCCGGAATACCCTCGGTCACTGTCGTCGAGAACTTCACGGCAGGCACCTCACCGGATTTTATCCAGCCACGTATCTTGGCCGCGTACTCCTCCATCATGCGAGTTGACTCCACTTCGATAGTCTGACGCTCGGCCATATCGGCAAGCTCATAGTCGTAGGAATCCATCAGCTGCACACCTTGCGGCGATGCCGGAGCGATGAATGAATGGAGCATGTCTATCGACATCCCAAGCCGTGACGCGAGCTTGAACGCGAGCTTTGCCGCATTGTCTGAATGGGGAGAGAAGTCAGTGGGAAGCAATATGACTCCACCCTTCTCCGGCTTCTCATCCCGCGCGGGAATGTCAAAAATCTCGATATTCTCTATGATTCTCAGAGCCAGCGGGAGGTCAGACTCTTTGATTCTTATCCTGACACCCGCCGCCACCGTGGGTGACGCGAGGTTCACATTGTTCAATTCCACATAGATTCCCTCCCGTTCAAGAAGATTCTTCAACGGCAACGCCTTTTCGACAGTGTGGATGGCGATGGTGATGAGTCGGTTTGGTGTCATATTCGGTTACTTATGCGTAATAAAGCTATGACGCGCCGGACTGTTGAAAACAGACATGCGCGTCATAGATAATGTCGTCAGATGACGGAAAGTTCATTTTTCCTTCTTCTGTTCCTCTTCCTGGAGGATTTCCACAGCCATATCATAGACTGTTGTGTCGTCGAGGACAACTATGCCACCGTCAGGACCCGGTTCGATGTGTAACCCGCAATTCTTGCCGAACTCGTAGTTAGTGCCGCCGAAATAGTTTCGGATTGTCTGGGGGGTCGTGTTGAGCTTGTCGGCGATGCGGGCAATAGCGCCATCAGGCAGTGCGTCTTTGATGCGACGGAGATCGTTGAAGGATATTGTCTTAGTCATACATGTATGTTTTTGGGGGTTTGTAAATGCTAAATCGAGGGTCAGAGAGGAATTTTCCCTAAATTTATACACTTAATTTGAATTCTCCAAACTTTTACGGTATGTTATAAAACATATCCGACAGCTTTTATCTGTTAATCTTGCAAAAGTCAACCACTTATCGCGATTTTCAGATTTTTTCCACCTCGGAGGCTTTCACCCAGGCACGTTCGCCGTGGCCGACAAGCACTTCATACCACATCCCTTCCCCGGGATTTGCAATCGAGTCGATAATCTCGACCTTGGTGCCCTCGTGAAGGAGGAACGCCTGTTCCGACTGGCTCCGCGCTTCGCGTGGCGACGTGGAAAGCTGAGATGATGGGGGAAGTATGATGGCATACTTGTCTGAATTTACCCGGTTGGCCGCCGCGAAAGAGATTATCACGGCGCAAACGGTCAGGATGAAGACTATCAGCCCTCCGAAAAAGCTGGCTTTCTTTACAGCTACCGCCGATGAGAAGATATAAGCGGCGAGTGCGCCAAGGAATATGGCGAATAGCACCAAGGCAATCACAGCCCAGGTGTCGGCATAGAACATACCTACTGTACCCTCCCATACCGAATCCATATATGAACCGCTGTCAATCTGCTTGTCGGTAATCTTGGAATTGACAAACTCCAGATTGGCCCGCGCGTCGGCATTGGTGGGGTCGAGTTTAAGGGCACGCTCATAGTTGACAATCGCCTTGCCGAGATTTCCCTGGCGGTAATAGGCGTTGCCGAGATTATAGTAAAGCGTCGTGGAGCTTCCTCCTATCTCAAGCGCTTTGAGATACAAGGCTTCGGCCAGAACAAAGTTATCGGCGGTATAAGCCGAATCAGCCTGCTGGGCCAAGTTCTCACCCGACAGACCTGCAACTGGCTGTTCCTCAGCCGGGGCGGGGAGCTGGTCGGCGACCTGATTAAGAGAGTCGGGGGATGCCACGGTTGCGACACTGTCGGGAGTCTGCGCGCAAATAGTCAGCGCAGAGGCCATAAAAAGCAATATGCTTGATAAGAATTTCATCTGTCTATTTGCGTTTGCTGATGTTGCTTTTCTCAAGTTCGTTGATTGAGGATGTCGCCTCGTTATAGACGGCCTCCACCGATGCCTCGGATGAGGAATCGGGAGTATAACGGGCCATCTCACATTGGTCAAGCACCCCTAATACACGGTTGGCGGCATCTTCGGCGACACCTCTTTCCATCAGGGTCTCGAATATGTTCTGACGGGTCAACTGCGATACAGGCATCGAAAGCTTGTCTCCGAGGTACCCCCACATCGCCTTGAGCATCGCTTCATAGAACTTCTCAGGCTGACGTGACTTCATGAATCCTTCGGCCTCACGCAGACGTTTGCGGGCCACCTTGCTCGCACGCGCATTACGCCTGCCGGCGACATCCGCGTTGAGCCGCACCTGACGGCCATAAACGATTATGGCGACAACCAGGAGAACAACCAGCAACGCCGCGACTGTCCAATACCACCAACTGAAAATCACCGGCTCGTGGGCAAGTGAAAGATGCTTGTCCCCTGTCTTGATATGCATGATGTCTGTGTTACGCGCCTCGATTTCACGCTGCTCGGCACTGATGGTGGTGCCGCTTCCCTTGGCGATTTCCATATTATAGCCCGGAGCGGTCAGGGTCACATACGCTTTCTTCGAAGGATCGAAGTAGACGAACTTCTGTTCGGGAATCTTGAATGTCCCCACGCTCTGAGGCACAATCGTGTAATCGACCATCATGGTACCCGTCACCGTGGAACCACTGACGCGGGTACGGTAATCGGTCTTGGGAGTGAACTGCTCGAAATCATCGGGTATCTCAGGTTTGGGCTCATGGATATATTTGATGTTACCCGTACCTGTGACGATATACTCCAGCGAAGCTGCTTCCCCCGTCTTCAGCTTGTCGGGAGCCAGACGGCTCTCGAAAGTGAACTGTCCGACTGCATTGTCGAATCCGGCCGGACGAGGCTCAGGAAGAGGAGTGATGTTTACTGAGGATGAGTAAGGCTGGAGATGCACCTCCCTTTCGACAGGGCGCCCGGAAACAAACCATCCGTTGCTGACACGCTCTATCTGCACCACGCTCAGGTCATATTTACCGGAGCTGATGGTGAGCTTGCCTGATTTCTGGGGGAAGATGATGCATTTCTTCAAGACAGCCGTCACATAATTCTGGCCGTTGTAATTCTCGACAGCGTTGAGAGCCGCTTGGGTGTCCACCTCCTCGATTAGGAAACCGTCGAAGGTCGGCGGAGTGGTCATCATGAAGGAGTTTATGCGCTGGAATTTGGTGTAGAGCTTTATTGTACACTCTATTGCCTCCTGCTCATAGGCGTGGCTCTTGTTGAGTATTATCCTGACGAAGATGTCATCCTTGGAAATCGGACGGGAGGTGTCATCCTGCGACGCGAGGTCATCGACATGCACACTTTGCTGCTGCTGTGATCCTCCACCATATCCGTAGCCATAACCTCCGCCACCCTGCTGAGCACCGGATGCCTGGTCGGCAGGCAGGATGGTGAACTTCGTTGCCTGCGAGGTCAGCTTCTTGCCGTCCACCACAATCGAGGCCGCCGGGATGGTGAATGTGCCATCCTTTTCAGCCCGGTAGATGAATGTATATTCGACCGTGCTTGAGGATGACGCCTGCCCATTGATTATCTGATAGCTCTGCGAGGTACTGACCCCGGGCTGAGGGTTGAGCAGCTTACACCCCGAGATGGCCGGGGCGTTGAGACTCGTGCCCTCTCCGTTAGAGAGACGATAAGTCACGGCGAAACGGTTGCCCGCGATGACATTGCGTGGCGGTATGACCTGGAATGAGGTCTGCGCCGCGAGAGTACCGCATATGAGCAACACTGCCGTCAATATCGAAAACAACTTCTTCATAGTCGTTTCAGGAATATCTCATTAAAAATAGTTGTCTTATCTTATCATTGACAAGGACACGCATCCGCTTACGACAGGCCGGACACGCATCACCGCCTCGCAATCATCACCAGGGCTTTCCTGTCTGACGCTGACGCGACTGCTTCTCCTTGTCCTGCTTCATCTGCTCGACTTTCATTCTCGTGGCCGACTCCTTGTCATCCATAGCCTTGAGAATCTGGGCCGCGCTCTGCTCGCTCAGACCGCCCTGCTGCTGTTGTTGCTGCTTCTGGTCTTGTTGCTGTTGTTGCTGGTCTTGCTGCTTGTCCTTGTCCTGCTGGTCATTCTTGTCCTGCTGGTCCTGGTTCTGCTGCTGTTGCTGCTGATCCTGGTTCTGGTCCTGATTCTGCTGGTCATCCTTGTTTTGCTGGTTATCCTTGTTCTGGTCCTGCTCCTGTTTCTTGAGCTGGGCCAGACGCAGATTCTCACGGGCCTGGTTGTTCTCGGGATTACGCCGCAGGGCATTCTTATACATCTCAATGGCAGCGGCGTAATCCTCACCCTTGTAGGCGATATTGCCACGGTCATAGAAAGAAAGCTCGGCAAGCTCCACATCAGGGTTTCCGGCAGTCTGGGCAAAAATCTGGTCAGCCTGCCTTATCAGGGAATCCCCCTTGTTGGAGAGGTCTTCCCCACGCTGTTTGAGGTAAGAGGAGGCAAGGTTGAACTGCGCACGGGCGTTGTCGGGATTCTCCCCGAGTGCCTTTTTGAAATTCACCTCGGCCTCGGCATAACGCTGCTTGTCAAAGAGGCTTTTCCCCTCCTTCATATAATTGCGTTCCCGTTTGGTGGAAGGGCGTGATGTCGCGGGCTGTTCCTCCTTCGAGGAGCATCCGCTGATTCCCGCTCCGACCATCAGGAGGGAAACTGAGACTGCGAATATCTTCAAGAACTGCTTCATTTTGCCGATTCCTTGTTGACTGTTGTTTTGTTTTTCAGACTTTCACCACCCTTGGCGGCAATTTTCTGACGGGAGAAGAATGTGTAGCGTTTCAGCCAGCCGATCTTGGTCGGAAGTATCACAGCGTCAATCGCCAGCAGAATCAAGGCAATCCAGACAAACATCGGGAACTGCTCGGCACTCGCCTTGTATGACACATGCTGCAGGTCGCTCTTCTTGATTTTGTCGAGCTGGTCGATAAGGTTTGACAACGCCTTGGATGAGGAACCGTTGATGTAAACGCCACCTCCGGCCTCGGCGATTTCCTTGGCCATCTGCTCGTTGAGGAATGTGGTAACCGGCGCACCGGAGGCATCCTTGAGGAAATCACCATTGCGGTTGACAGGAATCGGCGCACCTTTGATTGAACCGACACCCATCACATCCACCTCAATGCCGAGGCTCTTGGCGTATTTGGCCATCTCAACCGCGTCACCTTCATGGTTCTCGCCGTCAGTGATGACAATGATTGCCTTGTTTATATCCTCGGCCGGAGAAAATGAATTGATGGCCATATTAATGGCCGAACCGATGGCTGTTCCCTGGGTGGGAACCATCTCCGTCGAGATTTCATCGAGATACATCCTCGCCGACACGAAATCGGTGGTGATGGGGAGCTGGGTATAGGCCTCACCGGCAAAGACAATCAGTCCGACCTTGTCGTTGCTGAGCTTGTCAATCAGGTTGCCGAGGAGATATTTGGCCCTGTCGAGTCGCGAGATACCGTGAGTGTCGTCGGTCGAAGACGCGAGCATCGAACGCGACACGTCAAACGCGATCATGACCTCGATGCCCTCGGTAGACTCAATCTCCTCCTTCTCCCCGGCGCGGGGACGCGCCACAGCGATTATCAGCGACGCCAAGGCGAGAAGCTCGAGGGTGATTTTCACTGCGGGTTTGTATTTCGACGCCTCGGGCATCAACTGTTCAAGATGACGGGGATTGCCGTAACGGCGCAGTTTTATCCTGCGGGCCACCCGCGACCAATACCACAACCCGAAAATCACCGGGATGAGCAGTAGCAGATACAGTAAGGATGGATATGCGAACGACATAATCTGTTTACGGAATAGTACGGAGCCAAGTCTGGCGTATTACAACTTCAAGGAGCAGCAGGGCCAGGGCGGCAAGCGCCCAGGGCAGGTAGCAGTCCTCGGTATGTGAGAAATGCCTTACATCAAGCTCGGTCTTCTCAAGCTGGTCAATCTCGGCGAAAATATCCTGAAGCACACGGTTGCCCGTGGCGCGGAAATATTTTCCGCCGGTGATGTCGGCAATCTGTTTCAAAGTGGCCTCATCGATTACCACAGGCTGGGGCTGATACTCGATACGGCCGAACATGTTATACATAGGATAGAGAGCGGTGCCATTCGTACCGATACCGATGGTGTAGACCTTGATGCCGAGTTTCTTGGCGATTTCGGCGGCGGTGAGGGGAGCCACGATTCCGGTATTGTTGGAACCGTCGGTCAGCAGTATGACACTTTTCGATTTTGCTTTTCCATCCTTGATGCGGTTGATTGAAGTGGCCAGACCGTCACCAATGGCTGTTCCATCCTCAAGCATGTCGCGGTTGAGAGCCGTCACATAATTGGCGAGAGTGGCGCGGTCGGTGGTTATCGGGACACCGGTGAAAGCCTCCCCGGCAAAGACCACAAGCCCCATATTGTCATTCTCGCGGCCATTGATGAAGTTGGCGGCAATCTTTTTGGCGGCCTCCAGGCGGTCGGGCTTGAAGTCGCGGGCAAGCATCGAGGATGATATGTCAAGAGCAATGACCATGTCTGTACCTTCAGTCTTGGAGGTGCGCCAGGCATCGCGGGTCTGGGGGCGTGCCAGGCAGACCACCAGGCAGCATATCGCGAGCAACCTGAGGAGATACATCGCGTAGAGGCCGTATTGGCGCGCAGGCCTCCCCAGTGAGCGGAACGGCCCCGTGGTGGAAATCTGCAAGGAAGGATTGGCAGTACGGCGTCGCCATATCCACCATCCCGCAAGGGGAAGGCAGACAAGCATCAGCCATAACATACCTGGATTAGCGAATTGCATCTTATATGTTCTCTAAATTAGGTTAGATTCATTTTACAGGAGCGGTGGCGGGAGCCGGAGAGCCATCTTCGGCGACAACCTCCACGGGCTTGGTCTCCTCGACGAAACGGACAGCCTCGGCCAGAGCGCGGTGGTTGTCGTCGGGAAGAGGTCTCACCTTGGCAAACTTCACGAAATCGGCGATTTCTAGTATGCGCTTCATTCGGGCGTTAGGCATTCGGGTGGTCTCGTTCTCATTAAGCACGCGGGTTATCTGCTGTGAGGTCATCTCCATGGCGTTGATACCGAAACGTCCCTGGAGATAATCGCGCAGGATATCGGTCAGGCGCGTGTAATACTCCTTCTCCTGACCATTCTGCCAGAGATTCTGCTCGCGCAGGTTTTCGAGACGCTGCATCGCCAGCTCGTAGGGGGGCACAGGCTTCTTCTTCGGAAGGAGCGGCACCTCGACTTTGCGTGTCATTATCAGGTAACCGCATATGCCGGCGGCGATTATCAGCACCCCGGCGAGAATCCACTGCGAGTAGTCTGTCAGCCAGTCAGGGAGGAAGTCATACCATTTGGATTCAAAATCCATCGCCGGAGCGATAGGATTGATGTCATCCATCTGACTGACATCCACCGGATTGACTTTCAGCGTTATAGGCTCGGTGCGTAATGTGTCGGGACCGCTGACCATCAGGAAGGGAGGAATCGTGTAGACTCCCGAATCAAATGACTGGATAATCAACGCCCTCTTCATCTCCACCAGGCCATTGCCCAGATCGGCGGTGTCGCCGTAAACCCAGTCGATAAGCTCCACCTCGGCGGGAAGGGCCTCCTTGTCGACAAGGATTTCAGACGGGGAACCTGCCTGATCGACAATATCAAAACGGATTGCGGTCTGGTAACCCATCGTTATCTGCGACGAATCGACAGCCGCCTTGATCGAGCGGGCGGAAGCTTCTCCGCCAAGAAGGAGGGCGGCAAAGAGCAGCGATATATATGTCAGCTTTTTAAGCATCAGACAAGCTTGCATTTTTTGGTTTTGGAGGTTGAAATTTCAAGGAAATCCATTTCCAGGGGTCAGAGCCTTTTACGGAAGAGTCCCATCAGGGCGGTCACGAAATCCTCGTCGGTGGCCACCGAACAGGAGTTCACACGGCTGCGCTTGAAGGTGTCGGTCATCACCTGCTGGCGCTCATACCACCAGCGGTTGTATTGGTTGCGCACCTTCTTTGATGAGGTGTCTACCCATTGCTCAGAACCATTCTCAAGGTCCTGCACCCTCATCAGGCCGACATCCGGCAGCTGGGCGTCACGTTTGTCATACACCTGTATGCCATACACATCGTGCTTGTTGGCGGCGATGGAGAGGGCTTTATGGTAATCCTTCTCGTCGATGAAGTCAGAGATGACAAATGTGGTGCAACGCTTTTTGAGCGCGTCGGTGAAATACCGCAACACCATCCCGATGTCAGTACCGCGATGGTCGGGGGTGAAATCTATCAGCTCACGGATTATGAACAGGATATGTTTCTTCCCCTTTTTGGGAGGGATGAACTTCTCGATTTTGTCGGAGAAGAAAATCACCCCGATTTTGTCGTTGTTCTGGATGGCCGAGAAAGCGAGGGTCGCGGCAATCTCCGCAATCATCTCGCGCTTCTCTTCACCCACGGCCCCGAAAAGACGCGAGCCGCTGACATCGACGAGCAACATCACCGTCAGTTCGCGCTCCTCCTCATAGATTTTCACATAGGGGCGGTTATGACGCGCTGTCACATTCCAGTCGATGTCACGGATGTCATCGCCGGGTTCATATTCGCGCACTTCGGAGAATATCACTCCGCGCCCCTTGAAGGCGCTGTGATACTCTCCTGCGAATAT
>ERZ860264.2373-NODE-2373-length-10472-cov-2.548046_pt1 | contig 10472 bp, 6 predicted proteins | sample MGYA00509980_ERZ860264 | MGnify/ENA primary metagenome ERZ860264 (study PRJEB30046, sample SAMN00715212) | human gut metagenome | study: EMG produced TPA metagenomics assembly of the A metagenome-wide association study of gut microbiota in type 2... | reverse complement strand
ATGCCTTACCGGATGGAGTTGGTGGAAGACCCGGATGAGGGTGGATTTGTGGTCTCTTATCCGGACTTGCCGGGCTGCATTACCTGCGGCGAAACGGTCGAACGCGCGATCGCGAATGCACAGGACGCAAAAAGAACATGGCTGGAAACAGCGCTGGAAGAGGGAATCGAGATCCATGAGCCGGATAGCCTGGAGGAATATTCCGGGCAGTTCAAACTGCGGCTTCCGCGCAGTCTGCATCGCTCGCTTGCCGAGCATTCGCAGCGGGAGGGGATCAGTATGAATCAATACTGCGTTTACCTCCTTGCGAAAAATGATGCGACGTACGTGAAATAAAGGTTTCAAGAACCGCAAAGCCCCCTGCATCCGGGATGGATGCAGGGGGCTTGTTCTGTGTCTTACAAGTGCAGGAGTGAAAATTACTCCACGCTGATCATATAATAATAAACGGGCTGACCGCCGCGGATGTGGCTGACCTCAACGTGGTTGGGGCACTTTGCCTTGACGATCTCGGTCAGCTTCTCGGCCTCCTCGTCGGAGACATCGCAGCCGGAGATGATGGTGACAAAGCTGGAGTCCTTCTTGCACATGCTGCGGGCCAGGCGGTAGGTGGCCTTGGTCAGGTCGGTGGAGGTGGCAACGATCTTGCCGTTCTCCAGTGCCATGATCTCGCCCTTGCGGATGCGCTTGCCATCGTACTCGCTGTCGCGGGCGGCGTAGGTGATGAGGCCGGTGCTGACCTTGTCGGCGGCGGCCATCATGTTGATGGTGTTGGTCTCAGCGTTGGCGGAGGGGTCGAAGTTGAGCAGCGCGGTGATGCCCATGGGCACGGTGCGGGTGGGCAGAACGATCACCTGACGGTCGGCCAGCTTCTGAGCCTGCTCCGCTGCCATGATGATGTTCTTGTTGTTGGGCAGCACGAACACGGTCTTGGCGGGCACGCTCTGGATGGCGGCAAGGATGTCCTCGGTGGCGGGGTTCATGGTCTGGCCGCCGGAAACGACAGCGTCCGCAGCCAGGTCGGTGAACACGGCCTTCAGGCCCTCACCGGCGGCAACGGCCACAAAGCCGTAGTCACGGCTGGGGTCCACTGCGGCGTAAACGAACTCGCTGGCCTGTGCGGGGGCCTTTTCAGCAGAGGCCTGCTTTTCCAGGCTCTTGCCCTGCTTCTGGCGGGCCAGGAACTGCTCGTGCATGTTCTCGATCTTGAAGTTGGTCAGGTAGCCGTACTTGATGGCCTCGCTCAGGATCTTGCCGGGGTCGGCGGTGTGAACGTGCAGGTTGATGACATCGTCATCCTCAATGCAGACCACACTGTCGCCGTTGGACTCTGCAAAGGCGCGCATCTTGGCGGCGCTGGCACCCTCGTACTTATTGATGAGGAACTGAGTGCAGTAGCCGTTGGTAATGTCCTCCACCTTCATCAGGTCGTCGGTGAACACGCCCTTACCGGCATTTTCAGTGGACAGCTTTGCCTTGTTGGGGGCAGCCTCACCACCGGCAATAATGGCCTCGCCGTGGAACACCTTGCCCATGCCCTCAAAGATGATCATAATGCCCTGGCCGCCTGCGTCCACAACGCCGGCCTTTTTCAGCACGGGCAGCAGGTTGGGGGTATCCTCCAGCGCCTTCTGGCCTGCGGTCATCACCACGTCCCACAGGGCGGGGATCTCCTCGGCACCGCAGGCGGCAGCTTCCTCGCTGGCCACCCGGGCAACGGTCAGGATGGTGCCCTCGGTGGGCTTCATCACGGCCTTGTAAGCGCCCTCAACACCCTTCTGCAGGGCAGCCACGATATCGGCAACGTCAGCCTCTTTTTTGCCCTCCAAAGCCTTGGAGAAGCCGCGGAACAGCAGGCTGGTGATCACGCCGGAGTTGCCGCGCGCACCGCGCAGCATGGCGGAGGCAGCGGTCTTGGCGGCCTCACCCACGGTGCAGTTGTCGTCCAGCGCGTTCAGCTCTGCCACGGAGGCACCCACCGTCATGCCCATGTTGGTGCCGGTGTCGCCATCGGGCACGGGGAAAACGTTCAGCTCGTCCACACGGGAGCGCTGGTTGTTGATGTTGTTCGCGCCGGAGATGATCGCGTCGCGCAGGATCTTACCAGAAATCATTGTCCTTACTCCTTAATAAAAAGTTCCATCAGGCGATCACGTCGTCCACCGACACGATCACACGGGCAACCTTCAGGCCGGTGGCCTGCTCCACTTCGTCCTTGACGCGGTGCGAGATGCTGCGCGCGGCGGTGGAGATGTTGAGCCCGTAGCTGACGGCAATGTGCAGCTCGATCACGAGACGGCCCTCTTCCTGTGTGACACGAACGCCCTTTTCAGAGTAATCGCTGCCGCGCACCACGCTCCTGACCGCGTCGGTCAGGTCGCGGGGGGTCATTGCGGCCACGCCGTAGCATTGTTTGGTTGCTTCGCCTACCAGCGTAGAGAAGTACTCGGCGGAAAAGCTGACATCTCCCAGCGGGAAACGGGAAGTGATCATAGTCGCTCTGCTCCTTTATTTGAAATCTTGTTGGGGTGGCCCGGCTTGCCGCGGCAAACCCGCCGCATACCGGGAAAGGAATCGGTATCCTTATTATACAACTTCCCACGCCCTGTGTACAGCACAATTTCCAAAGGGCGGGCAATGTGAGCCGATTCGTGTTCCTATTATACCACAAAACCCTGCCCTGTGCACGGTTTTCCTGCATGTTTTGCAAAAAGGCCGGATGCGACTGTGAATAAATTCTAAAAAGTATGAGTTTTGACTTTATTCGGCTGTGGAAAAGTGCTAAAATCAAAGCAGAGGAACGGGAGCTGCGCCCTTACGGCAGAACCACTGTTTACGATAGGATAACGATTGGAGAGCTGTTTGATGAACATTTTGTTTTTCCTTTCCCCCAAGCAGGACCTGATGTATGTCTACGATGACTTCACCCTGCGGCAGACCTTGGAAAAATGGGAGAACAACCGCTACGCATCCATTCCGGTGCTCAACCGCAAAGGCGAATATGTGGGCACCCTGACCGAGGGGGATATCCTCTGGGGGCTGAAACAGCAGCACGGGCTGGACATTGAAGCCGCCGAGGATGTGCCCATCTCGAGCTTTGCCCACAAGCGGGATTACAAGGCCGTGACTGTCACCACCAGCATGGACCAGCTGATCGAAGCAGCCATGAACCAGAACTTTGTGCCCGTGGTGGATGACCGGGGCATCTTCATTGGCATCGTGCGCCGGCAGGCCATCATCCGCTACTGCTACGACAAGGCCCGCACCGAGGCCCGGAAGGCCCAGAGCGCCCCGGATGCCTGCCCCAAGGGCAGCCTTGCGGCGGGAGGGTAAGGCCCTCACCCTCTCAGTCAAAGCCTTGCGGCTTTGCCAGCTCCCCCGAAGGGGGAGCCCTTGGCATTGCGCAGGGCTTTTTCTCGTTATACTAACATTCATCATTGAAGTCATTGAAATCATTGCTCTTCATTGCCACCAGTCAATGACAATCAATGATAACCAATGATATCAATGATAATTATGTCTTAACGATAACTGTGCAGACACTGGAACCGAAGCATTGTTATCGGTTCGTTCCTGTCGAAAGTTATGCTTTCTCCCAGCGTTTCCATTGCTGTTATACCAATATCTAATGGTATCTCGTTCCCAAAGCATAGGTTGCAGCTCCTGAATACGCTTTGAAAGCATTTGCAGATTTGGTGCAAGCTCGGTATGGGCGTACCGCTGGCCCATCTCCATCAGGTTCTTGGAGTAGCCGCTCCACGTTCCATCCCCCTGCTGCAGGAGCACCCGCAGGGTCTTGACGATGGGCTCTGCCTCATACTCGGCCACCCGGCGCTGCGCGGCCAGCTGGGCCGCCGTGCCCTGCATGACCCAGCGGCAGTGGGCCTTATCAAAGCGGATGACCCGCTCGCACTGCTCGATGTCGCGGCCGGTGAGCAGAAAGCCTGCTTCATCGTCCATCCGGCTCTGCTTGTCCAGCACGATGGTGAAATCCGCCGCGCCCAGGATGCCGGTGGAGCCGTTGATGTTGTCGAAGCTGTCCTCGGGGTTCTTGCTCTTGCGGGTGTGGTGCACCAGCAGCACGCAGATGCCCCGGCTGTCGGCAAAGGCCTTCAGCCTGCCCATGTAGTCGTAGTCGGCATCGTAGGCATTTTCAAAGGGCTTTGCCTTGGGCTTGATCTTGGATAAGGTGTCGATGCAGACCAGATGGATGTCCGGGTTGGCATCCAGATACTCCCCCAGCGTTTCCAGCAGGCCCTCGCCCAGCCGCTGGGCCTGAAACATGACGTGCATGTTGGCCGGGGCGGGCCTGCCCTCCAGCAAGCGGCGCAGGCGGGTCTGCATCCGGCTCTTGCCGTCCTCCAGGGCGAGGTAGAGCGTGCCGTGCTGCCGGGTGGGGAACCCCAGGAACGGCTCCCCCTGTGCCACGGCAAGGCAGAGATCCAGCACCATCCAGCTCTTGCCCAGCTTGGGCTTAGCCACCAGCACCCCCATGCCCATGGGCAGCAGGCCCTCCACCACATGGCGGATGGGCGGCAGCACCATCTCCGACAGCTCCCGCGCCGACCACGCCTGCACCCCGGCAGGCTTTGCGGTCTCCGGCTCCGGGGCAGCCTGCTGCGGGGCGGCCTCCGGGTCGGTCAGGCTGTTGATGTAATCGGCGTAGTCCTCGCCGATGCGGGCCGCGAACGCCTCCTTTCCGATCTGCTCGTACTCGTCGGCCACACGGTCCTGCCAGCGCCGGAGCTTGAGCTCCAGCCCGTTCCAGAGCCGCAGTTCCCGGGCCCGCTCCTGCACCAGATGATACCGCTGGTTCTGGTCCGCAGGCAGGCCCCGGAAGGTAAACCAGAAGGTCAGCCGGGAAAAGAGCTTTTCCTCGGTGTCGGCTTTGTCCAGCCACCGCAGGAAATCGTTCTCGTCCGCCGGGCTGAACTGCTTTGCCTCCCGCCAGTTCCCCACTGCTTCCTTCATTTCGTTCATGGAAACACCTCTTTCTTTTGCATTACACAGCGTTGTTTTGTTGCCCAAAGTGTAACACCTTTTGGTTGTGCCGTCAACGAGTATGTTCCGGCGATTTTTCGCGCGAAAAATGCGAAAAAAGAGGGAGAAAAGCCGTATAGTGCATCGTCGTTTTTGATATTTTGTCCAGGCACTCCTGAAAGTCCCCCTTATCGTACCCTGCGTCTGGTATACTCCTCTTGTCGAACGAAACAGGAGCGGCCCGGAGGCGGGCCGCAGGAACAGGAGGGAACACCATGAGTGAGTACGAGATCCGATCTGTAGGCGGCCATGTGGAGGTTTATACCCGGGGCGGGGTGTTCCTCTTCTCGGCGGACACGGTGCGGGAGGCCATGGAGGAGCTGGACGAGGCCGCATGACGCATTCCCGGCAGTTCCCGGAAACATGTCAGGAGCGCGCAGGGAAAGCTCAAATGTAAAATACCTGTAAAATATAAGAAAAGAACAGTTGACAAAAGGACAAAACGGCGCGGAAATGCAGTAAAAATGCAAAAAACATGTAAAATAACGCTTGTTGTCCGGGGGAGTTCAATGCTATAATAAAAAGGACGGCGTTCAGGGCAGGAAGCCCCGGGCGGCCGTCCTTGGTTTGTTTTAAGAGCAAAAGGAAGTTTTTAGGAGTATCGAGATGGATATCACACACATCACCTCATTGTTGGGCGGTATTGCGCTGTTCCTCTATGGTATGTCGATCATGGGTGCCGGCCTGGAAAAGCTGGCGGGCGGCAAGATGCAGGGCGTGCTGCAGAAGCTGACCTCCTCCACCATCAAGGGTGTCATTTTCGGCACCCTCATCACCGGCGTGATCCAGTCCTCCGCGGGCACAGTCGTCATCTGTGTCGGCCTTGTCAACTCTGGCATTATGACCCTGACGCAGTCGGTGGGTGTCATCATGGGTGCAAACATTGGTACCACGGTCACCGGTCAGCTCATCCGCATGGCGGATATCTCGGGTGACAGCCTTCTGCTGACCCTCATCCAACCCAAGACGTTTGCGCCGGTGGTGGCATTTGTCGGCTGCATTTTTTATGTGTTCCTGCGCAACGCCAAAAAGAAGAACATCGGCCAGATCATGCTGGGCTTCGGCATCCTGTTCACGGGCATGAGCCTGATGGACACCGGCGTGTCCCCCCTGCGGGAGAGCGCAGCCTTTCAGGAGCTGTTCGTCACCATGACCAACCCCATCCTCGGCGTTCTCGTGGGTGTGGTGGTCACGGTCATCATCCAGTCGTCCTCGGCATCGGTCGGTATCTTGCAGGCACTGTCCAGCACCGGCCTTGTTACCTTCGGCTCAGCCATCCCCATCATTCTGGGTGCCCACATCGGCACGGCCTTCACCCCGCTGCTGACCATCGGCGGCTCCTCCAAGGACGGCAAGCGCGCCGCCCTGATCCACCTGTATTTCAACATCATCGGCAGCTTTGTGCTGCTGGCTGCCATTTACGCCGTGCGGTACACCATCGGCATCCCGGTGTGGGGCGACGTGATGAACAAGAGCACCATTGCAAACATCCACACCCTTTCCAGTGTGGCGGCCATGCTGCTGTTCCTGCCTTTCAGCAGTGTGCTCTCCAAGCTGGCCATGCTCACCGTGCCCAACAGTGCCGAGGAAGCACAGGAGATGAGTATGCCCGTGCTGGACGAGCGCCTGTTCAAGAGCCCGGCCGTTGCCCTGCAGCAGGCCAAGAACGCAGTGGTCAAGATGTCCCGCCGTGCCGCCCGCAACGTCAGCCTCTCCACTCCCCTGCTGCTCAAGATGGATGAGGACGTGGTGAGCGCCATCAATGTGCGGGAGAATCTCATTGACCGGATGGAGGTGGAGATCTCCAACTACCTCATCAAGATGACCGACCAGGAGCTGGGCGACGACGAAAGCCACGCCGTGACCGAGCTGCTGAACTTTGTCACCGAGTTCGAGCGCATCGGCGACTACGCCGTGAACATTCAGGAAAAGGCCGTGGAGCTCTACGAGAAAGAGGCCTCCTTCAGCGACATTGCCAAGAACGAGCTGAAGCTGCTGGATTCCGCGCTGGAGCAGATCCTGACCCGCACCAACGATGCCTTTGAGAACGATGACATCGCGCTGGCCCGTCAGGTGGAGCCGCTGGAAGAGGTCATCGACATTCTGGTGGAGAAGCTCCGCGACGGCCACATCAAACGCCTGAAGGACGGCATCTGCTCCATTGATACCGGCGTGGTGTTCCTGGATGTGCTGAACAATGTGGAGCGAATCTCCGACCACTGCTCCAACGTGGCAGCCCGTCTGGTGGGCACCAGCGAGGGCGATGACTACGATTCCCACACCCTCAAGAGCCTGATGCACCACAACCCCAGCAAGGAATACTCCCTCATGTACGAGGAGTGCTGCAAGGAGTACCTGACCCCGCTGGCCGCGATGGAAAAGGAAGCGTAAAGGGGCCAATGCCCTGCTGCTCAGATATTGTAGCAAAATCGCAAAACCTCTGCAAAGACATTACGTCAATGCAGAGGTTTTTTCGTTGCCAATTGTCTAACTTTATGGTATTCTGTAAGTGTCGGCCTTCCGACACCATTTTATGGTGAAGGAGGTGATAACCCGTGGAGCAGTTATTCTCATTCATACTGTCCGTCGCAGCAGGCGTAACGAGCAATTACATCTGCAAGTGGCTTGACGTTCAGTTCAAGGCCGGTAAGCACTAACCCCTAGGCAAACAGGAAGCCCCTTCGGTATTGAGGGATACCGGAGGGGCTTCTTGTTGCATTTGGTGAACCCGTGAAGAGTTCACATTCTCATTCACATCTTTATTATATGCCGCCTCCCCCCAAAAGTCAAGGGGTCAGAAGAAGCTCACCTGGCTGCTCTCGGGCAGGTCTGCCAGCACACCGGCGGTGCGCAGGCTTTCCAGCACGGCGCTGGTCACGCCGGTGGCCTGCTGGAGTTCCTCCACGGAGATATACTCCTGCCCATCGATGGTGGCCCGCTCCAGCGAGGCAGCGGCAGTGCCGCCCACGCCCTTCAGGGCACAGAAGGGCAGGCGCACCTTGCCATCCTCCACGATATACTTGTTGCCCCGGCTCTTGCCCAGCTCGATGGGCAGGAATTCATACCCGCGGGAGAGCATTTCGTTGACCAGCTGCAGGCTGACCAGCACGTCCTCGTCCTTGGCGTTCTTCTCCTCTTTCAGGCGGCGCTTCACCGCCTCCATGTGGGCGCGGGCCACAGCCGCACCGCCCACAGCGGCCTCATAGTCGATATCATCGCCGCGCACGGTGAAGTAAACGGCGTAGAACTCTGCCGGGCGGTAGAGCTTGAACCACATCAGCCGGATGGCGCTCATCAGGTAGGCCACAGCGTGGGCCTTGGGGAACATATACTTGATCTTGCGGCAGGACTCGATGTACCAGTCCGGCACCTCGTGCTCCCGCATGGCCTCCTCCCAGCCGGGCTTGAAGCCGCCCTTGGCCACCTTGCCCTTACGGACCGCCTCCATGATATCAAAGGCCATCTTGGGCTCCAGCCCCTTGCGCAGCAGGTAGAGCATGATGCTGTCACGGCAGCCGATGACCTCCGCGATGGTGCAGGTGCCGCTGCGGATCAGCTCGTCGGCGTTGCCGGTCCAGACATCGGTGCCGTGGGACAGGCCCGAGATCTGGATCAGCTCTGAGAAGTTCCGGGGCCGGGCCTCCACCAGCATTCCGCGCACGAAGTTGGTGCCCATTTCCGGGATGCCGAAGGTGCCGGTCTGGCTGTCGATCTGCTCCGGGGTCACGCCCAGCTCCTCCGGGCTGGTGAGCAGGCTGTACACCCGGGGGTCGTTCATGGGGATGCTGTCCACGGGGATGCCGGTGTATTCCTCAAAATACTTGTAGAAGGTGGGCATATCGTGGCCCAGCTCGTCCAGCTTGAGCAGGGTGTCGTGGAGGTACTTGAACTCGAAATGCGTTGTGAGCAGGCCGCCCGCCACATCATCCGCCGGGTGCTGGATGGGGCAGAAATCGTAGATCTCGTAGGTATCGGGCACAACCACCATGCCGCCGGGGTGCTGGCCGGTGGTGCGCTTGACACCGGTGCAGCCCAGCGTCAGGCGGTTTTCCTCGGCGTGGTTCACGGTGCGCTGCCGCTCGTCCAGATATTTTTTAACGTAGCCGTAGGCCGTTTTATCCTGAATACCGGACACCGTGCCGGCCTTGAACACGTTGGCCTTGCCGAACAGCTCCTCGGTGTAGCGGTGGACGTTGGACTGATACTCGCCCGAGAAGTTCAGGTCGATATCAGGCTCCTTGTCGCCGTAGAAGCCCAGGAAGGTCTCAAAGGGGATGTCGTGGCCGTCCACCAGCATCCGGGTGCCGCAGTGGGGGCAGTTTTTATCCGGCAGGTCAAAGCCGTCGTCCACGCTGCCGTCGGTGATGAACTCGCTGTGCTTGCACTTTGGGCAGCGGTAGTGGGGCGGCAGACTGTTCACCTCCGAGATGCCGGAAAAGTGCGCCACAGCGGAGGAGCCGACAGAACCACGGCTGCCCACCTGATAGCCGCCCGCATTGGAGTAGGCCACCAGCTTGACCGCAATGACGTACAGAACCGCGTAGCCGTGGCCGCAGATGGAGTCCAGCTCCTTTTTCAGGCGGTCCTCCACGATCTTGGGCAGGGGGTCGCCGTAATCCCGCCTGGCGTGTTCCCAGGTGGCATCGCGCAGCTGCTGCTCTGCGCCCTCGATGCTGGGCGGGTAGGTGCCGCGCGGGATGGCCCGCACGTTGTTGTCGATGGTGGCCGCGATCTTGCGGGGGTTGGTCACCACGATCTCGTAGGCCTTTTCCTTGGGCAGATAGTAGAACTGCGCCAGCATATCCTGCGTGGTGCGGAAGAACAGCGGCGGCTGATTGTCAGCATCCTTAAAGCCGTTGCCCGCCTGCAGCACCGTGCGGTAGATGGCATCCTCCGGCTCGGTAAAGTGCACGTCGCCGGTGGCGATGACCGGTTTGTGCAGGTCCTCGCCCAGCCGGATGATGGTGCGGTTGAAGTCCTTGATGACTTCCTCGCTCTCCACCTTGCCGTCCCGCACCATATATTCGTTGTTGCCCAGGGGCTGGATCTCCAGCACGTCGTAGTAGGAGGCGATCTTCTTCAGTTCCTCGTAGGAACGCCCCTCCACAACGGCACGGTAGAGCTCGCCCGCCTCACAGGCGCTGGTCAGGATCAGGCCGTCGCGGTACTTGTTCAGCAGGCTGCGGGGCACACGGGGCTTCTTGAAGAAGTAGTTGACGTGGGCCTCGCTCACGATCTTGTACAGGTTCTTCAGGCCCATCTGGTTCTTGACCAGAATGATGAGGTGGAAGTACTTCTTTTTCAGCACCTCCCGGTTGCCGCCCAGACCGGTGTTGATGCCCTCCACGGTGGTGACCTCTTTCTCGGCAAGGTCACTGAGCATGACGCAGAAGATGCGGCCCAGCGCGGCGGAGTCCTCGCAGGCGCGGCGG
>ERZ860264.2371-NODE-2371-length-10490-cov-3.447724_pt1 | contig 10490 bp, 6 predicted proteins | sample MGYA00509980_ERZ860264 | MGnify/ENA primary metagenome ERZ860264 (study PRJEB30046, sample SAMN00715212) | human gut metagenome | study: EMG produced TPA metagenomics assembly of the A metagenome-wide association study of gut microbiota in type 2... | reverse complement strand
CCCGCCGACGCCACACCGGCACAGCAGGACTCGGCCATACAGGCCATGTTCCAGCCGGGCGAAATCCACTACAGCGACAGGCCCGACACGCTCCGCCTTCCCGGCCATACGGCCGATGAAGAGACAGCGGTGACAGGCGGTCTCGGCTTTGCCGACGACATGTTCGTCAGGACGGACACGCTGGCTTATGCCAAGGTGGCGGGCAACGTCAACGGTGTGGCGGGAGACCCCGTGCCCTATACCGTGCGCGGCGACGACCTGATAACGGGTCTGCTGCTGGCCTGCATGGTGCTCGTGGCTGTCTCGCTGTCAAACTCCCTGCGCTTCATCCTGCGCCAGTTCAAGGACATCATCTACGCCCCGCGCGACGGCGGGTCGTCAATCACGGAAACGTCGTCGGAGGTGCGCTTCCAGCTATTCCTCGTGCTCCACACCTGTCTGCAGTTCTCCATCTTCCAGTATTTCTACACGCAGCACTACATCGGCGACACCTTCACGCTGGAGTCGCAATACCATCTCATAGCCATCTATTTCGCCATGTTCGCCGGCTACTTCATAACGAAGGCGCTGCTCTACATGGCGGTCAACTCCGTGTTCTTCGGGAACCGGAAAAATATGGAATGGATGAAGTCGCAGCTCTTCATCACATCCTCCGAGGGGGTGCTCCTCCTGCCTGTGGTTCTGCTTCAGGTTTATTTTGACTTGCCGATACAAAACGTCGTTATTTACTTTATAGTTGTATTGGTTTTGGTTAAAATACTGACGTTTTATAAGTGTCTTTTCATCTTTTTCCGCCACGCAGGCCGTTTTCTGCAAATAATTTTGTACTTTTGTGCCCTTGAAATAATACCCATAGCCGCCTTTTGGGGCGCACTGGTCATAACAGGCAACCGTTTGAATATAAATTTTTAGGACACCGATGATTAAGAAGATTTTGATCTCGCAGCCGAAGCCCACAAGCGAGAAGTCGCCCTACTTCGATATTGCAACGAGATTTGGAGTGGACTTAGTGTTCCGTCCTTTCATCAAGGTAGAAGGACTCACGCCTAAGGAATTCCGTCAGCAAAAGATAAACATCCTCGACTATACGGCCGTGGTATTTACCTCGCGCCATGCTATAGACAATTTCTTCACTCTGGCAAAAGAAATGAGAGTGACCATCCCGGAAGACATGAAATACTTCTGCGTGACGGAAACCATTTCGCTCTATATACAGAAGTACGTCCAGTATCGGAAACGCAAAGTATTCTTCGGCAATACGGGCAAGATAGCCGACCTCATCCCCCTGATGGTCAAGCACAAGACGGAGCGCTATCTCGTCCCGATGAGCGACGTCCACAACGACAGCGTGACCGAGATGCTCGACGCCAAGAAGCTCGTCCACAAGGAGTGCGTCATGTACCGCACGGTCAGCAACGACTTCACCCCCGAGGAGATAAAGACGTTCGACTATGACATGCTCGTCTTCTTCAGTCCGGCAGGAATAGAGTCGCTCATCAAGAACTTCCCTGACTTCGACCAGAAGCACATCGCCATAGCGACTTTCGGACCGGCGACGGCAAAGGCCGTGAAGGATGCCGGACTGAGACTCGACCTTGAGGCTCCGTCGGAGAAATATCCCTCAATGACCAGCGCCCTGCTCCACTATCTCACGGAGCATGAAGGCTGACAGGCGGCAGAACCCCGACTTTCCACAATAGATATAGTTAAGACCAGCCCAACGAGATTTATCCGCAGGCTTGATGGCAGAAACAGCACATATCATACCAGCCACGCTGGACAAGTGCGAACGCATTGTCAGCCGTAGGCTCATGGACCGCCTCTTCGGAGGCGGCAACAGCCGTTCCATGTCATCATTCCCGCTGCGGGCAGTCTACATGACGACAGAACGCGGCTCCCACGACGCACCGGTCCAGGTGCTCGTCAGCGTCTCAAAACGCCACTTCAAGCGGGCTGTCAAGCGTAACCGCGTCAAGCGGCAGATACGCGAGGCCTACAGAAACAGCAAACAACTTGTTCTTGACGCACTGACGCCAACACCCGGCCGGGCGTTGGCTTTGGCGTTTATATGGCAGGCCGACCGCCTCTACGACACCGCAGAGGTCAACGCCGCCATGCGGGCTTTGCTGACACGGCTGGCCGATAAGCTCGGAAGACGCCCAGCGGAACCGTCAGAAACGACAGCAGACCATGCCGAACCAACGGACAGCAACGCCTGACGGCAACCGGAAAGACATCCGGCCGGAGACGGGAAGAAGCGCCGGCGGAGTGTCGGGACAACACGGCGGAGTGTCGGGACAATACGGCGGATGGGCAAGAAGGGTCGCCGTATGGACACTCTGCCTTCCAATAGTGTTCTATCAGCGGTGCATATCGCCGTTCACGCCGCCCGCATGTCGCTTCACGCCGACCTGTTCGGAATATGCCCGTCAGGCCATCGTGCGCCACGGACCACTGAAAGGACTGTGGCTGGCCGTGAGGCGCATCCTCAGATGCCACCCGTGGGGAGGAAGCGGATATGACCCAGTACCGTGAAAGAGACGCGTAAGATGAGAAAGAAGATAAAGAAGAAATCAAAAAACAGATATACACAATGACAAAGAACTTTGTTGAAGAACTGAAATGGCGCGGTATGCTCGCCCAGATAATGCCCGGAACGGAGGAGCTCCTCCAGCGCGAGATGGTCACGGCATACCTCGGCACTGACCCCACGGCCGACTCCCTGCACATCGGCCACCTCTGCGGCATCATGATGCTGCGCCACCTGCAGCGCTGCGGCCACAAGCCGATAATCCTCGTCGGAGGCGCTACGGGTATGATCGGCGACCCATCCGGCAAGAGCCAGGAGCGCAACCTGCTCGACGACAAGACGCTCTATCACAATCAGGAGTGCATCAAGCAGCAGGTCGCCAAGTTCCTTGACTTCGACAGCAAGGAGCCCAACGCAGCCGAAATGGTCAACAACTACGACTGGATGAAGGACTTCACCTTCCTCGACTTCGCCCGCGTCGTCGGCAAGCATATCACCGTCAACTACATGATGGCCAAGGAGAGCGTCCAGCAGCGCCTCAACGGTACGGCGCGCGACGGCCTGTCGTTCACCGAGTTCACCTATCAGCTGCTTCAGGGCTACGACTTCCTCCACCTCTACGAGCACAAGGGATGCAAGCTCCAGCTCGGCGGAAACGACCAGTGGGGCAACATGACCACCGGAACGGAGCTCATCCGCCGCACACTGGGCAACGATGTCGAGACATACGCCCTCACCTGCCCGCTCATCACGAAGGCCGACGGAAAGAAGTTCGGCAAGACCGAGAGCGGCAACATCTGGCTCGACCCGAAGCGCACGACACCGTATAAGTTCTATCAGTTCTGGCTCAACGTCAGCGACGACGACGCCGAACGCTACATCAAGATATTCACCAGCCTCGACCGCGAGGTCATCGACGCCCTCGTCGAGGAGCACCGTCAGGACCCGGGCCGCCGCACGCTCCAGAAGCGTCTGGCCGAGGAGGTGACGGTGATGGTCCACTCGAAGGAAGCTCTCGACATGGCCATCGAAGCCAGCAACATCCTTTTCGGAAAGTCAACGAAGGAAAGTCTTCAGAAGCTCGACGAGCAGACGCTGCTCGACATCTTCGAGGGCGTGCCTCAGTTTGACGTCGCTGCCGACCGCTTGGGCCAGCCCGCAGTGGAGCTGCTCACGCAGGATGCCGCCGTCTTCGCCAGCAAGGGAGAGATGCGCAAGCTCGTTCAGGGCGGAGGCGTGTCGCTCAACAAGGAGAAGCTCGCCGCCTTCGACCAGCCGATAACGGCCGACGATCTCATCGACGGGAAGTATCTGCTCGTCCAGCGCGGCAAGAAGAACTACTATCTCATCACGGTGAAATAGATAAAAACAGTGCACAAAATTTGGTAATGGCGCAAAAAACCACTACCTTTGCAGCGGATTTTAGGTATTGGACCATGGTGTAATGGTAACACTACAGGTTTTGGTTCTGTCATTATGGGTTCGAGTCCCGTTGGTCCAACACCGTAAAAGGAGGATGACATACGTTTCGTAGTCATCCTCCTTTTGCTTTATACAGCCCTTTGCGGCCGCGGGAACATACGGGAAACGGCGCATACGGACTTAACATCGGGCCACCTCGCGAGTATTATATAAAGGTGAACAGACAACAGAAACAATGAACATAAACCACTGACATGATGAATATGAACAAAGCAAAGACCTTCCTCGCAACAGCCATCCTCTGTTGCATAGCTCCCGTCGCCGCCGCCGCGGGAGACAACGACACGCTGCCCTCACCGGCGGCCGACCGTTTCGGCTTCGCCACTCTGAAACTGCAGCTCGTAAACTACACGCCCGACATGGTCGGAAAGGAAGTGACATACGGTCAGGATGGCGCGTTTCTCGCCATCAACCGCATGCCGGACAAAGCACGGATAGGGGCCGACGGCAGCATGACGGTGAGCTTTCCCGTGGCCGGACTGACTCCCGCCACCATTATATGGCGCTCTCCGTGGTATCGGGCTACGTTCTTCATGTCACCGGGCGACACCACCGTCGTACGGCTCGACATGAAGGAACTCCTGCGGCGTAAGGGGAAAACCGCGGCTACAGACGGCGACGACGACCAGCGGAGTCTGCTCGTGGACATCAAGGGACCGCTGGAGCGCGTCGCCCGCGAATACTGCGACAACTGTCAGGACGTGGCGGAAAGCGTCCCGGCCGCCCCGCTGGAAGCCATCGCAGCGATGAACGTCGACAGCTATGTGGCCTATCAGCGTGACCTGCGCGACCGCCGTCTGGCCGCATGGCGGTCGCTTCCGCTCAGCAAGGCCACGCTCACACTGGCCGAGCTGGACGTCAACATGGAGATGCTCGCCTCTCTGGGCATGGGCGCCTACCATATCGCAGCCGCACGCAAAGAGACCAATGGCCTCGTGGCCGACGGCAGCAGCTCTCTCATGAAGGACAGCATCGACAGCCGCATCGCCGCAATGGAGGAACTGAAGATGCTCAACGACGGCCGTGCGCAGCTGTCACAATACTATTACGGCGCCTCCAGTGCATGTCCGGAGGACGAGGCCGAACGCATAATGGGCACCTCCCGCGGCCCGTATTTCGATTTCAGGAGAGCCCTCACCTATCATATCGGCTTCTCTCGGATGAATACGCTCGACCAGATGGGCTACAACGACCTCATCGGACTGCCGTCGGGCTACCGCAGCATGATTGAATATGAGAACAGCCAGATGGTGCGAAACATAGAGGAAGCCCGCCAGAAGAAAGCATATCACATCAACGAGATTGACAGCATGAGCGCCCCGGACATGTTCCGGACCATCGTCGGACGCTATCCGGGCAAGGTTCAGCTGATAGACTTCTGGGGCACATGGTGCGGTGCTTGTCTGATGGCACTGAAGGAAATGGAGCCGATGAAGGAGGAGCTGAAAGACCATGACATCGTCTACATTCACATCTGCGACAAAAAATCGTCCACGGAGACATGGCAGAACATGGTCCCGAAGCTCAGCGGCGAACACTACCGCGTGTCCGTTGACCAATGGATAGCGCTCCAACGCCACGCCGGTCTGCCCGGCACCACTGCTCCGGCATACGTCGTCATCGACCGCAACGGGAACATACAGCGCGCATGGACCGGATTCGGAAGTGTGGAAGATACGAAACGCGAGCTGATGAAGGCGCTGGGGAAGTGACGCGGAAGAGACACCGCTGTGGCGGGAAGTTTTCCCTTTCGTCCAGGATTAGAAAAAATAAGGATGACAGATAAATTATGATGTGCCATGTTCTGATTTGGATTTACGGCATTTTGAGGCTTAGCGTGAAGGCTTCATATTCCGCATATTCGTTATTCAGACATAGCACATCATTTCTTAATTAAACACCAAAGTAGCGAGCGAATACCCAGTCTATGAGTCTTCCCGCACACTAATCAATAACGAACCCATAAAGGGGAGCCAAATAGATATTGCATGCGATGCTTATAGACAATTTTAAAGCTACTTTAGTAAACATCAAATAATGTTTCTACATATTACCTCCTTTCTGTTTTTAGAATTAAACATATAGCCAAATTCACGCATATTTGGATTTCAACCACCATGTTGATCTTTTCAACAGGCTGGGAAATGGATTAGCCATTTTAGTCTACGAAACCCCGACCTAAAAAGGCCGGGGAAGAATACTTTAAACTTTTTATTGTGACTGATTACCTCTTGCGAGGCCATCTTCGGCAGTGCTATCTTACAAACTCCCACCGGCCAAACCGGAAGCGCCGATAAGAACGCACATAAACGGGTTTGTCACAGCAACACCGAACCGTTTCTGCGTTTTGAGGCAGAGCCTCACGGCGGCGGTTCTACCCGATGTGAGGATGCCTATTCATTACGTTAAACATAATGTTTAACCACGAGTTTTTCATGGATGCACACACATCCAAGTGTCGACTTAACGACCTTCGCGGGTCATATCTTTATTTTTATTGATTTATCCTTAATTCGTACCACATATAAGCCTTTTGATAATGTAATAGACTGTTGAGGACTTACGATTGCCGAATATAACTGTTTACCGTCAATCCCATATACACATATATGCTCTATTGAGTCACCTTCATAAGTAAAGCCATCAGCATTTACCGTCAGATTATAATGAGAATTATTTTCATAAATATCTTCAATTCCCGCGCTTGATTCATCAAGGATGTTTATGAATTCTTTCCATCCATCAGCTACTTGATATAAAGATATTGTGTTGTCCGGAACTGTGAGATGTGCTTTTGAATAAGATGTATTTGAGAACTCAGCACCTGTAGGAGGGGTTGGATTTTTGACTACCACTGTTTCCAATGAACTGCATTTTTTGAATGAGCCCGGAGTTACATACAACCCTACTTCTGAAATATACTCCTCTGTTGGGCCTAGAATATCCACACCCTCTCCAATCGTCAATTCCTTTAATTTTGGAAGATTATTAAATGGAGCATCATAACTTTTTATATGATAATAATCAACACCACCATCACCACTTATGGTATAGCGTGATGAAGCCGAAAGATTGCGTCCTATATATAATTTCTCAATTGGAAGATTGTTAAAGTATGCATTATAATAACCAATCTCAAATTGTACAGTCTTTCCATTCACTTCTTTCTTTTGAATACCTGTTAAACTATCATAGGAACCTGCAGGGAACGATATTGGTAATTCAGAGTCTGCTATTACAAATTCTGTTAAATTTCTACATCCTGCAAACGCTAATTCCCCAAAGGAATTTACCGTCGGAGATATTACAATTTTAGATAAACCGGTACAAGCATTAAAACAAGACGCACCTATTTCTCTTACTCCATCAAAAGAAAAATCTAATAATGATGAACATTTATAAAAACATTCAGAAGGAAGTGTTTCAATTGGTTTCGCGAAATTACAAGTTTCCAAATTGACGCAACTCTTAAATGCACCACTACCTATCACATTTAGTGTTTTTGGAAGATACACTTCCTTTAGGTTACTGCAACCTTCAAAAGCATTGTTGCCAATACTGATAATTCCGTTTTCAATTCTTACCTTTTCAATTTCCAAACAATTTTTAAATGCATTATCTCCAATAGAGGTTACATTATAATCAACATCGAAATAAGAAACAATAGGTTTTATCAATAATTCTATGTTCGAAGATAAAGATTCCCCAACAATCTGGACCACATTACCTGACAACACTAAATACTGTATTCCATTTACCTCAAATAATGATATCAACTTATCATCTTCGTTTAAATTCCAAAAATTCTTCCATGGTTCCGAATTCTTGAAATTATCGATACTTCCCGTCGGAACATTAACGGTTGTATTTATATACTCTGTAGATGAGAAACCTGTCAAATAAGTTGGTGGATTTGTGGAACGAACATTTATTGTAGAAAGAGTTGCACATCCAGTGAAAGCATTTTCCCCTATAGTTCTTAAATAACATCCCAAGTCTATTGACTCAAGAGATTCGCAATCTTGAAATACACCAGTTCCCAATTCTTTAACAGAGTTAGGGATAACTATTTCTTTCAAGCTGATGCATCCTGCAAATGTTTTTTTTGAGATAACCGAAGCAGAAGCATGGATATCAGCTTCTAAAAGGGAACTGCAATTTTGAAACGCTCCATTCCATGAACCATTAACAGATACATTAGAATCTTTAGTCTTGGATTCACACATCTCAAAATCCGTCACCAAATGTCCAATTTCAACTTTTGATATATTCGAACTTGAGAATGGAGGATTAGGGATATAATAATAATACGTACCAGTATAGCCACCACCATACATACTCTTATAGCGGAATTCTTCAGTCCTAATATTGCGCCCAATATAGACCTCCTTCAAATTCGTATTGGCAAACATCGCTTTGGCAGGAGTGTAATCTCTACGAGTTTTGTTGCAATGGTTGCTGCCGATTCCATCCGTGAATGTCCTCGAACCTGTATATTCGAAACACAATTTATAATTAGAATCTTCAATACGTAGTTTCTCCAAATTGGGACAATTTCCAAAAATCCACGGAAGGGTCATAATCCCTGAACCAATGGATACTTCTTTTAGAGAACTGCATCCTTCAAAGATACCTTTTTGGATACTTGTTACATTATTGGGGATTATGAAAGACACAAGATTTTCACAATTAGAAAAAGCATCTTCTTCAATTGTAGTAACCGTTGAAGGTACTTCGAAAGATGAAAACAAGCAACCTTTAAATGCCGAATTTCCTATACTCAGCGCAGATGTAAAATCGTATGATTCCAATTTAGAACAAGAAGAAAATGCAGCTTTAGGAATACTTGACAGTTGAGGGAATATGGCTTTCTCAAGAGCGGAACAACCTTCAAATGTGCTTTCACCGATTGATTTCACACCTTTCGCTGAAACCTCTTTAATACTGGTACAACAATAGAAAGCATTTGAACCGATCTCCAAAACACTTTCTGAAAATATAACAGTAGAGATATTTGAGCAGCCACTGAAGGCAGAAGTGCCTATTACCCTGATGCCATCACAAATTTGCAAAGAAGTGATGTCCTTATTATCTTTAGCAAATTTGTCACTGATAGCAATAACTGAAAGGGTTTTGCCTTTGAATTCAACTGATGAAGGAATAATAATGCCACCTTCAGTACCTTCAGATAATGATGATGCTGTCACTGTAAATTCTGTAAACGACGTTATGTCATATCTAATACCATCGACCTCGAAATCATAAGCAGAGGCATGGAGAGATACCAATAATATAAATATTAGTATTCTTACTTTTGCAATAACTGATTTCATAATTCATCGTTTTTAGATATTGGTACTGCCACAGCATGCTTGTCAAAGATTTCAGAAATCTCATCTTCTTGTGTGGAGTCAAATATAATCCTACTTTCTTTCAAGAAGCCTTTTTCTTCCAATTCTCCAAGAAGTCCTGTTACTTTTTTCAAAGCTTCTTCATTTATTGATAGAAGCCTTGCATTAAAATACAAACGTATCTCTCGTTTCATGTTTTTATAAATCTGCCGCGGTCATCCCCTCGTTGGCCTTTATTTGTTGTACGAAAAAAGCGTAGGAATCTGTACCTGTTACCGTCCTTCTGTCGGAGGCTTCTCGCATTGCCTTTCTCTGTTGGACGGCAACGCAGAAGCCCACGCTTGTATATGCAATCAGTACATCCGGCTATATTTCTTCCGAAATATCATGCCGAATGTAAAATATTACATATCCACGGGCATCTACCGTTGCTCAATCCTTGACAGAGAATGAAATTTTGCGAGAATTTCCAACAATCAAGAATCAGCGCGGATAAACGCTTTCTTATTTATTATGTTCACTGCATCCCGCCCCACGTTACCCCAGACCGGGGCTTCTGCGAGGCGGCCTGCGATTGCAAATATACGAAGTTTTTTTGAATTTACTGCAAAATGGACAGAAATTATCCTAAAAAGTCAACAAGCCGGTAAAAAGCCGACAAACAAGCGGCACAAGAACAATACGTCGCGGCAGGATTTAAGAGTATTCCACCAGTCACTATGCTCTTGAATGACCTGTGACATAAATTTATAGATAGATTCATCCGGCATCAGAAGTGACATCACAAGACTAAACGGCCGTCAATTTCCTCCGGCTGCTGTATCACTCCAGATGCCGGATGAACCATGTTTGTTTTCCTTTAGATGAAATACAATTACCACATCAGAAAACGATTGACAAAAAGCGGCAAAAATGCCCTCGAAACGGCATCAAAACCGGGCACTTTTGAAAATATTTCATCGACGGCCGCAAATTCGCGAGTTTTGCGCGTGCAAGTATAATCCACTGTCATTCAGACGGTTATTCTGTCTTTTCATGATTTGTGCAATTTCAGAAGGCCGAAAAACCGCTTTTTCGGGCCGAAATGTCAGGATTTGTTCTGCCGTAAGGGCCTCCCGGGGGTGCGA
>ERZ860264.2369-NODE-2369-length-10495-cov-6.197893_pt1 | contig 10495 bp, 9 predicted proteins | sample MGYA00509980_ERZ860264 | MGnify/ENA primary metagenome ERZ860264 (study PRJEB30046, sample SAMN00715212) | human gut metagenome | study: EMG produced TPA metagenomics assembly of the A metagenome-wide association study of gut microbiota in type 2... | reverse complement strand
GCCACAGCGCTACCTATGTTGCCGTAGCCGACTATGCCCATGCGCTTGCCGGCAAGCTCGTGGTGGGTGAAGTCCGTATAGCAGAAATCGGGATTTTCCAGCCAAGTACCCTTTCGTATCTCCCCGGTGTAATGCTCCACCCGGTTGGTGATGGCGAGCAGATGCGCGAACACCATCTGCATTACCGACATGGTGCTGTAGGCAGGGATGTTGGTTACCGTTATGCCGGCGGCTGAGGCGGCGTCCACGTCCGCGGCGTTCAAGCCGGTGGCCAGGATGCCTATGTATTTCAACTCCGGGAGAGCGGCAATATCCGAGGCCGTGATTTTAGTCTTGTTGGTGAGAAGCGCCTCGCAGCCGCGTGAGCGCTCCACCACCTGTTCGGGGGCGCTAAGGTCGTAGACTTTCAGGTCGCCCAATTTTTTAAACGGCTCCCAGCTCAGGTCTCCCGGATTAGTGCTGAATCCGTCAAGCAATGTTATTTTCATATCTCGTCGTATTGAAATAACTGAAAAGGCTGAGCCAAAATTTTGACTCAGCCTCGAATATTTGTTGAATGAGCCACACGGTGTCAGGCTCGTGAAATTCGCGGATTAGTGACGCTTGCCACCCTTCTTGTTGGCGGCTTGCTGCTGGCGGAGCATTTCCTGCTGACGCTTCTGAGCTTCCTCAAGACGTGCCATGAAGCCGCTCTTTTTCTTGGGCTTTTTGGCATTCTCGGCCATAGCCTTGCGCACATCTTCCTCCTTCACGACCCAGCGGCGGATAGCCCAGCTCTGGACAATGGTTATGAGCAGTGACAGGAAGTAGTAATAGCTGAGGCCTGCGGCGTAGTTGTTGAAGAATATCATGAAGAAGACGGGCATCAGGTACATCATCCACTTCATGCCCGGAGCGCCTCCGCCCTGAGACTGCATGTTGATGCGGGTATACAGGATGTTGGTTACAGTCATCAGCAGACAGAACAGGGAGATATGGTTGCCGAAGTACTCGGTTACAAAGGGGATGTGGGCGCTCCAGGACACAATGGCATCCGGGGCCGAGAGGTCGTGGCACCACAGGAAACTCTGCCCCCTCAGTTCGATACAGGAGGGGAAGAAGGTGAACATCGCGAACAGGATAGGCATCTGCAGAAGCAGGGGCAGACAGCCGCTCATAGGGTTGGCTCCGGCCTTGGAATACAGGGCCATGGTCTTCTGCTGACGTACCATCGCGTTCTCCTGGCCGGGATATTTCTCGTTGATGGCCTTGATGTCCGGGGCCAGGATTCGCATCTTGGCCTGACTCTTGTAGCTCTTATATGTCAGCGGGAACAGCACTATCTTAATGAAGACGGTGAGCAGCAGGATGATTATGCCGTAGTTCCAACCGAAAGAACCGAGGAAGTTGAAGACAGGGATGATGACAAGTGTGTTAATCCAGCGGAACAGGGTCCAGCCCAGGGGGATGAGACGGGTCATATCCAAATCTTCGGAGGTATCTATGCGGTCGTCCAGCCCTGAGAGCAGAGGATATAGGTTGGGACCTAAGAAGAGGTCGAAGTTCGCGGGATTCTTGGCGCTCCAGTCATACTTGTTCAGAGAGGCGGAGGCGGACATATATTTGAGGTAAGTGTCCGCGTCGGCGCCGAAGTTCTCCTTGTCCAGCTTCACGGAGGTGAAGTCGGCGTTGTTCATGGCCTGTCTGGAGATGAATACGGAGGAGAAGAACTGGTTCTTGAAGGCAATCCATTTCACCTTGGTCTGACGGGTTTCGGAGTCATCGGCATTGGCGTTGAGGTCTTCCACGTCGCCGCCGTCGAACTTGTAGTAGAGTGCCGAGTTGCGTTCCTCGAACATCTTGCCCTGCTCCTGGCGGCGGAGTATCTGATTCCACTGAACGCCTAACTCGGTGCCGTTAGAGCGCAGCACACGGTCCATGCCCTGCTGTTCTATGGCTATGTTCACCACATAGTCGTCGCCCGGCTTGATTGTATAGCGGATGCCCCAGAACGCATTGTCCTCGAATCTGAGACCGAAAAGTACCGAGTTCTTGTCCTGTGCGAGTATGTCGAAGTAGAGTTCGGAGGTGCTGACTTCGTTGTTTACAGGCAGGATGAAGGAAAGATTGTTGGAGGCCCCCTCGAAGAGGACCACGGGGTTCTTCACTTTCTTGGTCTCGTCAGGGCTATACTGGGTTATGTACTTCTTCAGTTCGGCGCGGCTTATGGATGCGCCTTTTGTGGAGAAGGAGAGTGAGAGTACATCGTTCTCCAGTTTGGCGTTTTTTTCGGTGCCGGCGGTGAATTTGCCGAATTTTCCGAACTTGATGGCGCTTGCCTGGATGTCGTTTATTTTTTTTACGGCCAGGGCGCGTTCAGCAGGGGCGAAAGTATCGTCGGGGGTAATCAGACCCTGCAGGGGTATCTGTTTGCCTTCGGCCATTACATATCCGGTCAGCGAGTCGTTCTGTAATGTCAGTTCATAGCCGTCGCCTTTGAGTTGCTTGGCGCCGGCCTCAGCCGGGGTGCCGTTTTCGGCTATGGCCTGACGGAGCCAGTCTGTCTCTTTGGCTGTGAGCAGGTCCGGAAGTTCCTCCTGGGCTTCGGCCACAGCTTGTTGTTCGGTCTTCTGTTGTTCCGGGGTCTGGTGTCGCTGTTGCTGGTCCTTGCCGGAGCTGAACCACATGAAGACTACGAATACGAGACCTATAAGGACGAGGCCTCTGATTGTGTTCTTGTCCATTGGGTTAAAAAGGGCTTATTGGTGTTTTTCGTCGCCGTAAGCTATGGCGGCTTTCACAAAGTCTATGAAGAGTGGATTGGGGTGAAGCACTGTACTTTGGTATTCGGGGTGGTACTGTGTGCCGATAAACCAGCGCTTTTCGGGAAGTTCCACTACCTCTACCAAATGGGTGTTGGGGTTTTCGCCCACACATTGCATTCCGGCCTGTTCGAAGCGCTCGCGGTATTCGTCGTTGAACTCGAAACGGTGTCTGTGGCGCTCGCTTACCAGTTCGGTGCCGTAAGCCTTGGCGGCCTTGGAGCCGGGACGAAGCACACAGTCGTAAGCGCCCAGACGCATGGTGCCTCCCATATTGGAGATGCTCTTCTGCTCCTCCATAAGGTCAATCACGTTGTGCGGCGTCTTGGTGTCCATCTCAGTGGAGTTGGCGTCGGGCATTTGCAACACGTTGCGGGCGAACTCGATGACCATGCACTGCATGCCCAGGCATATGCCGAATGTGGGCACGTCATGTTCGCGGCACCACTTGATGGCGCAGAACTTGCCCTCGATGCCGCGCTGTCCGAAGCCCGGAGCTATAAGTACGCCGTCCATATCCTTTAGCGTTTCTTCCACATTCCTGTCGTCGAGCTTTTCAGAGTGGACATAGACCAGCTTGAGCTTACGACCCAGATATGTCGCAGCCTGGAACAGGCTCTCGTTGATGGACTTGTAGGCATCCTGCAACTCCACGTACTTGCCCACAAGGCCGATTTTAACTTCTCCTGAGGCGTTGTTTATCTTGTCCAGGAAGTCGTTCCAGGCGGACAGGTCCGGTTCTCCCGCCGGTTCAAGGCCCATCTTGCGCAGCACAATCTGGTCAAGCTGCTGGGCGTGCATGGTCAGAGGTACCTGATAGATGGTGGGGACATCGATGCTCTGGATTACGGCCTCGGTGTCGACATTGCAGAACTGGGCCACCTTGCGGCGCATGGACACGGGCAAGTCTTCCTCGGTGCGGAGTACGAGGATGTCGGGCTGGATACCCACCTGCTGAAGCATCTTTACGGAGTGCTGCGTGGGCTTGGTCTTCAGTTCCTTGGCGGCTCGCAGATAAGGAACGTAAGTGAGGTGTATGCAGAGGGCGTTGTTGCCTAATTCCCAGCGCAGCTGACGCACCGCCTCCAAAAAAGGTGTGGACTCTATGTCGCCCACGGTGCCGCCAATCTCGGTGATTACGAAGTCATATTTGCCGGTGTTGCCCAGAAGTTTGACGTTGCGCTTGATTTCGTCGGTAATATGGGGAATAATCTGCACGGTCTTGCCCAGATAGTCGCCACGGCGCTCCTTGTCTATGACGCTCTGATAAATGCGGCCGGTGGTGATATTGTTGGCCCTGGAGGTGTGGGCATCGGTGAAACGCTCGTAGTGGCCCAGGTCCAGGTCGGCCTCATGACCGTCGCTGGTCACGTAGCACTCGCCGTGCTCGTAGGGGTTCAGCGTACCGGGGTCAATGTTGATATACGGGTCGAACTTCTGAATGGTCACCTTATATCCGCGAGCCAGGAGCAAGCGGGCAAGTGAAGAGGAAATTATGCCTTTCCCGAGCGAGGAAACCACACCGCCGGTGACAAATATATACTTAGTATCCACAACTATAATTATTTATATTAGACACACTTGTTCGGGCATACGTACGGCAAGCCCGTTTAAAGCGCAAAAGTAGATAAAAAATCTAATATATGCAAACCCGCTTCCTATGGCTCCGTTTTCATTACGGAGTCATAACCGTCTGTAAGACGACGGGTATCTAAATCCTTTTAAGCATTTTTTAACTTTTTATAGCACCGGACAGGCCCACTGAGCGGCCTGTTTGGCTTATTCGCGCCCTTTCGTGGGGGTGCGGCGTTTTGCATTTTCGGTTTCTTTTCACTAATTTTGCACGACTTATTTCAGAAAGGTATGGGCAGACGGCTAAATAGATTCAATCTGTGGCTTCGTCGGCAGTCGCATCTCTCGGTGTTGCTGGTGGCCGGAGCGGTCATTGCATTGCTGTTCCTGAACGAGGAGACGAGTATGACCCGTTCCCGTGAACTTGACCGGGAGATAGCCGCGCTGAAGGCCGGCATACAGACTGCCCGTGACAGCGCCGAATACTACCGGCAGATGCGTCTCAGCCTGCGGACCCGTACTGAAGACCTCGAAAAGGTGGCCCGCGAAAATTACGGTATGCAGCGGCCCACCGAGGACGTTTATTTAGTGGAATGATTATGAAACAGAAACATAAGCAGCCTTTGGATATAGCCTCTGACAAGACAGCTCTGCGGCGCAGGATTGCCGAGACGCTGGCCTCCTTCGGCATGATTCTGATAGCCGTGGGCATGTTCCTGCCGCTCATAAATATGCTGAGTGTGGAGCAGTTGCCTGTATTCAAGTGGATATTTGCCGCCGGTGCCCTTATGTTCTGGGGCGCGCGTTGTGTGAATGTCAGCCCCGAGGGTGAAAGTATGCGTCTGCGCCGTCTGCGCCGTATGGAGTTCTGGTCCGGCGCTTGCTTCGGAGTGGCCGCTTTCTTTTGGTTCTACAACGAAAATAAATACGGAGACATCCCCACTGTGGGACCGCTCACCATACTCAACGAGACAATACTCTTCGCTCTGGCAGGAGCCGTCTTGCAGCTCGTTACTGCCTGGATGATTTATTTCCGTCAGAAAAAAGAGCGCAGACAGGCTTCTCAGGATAAAGGCTAATTCCCCGTAACGTGGCATCAATCCTTACAATAGACCGGGGCAACACCCTCATAAAGGCCAAAGTCTTCACTGATTCGGGCGCCCTGCTGCATGAGCTGTCTATGGCCGACCCGGACATGGACCGGCTGGTCCGGACTGTGGATGATTTCGGAGTCACCTGCGGGGCTCTCTGCAGCGTGGCCCATATAGACCCGCGTTTCGCCGAGACTCTGAGAATGATGTTGCCGGACGGATTGCTTTGGCTGACCCATGAGACGGATGTTCCGCTGTCGGTGCGATACGACACCCCGCGCATACTCGGTCCGGACAGAGTGGCCGCCGCTTGCGGCGGTGCCGCGCTCCACCCCGGTCGCACGTTGCTGATAGCCGATGCCGGAACCGCACTTACGCTTGATGTCGTGGAACATGGCTCGGTTTTCGCCGGCGGTAACATATCTGCCGGTGTAAACCTCCGCCTCAAGGCGCTGCACCGCTATACATCCGCTCTGCCGGAAGTCACGGCTTACGGGACGTTGCCTCCTTTCGGCACGGATACCGTCACGGCTCTCAGGTGCGGAGCCGTCAGGGGGGCCGCAGCTGAGGTGACAGATGCTTATCTCAGGCTGAAGGCCCGTTTCCCTGATACATCGCTTCTGCTCACAGGAGGCGATGCCGACCTCCTTCTCCCGCTTCTCCCTACTGAAACCATACGCCATGCGGACCTTGTCTGCGAAGGCCTTATATACATATTGAAATACAATGAATATATCTAATCGTATATTGGCCGCATTAATGCTGGCCCTTTCCGGCTTCGGCCTGCTCTCCGCTCAGAATACCACTTCTCCATACTCGATGTACGGGTACGGAATCCTGCAAGACGGAGCCACTTCCTCACAACGTCAGATGGGGGGCATTGGATACGCCATGCAAAGCGGCCGTCAGATTAACGCTATGAACCCCGCCTCATACGCATCCATAGACTCTCTGACATTCCTTTGGGACATAGGTGCGAACATGAGCATGAGTTGGCGCAAGGACATGGGCGCGGAAGGGGTGCGCGAGAAGGGTCACGGCGTGGGCGGTGGCCTGGACTATGTGACCATGCAATTCCCGCTTTCCAAATATATGGGTATGTCCGTAGGCCTTATACCTTACAGTTCGGTGGGCTATACCTTTGGCGACGAGGTCATGCACGGCTCGCTTTCAAATCAGGGTACGGGCGGCATCAATCAGCTGTATGCCGGTGTGGCAGGCAAGTACGCGGGCTTCTCCCTGGGTGTCAATCTGTCTTACGATTTCGGAAACGTCATCAACGACACATACGCCAACACTTCCAACAACCACCAGACTCTCTTTGAGCATGTGATGCAGGTGCGTGACTTCAATTTCAAGTTAGGCGCGCAGTACACTGCGAAGCTCACCCGATTCAGCAGGCTGACCCTGGGCGTGACCTATACCCCCAGGCTGTCACTGCATGGAAAGGCCTGGGCCGCATACTGGGACATCACTGCCGAGTCTGCCGCCGACACCGTGGGCTACACCAGGCTTTCCGGCAAGTATTACCGCCCGACCTCCATAGGAGCCGGTATCAATTATACCCGCGAGCGCACATCCCGCTTCATGGCCGAGTTCGACTTTACTTGGCAGAACTGGTCCAAAGCCGATTATCCGGCCCTGCTGGACGATATGGGGCAGAATGTGGTGCTTGCCCAGAAATTCAACGACCGTACCCGATTTGCCCTCGGACTCGAGGTGGTTCCCAAGATTCGAGGCAATTATGTGCAGCGCATAGCTTACCGTTTCGGCGCCAACTACGGCAAGGATTACATACGAGTAGGGGACAATTCGCTCAAGGAGTTTTCCCTCGGATGCGGATTCGGATTCCCGACCATCGAGGGCAAGACGGTGGTAAACCTCGGATTCGAGTGGAAACACCGTCAGGCAAGCCCTGAAACACTGATAAAGGAAGACTATTTCAATATTACTCTGGGTCTTAACTTCAACGAACTCTGGTTCTTCAAGCGTAAGATTAAGTAAACCTTCAGGGAGATGAGACGTGTCAGGTCAATCATACACAGTCCGATGAGGGTGGCTGGCCTCTCGCTGATGGCGTTGGCGGCTCTCACCGCCTGCCGGCAGGAAGACCCCCTGGGCGTGGCCGACAAAATCAACCCTAAGGCGATGCCTACCATGACCACGCACAACGTCATGACCATAATATCGGACTCCGGTATTCCCCAATATCGCCTGGTATGTCCTGTCTGGTATGTCTATGACAATGTGGACACTCCGGTATGGATTCTGCCCGGAGGTCCGTATCTGGAGAAATTCGACCCTGAATATAACATAGTTTTTTCCGTGGCCGCCGACTCCGCTGTCAACAATAGGCTTACGCAGACATGGCACCTGTACGGCAACGTAGAGTTCAACCAGTTGCCGGAGTTGCTCATCCTTACTCCGGAACTTGTCTGGAACCAGCGTGAACAAAAAATATCCTCGGATTCTTTTATTCATATCGAGCAGCCGGACAGGATAATTGAGGGTTACGGCTTCGAGGGCTATACCAATTCCCGGGGAACGCTTCAGTCCTACGAATTGCGTCATCCTACTGCCGTGCTGCCGTACAATAAGGATAAATTCCCCGGTGCGGGGGGAGATGCCCCGGCGCAGATGCCGGCCGGATTCAACCCCTCTGTACTTGCCGACCCCGGCGCGGCTGCGACTATAGCCGCGCAGCGTGCTTCTGAAAACCGATAGATTATATGGAACTTTCCCCCCTCTTAGCCATAATTCTCACACTGATTGCCATTCTCTTCTCAGGCCTCTTCTCGGGCAGCGAGATAGCATACGTGCAGTCCAACAAAGTGAGAATAGGCATCGACGCCTCCAAGGGAGGCCTTATTTCACGCATCATATCCGGCTTCACCAAGCATCAGGATATGTTCATCTCTACTCTTTTAGTGGGCAACAATGTGGTGCTGGTCATCTACGGTATCACTATTTCCGTGCTGATTAATCCCTGGCTGCAAAAAGTTTTCGACGGCTCCGAAGCACTTGTGCTTATTGGAAATACCTTGATTTCCACATTTATAATTCTGGTGACAGGTGAGTTCCTGCCTAAGACTGTCTTTCGTATCAACCCCAACCTGATGCTCAAGATTTTCGCTCTGCCGCTTTTTGTCATTTATATTATATTGTATCCCGTATCCTTGTTTACTTCCTCCCTTTCTTCGCTGATAATGAAGATTGCCGGTATAAGCTCTCCGAAGGAGGACACTTCACGTCTCACTATTGACCAGATAGACGACTATATCCAGCAGGCCATAGACGACAAACCGGTAGGAGAGGATGTGGAAAACGAGGTGAAAATCTTTCAGAATGCGTTGGACTTCAAGGACACACATATACATGACTGCATGATTCCCCGCAACGAAATCACAGCCGTGAATATCCATGGTACCACCCGTGCGGAACTGTTGCGCAGATTCATTTCTACCGGCCTGTCGAAAATCGTGGTCTACGACGGTGATATTGACGATGTTAAAGGCTACATCCATGTCTCCGAGCTGTTTACTCCCGATGTGGAATGGCGCGATTGCCTCAAACCGGTAATATTTACCCCTGAGACCATGCTCGCCAACAAGATGATGCGTCGCCTCCTGGCCGAAAAGAAGTCTATGGCTATAGTTGTGGATGAGTTCGGCGGCACGGCGGGACTCGTCACTCTTGAAGACTTGGTGGAAGAGATATTCGGAGAAATACAGGACGAGCATGACCGTGATAACCTCATTGTACGCAAAGTGGCCCCCGACACTTACGAGTTCTCGGGACGTGCGGAGATTGAAGCCATAAACGAGCAGTTTGAGCTTGACATACGCGAAGACGAAGACTATCAGACCATTGCCGGATATATCCTCCACAATCTCGAGGCACTCCCGGCCCCGGGTGACACATTCGTCATAAACCGCTTCTCCTTTACAATACTTAGAACCACGGGAGCGAAAATAGAACTCGTGCGCCTGAAAGCGCTGCCTTCGCAACCCAAGGAATAGCTCTGTATCTATCTATGAATAAGTTTTTTACATAATTTTGTTGAAAAAAACGTCTGATTAATTTGCTAATCCCCAAAAAAAGAATAACTTTGTAAGTGATTAAGGAGTCTCCGGACTCTGTGTATTCATATAGAAACGAACTTATACCTAATGCTTAAAAAGTCCTTTAAAGAAGACGTAATTGGGATGCAGAACAATCTTATGAACTTTGCATTCAAATTGACTATGGACAAAGACCGCGCATCCGACCTCGTCCAGGACACCACTCTCAAAGCGCTTGACTCGGAGGCTAAATTCGCCGAGAACGTGAACTTCAAGGGGTGGCTCTTCACTATAATGCGCAACATATTCATTAACAATTATCGTCGCACAGTGAGAGAAAGCACGGTACTTGATACCTCTGACTCCATATTCCATGTCTCCGACACACGTCCTGCTCCCGAGACTCCCGACGGAATATACGCTGTCAGCGAGATTTCAGAACTGATTGCCCGAATCCCCGCGGACTTCTCGAAACCTTTCCAGATGCACGTGGCCGGTTACAAATACGAGGAGATAGCTGAAATACTGAACCTTCCGCTCGGTACCGTCAAGAGTCGTATCTTCACCACCCGCACGCAGCTCAAGGCCCTTCTCAAGGACTACCGCTGACATTATGGTTGCCTCACAGGCTTTTTGTCTATGGGTAAAACACTTTTTTAATCGTCGTTGATTGTAGATTGAATTATATGGCCGGAAACGCAAATGTTTTCGGCCTTTTTTATGGTTAAACGCATCTGGATGCCGATGTCGGCGTTTTAAATAGATTGTCTTTTCAAATCGCCTTACGTTTTAGAGATGCTTTGTCCTCTGTTTTTGAGAAATGTCTCAAAAATATTTGAAAAAATATAATGCTGACAATCAACGTATTGTAAAAAAGTTCATAAAATAATCGCGAAAATATTTTGTGGGTTCGGAAAAAGGGCGTAACTTTGCACTCGCAAAACGGGACAGGCCCCAGGGCTTGACCGGG
>ERZ860264.2365-NODE-2365-length-10511-cov-3.397093_pt1 | contig 10511 bp, 7 predicted proteins | sample MGYA00509980_ERZ860264 | MGnify/ENA primary metagenome ERZ860264 (study PRJEB30046, sample SAMN00715212) | human gut metagenome | study: EMG produced TPA metagenomics assembly of the A metagenome-wide association study of gut microbiota in type 2... | reverse complement strand
CTGTATAGGTACTAATAAACGGTATAAAGCCATCTTTGCTAAATGGATTTATACCGTTTACAATATATAAAATACCTATTTTATGATGAAATGATTAAGATCTACTTTCTTTTTACTATAATATGAGTTGTTACACGACGTTGTCCATAGTGGTTAAAGACTCCATTATCAGTAGGATAATTGACAACATCTGTTTTTGCCGCTCCTTTCCCCTTCACATACATAGTAGTAGATCCACCACCATCCATATTAAGTGCATATTGAGGATTGAAATGCTTTTTGAGGAATAAGGTTACTTCTTTTGCGCTCATACCTTCCGCCTTACCAGCCCAGCGCCCATCAATAGTGACTAACAACAAATCTTTATCCTCTGTCACAGCAACCACCGTACGAGGATGACGTACTCCTTGATGTCTGCGATAATCTTCATAGTCAAAAGACTCCAATTGTTCCATAGTATAATTACCAACAAAAGTTTCACCTAACGGATTGTAATCGTCAATCAGTGTGGGGGCACTAGCTAACAAATACTTTGCAGAATGTTGTTTATATGTATCAATTGCAGCCTTTCCATTTCTGCCGCCATATATAATTCCAATATCAGATTTTCCATCCGAATAAAGCGCACCATCATGTTTCCAGTATCGTAAATGTCCCTCCGGTAGTGTCACTTCAGAGATATTAGTTCCATTGATACGAATATAAATAGCTTCCTGTTCATACCCACCATTAATACCACCAATAGCCCCACGTACTTGTGCTGTAGTTGAAAGAGAATCTCCATTATTATATGTAAATTCAACTTTGTACTTATTGGAAAGTAAATCAATTTCCAGCACATTTACAATCTGTTGAGCCTTACTCACATCGTCATACCGTTCATAGTTATAATAAATAAAACCATCATCGATAGAATCAATTTTCCATTCATCTTGGACATTCTTCTGTAGAGTCGGAACTTTTACAACGGAAGGGTTGTCCGGTTCGTCCGGTTCATTTGGTGTTACCGGCTCTGTAACATCCGGTGTTTTGGGGTCATCATTGATCCCATCACTTCCACAAGCGACAACTAGACAAAAAAATACGGATAAAAAAGCAATTGTTAACTTCGTAAACTTCATAATATAATTTTTTAAATAAACATATAGATTCCCTATTCGTATCATTACTTATCATTAAAAGATTTCAATAATGGAGTTACGCCTGAAAGATCCCATATATCTGTAGACCAACCTATTTTCTTAGCAGCATCTACACTATTTTCCGTAGTAATACCATGGCAAATTGCAGTTTTATTGTTACCCCAATCATAAGTTCCGGCAGTATTAGCATCGGCCCCCGTCATACCTTTGTTGGGTCCCCATGCGATAATCATATCTTTTTTCGCATAACAATCCGTAGCCTTCGTATAGGTATTTGACTGCCATCCAATAACACGTCCTGATACAGGTTCACCATCAATCTGTTCATTCCAAGCGATACAACCTTTTATTGTAGGATTATTGCCATTAAGTCCTCCGGCAATACCACCTGCATTTCCTGTACTATAAAGAGTTCCTGTCGCAAAACAGTTTTCAACAACTACAGCATTCCTTGGTTCAGCAACAATACCACCGGCACGAGAAGACCCGATTACTTTTACATCTGCATAACAATTCCGTACAGTACCTTTAGCAAAAATGCCACCAATACCACCCACTTGCTGTATGCCACTTACAGTACCAGACACATATACATTTTCAATCAAACACTCCAAAGCATTTGTTCCCAAATAACCGGCAACAATACCCGTACAAGAAGAACCATATCCAATAACTTCCGCATTTTCAAAGCGCACATTACGACATGAACCATTCATTACCCCAAAGAAACTGGCGTACCGAGAACTGATCTCACAATGTAAATTTCTAATCGTATGTCCCTTACCATCAAAATGAATCTTTATATCAAAACGGTCAACAGGCTCACCCGTATTCAGCGGTTTCCAGTCAATGCCAGTCATATCAACATCATTCGTCATTTCGAAATAATAAGTTTTATCAAGTTCTACAACAGACATCATGTTCCTCATATGATTCCTATTGCTAATCAAATAAGGATTATCAACCGTTCCATCACCACCGTCAAATAAAGAAGAAGCTGCAACATAGATCACAGTAGACACTGTACCTTCGCCTTCATGATCATACTGTCCATTTCCAACCGGATGATTCACTACGCCTTTACCTGATGTCCATAGCGTGGAAGAACTTCCGTCAGCTAAACAAACCGCATTCTTCATCCCCAATGTTTTGGCAATAAAAGCTGCCTCCTCAAGTGTTGCACCATCAGCATTTCCCGTTATAGCACCATCAATAGTAAGCAGCATCATTTTTCCCTGAGCAGTTATCCCAATCACAGACCGAGCCATACGTTGTGTATAAATAGCATCTTGAGGAAACGAACACACTTTCCCTTCCATAAGTAACATTGGACCTGATGCTAAAGCTGATTCATATTCATCTTCCACATCCGTATAATCTGAAAACGTACAAGACTTCACATCTACAGAACCTTCCGCATCAATAGCAATCACTCCGTTCACTTTACTGGCAGATTCGATCGTAGACGCAACCTTCACCACCTTATCCACCATAGTAAATGTAGACGGATTTCCGGAAATAGAATAACTGCCATTGATAGCAAACAATGCTTTTTTATCTTTAGCAATCCTACTAGTTTTGGCAGGAGTATCACATACAGCAACTCTGGTAGAAAACATAGTCGTCGGATATACCACATAAGAAACGCTTTGGGTAGTCCCCCACATGCTCGCTTGTGCCGTACAAACAGCTGCCCCGTTACCTAAATCCGTTTTTTCCCAAGATGCTCTCATAAGAGCCAATGAATCCACATCCCATTTAATTTCTTGGTTGAAATCTTTTTCAACATTTCGCTATAATCTGAATTATCTCCAGAGTCACTACAACTATAGACTAACGCCAATAGAAAAGACATATATAAATATTTCATTTTCATTATTTTCTCCATTTAAAATTAAAAAATAAGTCCATCATTCCAACCCGGGTTCTGCGTTAATGCTCCATTGGTTAAAACACGATCCTTTGTTGGTATCGGGTACAAGTAATCCTTGTCCTCATTCCATACTCTTTTGATACTTTGATGAATAATCAAATTACCACTTGTCTCATGATCCAAGCTAAGTTCACCACCTATCTCAAACTGATCTACACAAGAAGAGTTTCCTTTATCAGTACTCAAATACAGATAAACATCATTCGTTCCATCACCGTCCAAATCATATTCACCCGGACCGGGAAAATAAATACCAAGAAATGGTTTTTCAAATATTTTACCTTCCTTCCAACGCATGATATCATAATATCTAAAGCCTTCCATTACCAGTTCTATAGCGCGTTCACGTCTAATTTCAAGGATAATCCCCTGATTATCGTCACTTTCCACGTGCGGATACCACTCCTTCAAATAAGGGTCCGGATTAGCATTTGCTGTTGCCATTAATAAATTCGGCATATTTACACGAGCCCTTAGCTTATTAATTGTTTTATTCAAATCATCCTGAGTCAATGTCCCCAATTCTGCTTTTGCTTCCGCACAATTCAAATAAACTTCGGCTGTACGAAACAATGGCAAATCAGATTCAGAAGACATATCATATTTAACTCCACAATCGTACTTCTTCAGATGATACCCTAATTTTGCCAACTTAAAGTTTGGCAGATATTTTTTCCCGTCATCACGTACATATCCTGCTGCACGAATCGTTTGTGTCAGACGCGGATCACGGTTTTTCATCTCTTCCACAAATCCAATAGTCTCATAATTACTCTTATCTGTAAAACGAGAACCATCTTTCATCAGATAAGAATTAACAAAACGCTTTGTCACACCTGAATTTGCCTCACCAGGAGAATTGCAAAATGCCTGTACAATATTAGTCAATCCCAAAGCTGCATTGTAATCTTTCGCCAGGATTATTTCCGTGGGTTCAGCATTCAAAGAGCCAAATAAATTGAAATAAGGGGTAGAACCTGCCGTATAAACTGTATAACCACTCTCATTGATAAAGATATCCGATGCGGATGCACATTCACGAAGATACTTTTCCCAATCATTCAAACCATGATACTTTCGAAATGTACCTTCAAACAAACAAATTCTGGATTTTAAAGCCAAAGCAGTCCAACGAGTCACCCGGTATACATCTTTTTGTTTTCTCAAATTATCAATCGCGAAATCAATGTCCTCCAATACTTTCCCCATTACAAACTCACGAGAATCTCTAGGTTTACTCAAAGCTTCCGTATCAGCACTTCCAATCACATAATCATACCATGGCACATCTCCAAAACGCCTCACCTTTACAAAATAAAAATAAGCTCTAAAAAAACGTGCCAAACCTTCATAATGATTCCGTACTTCCTCATTCTGGCAACGATAAATGTTCTCCAGGCAGAAATTAATATCACGAAGGGCTCCCCAACCCCAACCATCGAAATTAGAATCTGTTTCAGGTATAGTGCGTTGCCCGCTAATCGCTTTTTCCAAGATAGGCTGAATAATTACATCACCGTAATCTTTAAACACTCCTGTACCCGAAATACAAGCGACATAGAAATTGTTTGAATACAATTCTAACTCGTTTTCTGTTGTAAAGAATGTTTCCGGTGTAATTTTATCTTCCGGAAATTTATCCAAAATACTTTCACAAGAAATCATTGCCATCAGAGGCAAGAGCATCCATATTTTATATTTTATACTACTCATATTATCCTAGTTTTTATTTTCCATTAAAAAGTCACATCAATTCCAAATGAATAGGTCTTACTCATTGGATAAGAAGTCACGTTCGTATGACCACTTTTCCAGCTCGTAGAAGCCCCAGCATGTTCCGGATCAATATAATTACTATGTAAAGGGCTGAATGTAAAAAGATTCTCTCCACTAAAATAAACCCTGACACGTTCCATATGCAAAGCCTTTAGCCAAGTACGTGGCAAAGAGTAACCGACTGTTACATTTTTAAGACGGCAATAAGCCACATTTTGCAAATAGCGAGTATTAGGTTTAGACAACTCACGTGGATTAACATCCAATGCCACATAGCCTCTCGGACGTGGGAAATAAGCATCCGGATTATCTTCTGACCAAACATCTGTCAAGAAATCCTTCGGAATAAAAGTACAATAAGGACGGGCATAGGGACCCCAGAACAGACTAGTTTCACCATTGGGATACCAATGTTGGCGACCGACGCCTTGCAACAAAGCAGAAAAATCAATTCCATTCCAATCTGCAGCTAATCTGACAGAATATGTATATCTTGGTAAAGAATTTCCAATCACTTTCTGATCCTTCACATCGTTTGCCGATAAAGTAGGAGAAATAATATTATCGCCATCCAAGTCCACATATTTCACATCCCCCGCATGGAGACCTTGAGATTTTACAGAAATATTCAATATATTATTTACGTAACTCTGATTTACCGGATAGTTTTCAGCTTCTTCATCAGTTTTGAAGAGACCATCAACAACATATCCCCAAATCTCTCCCAGTTGTTGTCCTTCATATGGAGTGCCCAATGTTTTGTTATCATTGTTATACTTTGTCACTTTAGTCGTATTATCAGCCAAGCCTAGTACGACAGAATAATGGAACGCTTTTCCCTTTAGATTAAAAGAATCATTCCAACTAATCGATGCTTCCCAACCTTTCGTACGTAAGTTAGCAGCATTTGTTTTTGGAGAAGAAGCACCATATACATTCGGAAGATCCTTGGAAGCCATCAACATATCTTTCGTATCACGTACATATATATCAGCCGTCATATTCAAACGATTATTCAATAGTCCGAGATCCAAACCGATATTTTTTGTAACAACCGTTTCCCAAGTGAAATCAGAAGCATTCGGAGCAGAGATACTAGCACCTGACGCTTTATTTTTATCACCAAAAGCATAAGAAATTGTACCACCAGAAGATATAGTCTGCAAATAGTCATAATATCCGACTTGTTGGTTTCCTAATGCTCCCAAAGAAAAGCGTAATTTCAAATTACTAATTTGTTTACGTAATGGTGCAAAGAACTTTTCTTCATTAATTCTCCACCCGGCAGAAACTGAAGGAAAAAAGCCATAGCGATGTCCCCGGGCAAACCGTGAACTACCATCATAGCGTCCGCTAAATTCAAATAAATATCTATTTTTATAGTCATAATTCAAACGATAAAAAAGACCGAAAAGAGCATATCTATTTTTACCACCCGCAATACTCATTTCATCACCATTAGCTAAATTAAAATCAGTTAAATCTTCGGACAATAAATCATTACGTTGTATTTTGATGTCTTTAAAAAATTTAGTTTCATAATTGACACCGGCAGTTGCACTTACATGGTGCACATCGGCAAATGTATTTGTATAATTTCCATAAATATTGTATGAATGAAACCAATCATGATTAGAACGTTCATAAAGAGTATTAAGGCCATAACCATCTGTTTTCCAAAGAACTTCTCCGGGTACACGTGAATATGGATAATTAGCACTACGATTCATTGCCGTATATTCATGTTGAGCAAACGAATAATTAGCCGTCACCGTTACATTCTTAACAGGTGTCATTACCGCCTCAAAGGTGGTATTAAAAAAGTAATTAGTATCCTCATTCTTGTGTTTACCGTATTCAAGAATTGCACTAAGATCATTAGCAGGGCGATATCCTCCTGTAATAACTGTTGCATTCCCCATATATGTACCATCCGGATTGATTGGAACAATAGAAGCTAAGGCATGCTTACTTATCGCATCAAAAAGATTGTTAATAGCACCTGGCCCCGGAAATGGATAAGAATCCTTTTTGTATGACGTATTATTACTTATCTTCAACCATGGAGCAATCTCAATACTTACCTTGGAACGGAAATTGTATTTAGTGAAACTATCCATATTTTTCCGAATAACTCCTTTCTGATCATAATAAGCACCGGAAAGGAAATAGTGCACTTTCTTATTGCCACCACTGACACTAATATTGTGTTCCCATGTAGGACGAGACTCATCCATGAAATAGTTATACCAATCAAAGTTACCATAATATTTATATTCACCATCTTTGATAACCACCCACGGTCGTTCCGGATTTTCCGTTTTATCATTACGCCGGATCCACATTTCATAATAATCTTCATCATTATAATTCGTATAGTTAGAACCTTGATAGGTAGAATAAAACATATCATTGATAGCCGCCGAATAATAACCGCGAGTCTCAAAATCTCTGGAAACTGTAGGTGAGCCAAAGCTATAACGTCCGTTATAAGAAACACGTGTTTTACCATCATTACCAGATTTTGTTGTAACCAAAATTACTCCATAAGCTGCACGAGCCCCATATACAGCAGCCGAAGAAGCATCTTTCAATACACTAATAGACTCCACATCATTGGGATTCACTGCATCGATAGTACCTTCTACACCATCAACTAATATCAAAGGCGTGGCACTACTACTGATAGAATTGATACCACGAATATTTATGCTACCACCCTGTCCCGGACGACCGTTAGAAACAGTAACATTCATATTAGGAACAGCTCCTTGAAGTAGTTTAGACAAATTATCGGCCGAACGTCCGATTACTTGTTTATCGTCAACCACAGCAACAGCACCCGTCAAATTGATTTTTTTCTGTGTACCATATCCCACAACAACTACTTCTTCCAAAACCTTGGTATCCTCTTCCAATGTAATAATCAAAGTTTTACCATCCTCAACTTTTACCTGTTGGTCTTTATAACCAATATATGAGATATTCAACACATTAAGCTTTCCTTCTTCTCCGTTTAAAGAAAAATTTCCGTTTACATCACTCACCGTTCCTCTATTGCTTCCTTTCAGAGCAATTGTAACACCAATCAACGGTTCACCGTTCGTATCAACGACCTTACCTGTAATCTTCTTCAAATTTCCATCAGGCGCAAATCTTTTACTAGACAAAATTATGCTTTTATCAAGCACTGAATAAACAACGTCACTTCCCTTAAAAACCTCATCTAGAATTTTAAAAATATTCTGTTTATTGACATTAATAGAGACACGTTTATGTACATTAACCTGCTGACTGTTAAAGAAGAATACAAAGTCAGTCCGCGATTCTATTATTTTCAAGACGGTTTCAATCGTTTGATTATTGACTTTCAAGTCAAGGATCGCATTTTGCGCATAAGTATTTGTCGCACGAATGCATCCTATCGAAACACATAGCATAATAATTAATAATCTCATAGGCAATGGAATTCCTTTTAAAGTTGCTTTCAGTAGCCTTTTAATCCCAAGAATTTGGATACTACAATGTTTTTGCATAAATTTGTTGTGATTTAAATTAAAAATAAAGTTAACTACACTTGTCGGCAAACAAGTAAGGCTAAATGATTTTTTATATGGGAAGAATAGTGCTATATTTTTCCCATATTTTTTGTTTAAGGAGGGAGTGTTTTCATAGTTCTTTTTTGTTTAATAAATTTCTATTATTGTTTTCTCTTTCACAACACCGTTGTCCAATGCCGATTCAAGATATCTGTATCTCACCCCTGAAGCTATTTTGAAGTGTTCCAAGATCTTATCCAGACGTTGATTAATAAAAGTACCTGTAAAGCAATATTTCTTTAATAATGGATTAACAATACGGAACTCTACGTCAAAACGCTTGCTCAAAGTTCTTAAAGCATCTTCAAGAGGAGTATCTCGATAAATGATCCTTCCACTTTTCCAAGCAATATCAGATTCAACAAAAGTAGTTGTACACAAAAGTTTCTCATCCAATAAATTATAAATCACCTTCTGTCCGGGTTGCATACTATAAGTAACCTCCCTGCCTTTCTGCTGACAATGGAATTTTACTCTACCTGTCACCAAAGTAGCAGCTACAAACTTATCATCCGGATAAGCATCCACGTTAAATTCAGTACCTAAAACCTCTAATTCAATCCCCTTTCCTACATCGACTAAGAATTTCCGTCCATTATCCTTTTGTACTGAAAAATAAGCTTCTCCGAGCAATTCAACCTTTCGATATTCTCCTTCAAAAGACACTGGATATTTTAGATAAGAAGCAGAATTCAGCCATACCCAAGTACCATCCGGTAACTCCACTTTTGTCATCATCCCCGGATTAGACCGAATTTCGACATAACGATCATAATTTTTATCTTGATTAAATACAAAATAGAAGAAAGATAAGAATAAAGGAATAAATAACACAGCTGCTGCTCTTATCCCCCATTCCCACCAGTTTATTTTCTTCCTTTTTGACAATCTCTTATCCAGCTTCACCAATGCCTGTTTAGGATCTATCTGCTTCACGGTATCTATTATATCTGTTACGTGGTGTATGTAACAAATCTGTTTAGCTATTTTTCTGTTCTCTTCAGAGAGGGAAATCCAATTTTCTACCTCTTCTTTTTCTTTCTCTCCTAGTGTACCGGAAAAATAAAGGAGTAAAAGAGCCTCATCTATATTTTCATGTAATTCCATCATCTTTTATGTTCATTTTATTAAGAAGACGGAATACTTCAATTAGCCCCTAAACAAAAATGCAACTTTTTTAATTAAAAGCTGCATTTTTATTTTAAGACTCAAAAACGAATCGGCTATCCTTAGAGAAAATAAGGGAATATGATTGTAATCAACGGTAAATAGTCTTTTAGTTCTACACGTAAAAGTCTCAATGCTTGCTGGATACGATACTCCACTAATTTTATGGAAACGTTTAATTCTTTCGCAATCTCTTTATATGTTTTATCTTGATAACGGCTCATCTCAAAAGTTATACGATAGGAGTCCGGCAATCGCATCACGGCCTTTTCTATTTTCGCCATCAATTCCTCCACTACATAAAAATCAGGATCTTCAAAACTTGTCTGCATTTCTTTAGCAAACATATGCTCATAACAACGTCTTTTTGTCTGATCCTTACTTATTAAATCCAAGCATCTGTTTCTGACCGCCATAAACAAATAACTTCGCAAAGAAGTTTCTATGATCTGGAATTCTCTGTTTTCCCATAGCCATGTCATGATATCCAAAACAACTTCTTCAGCATCTTCTATAGGAATATAGTACTTCCCGAAGGCACATAGTATGGAATAATACTTCAAAAATAAAGTATCAAAAGCCTTTCTATCTCCTTTTCTAAAAAGAGAATAAAGCTCAATATCTTCATCTATCATACGATTTGTCTCCTTATTCACTTTACAAATTTATATATTTAAAAATCCCTAAACAAACAATTGCATCTTTTTTAATAGACAATAAAAAAAGTCAGCACAAAATGAAGCAATAAAGAAACAACTTTGTTACATATACCCACATATATCCTGATTATATCACTATCCCTTTCTAAAGTATTTTCACTTTTATGCAAAAAAACTTTGGTTTTATGCATCTTTTTTCCAAAATAATGCATACTTTTGCGCCATTCTTAGAATA
>ERZ860264.2361-NODE-2361-length-10525-cov-8.263228_pt1 | contig 10525 bp, 7 predicted proteins | sample MGYA00509980_ERZ860264 | MGnify/ENA primary metagenome ERZ860264 (study PRJEB30046, sample SAMN00715212) | human gut metagenome | study: EMG produced TPA metagenomics assembly of the A metagenome-wide association study of gut microbiota in type 2... | reverse complement strand
GACGTGTCACCTCCGCCACCGGATGATACCGGAATAGGCCGACCACCTATCAGTGCATCGGCAATAGCGAAGAACTTCTCCCGAAAATCAGGAATGGCTAAAACATCCAATAATCCACAGAGGGTTTCATTAAGTTTGCCGTTCTCTTCTGTTATTTCATGGATATATTGGCGCAGCTGTCCGTTCTCATTACTGTATCGGTGAAGTTCCTTATAATCCACCAGCTGGTTCTGCCCAGCTGCTTTCACCTGCTTTTCCGCATCTGACATATACAACCTCTCAATCTCGGCAACAGCCTTGTTGAACATGGACTCTATGCGCTTGTTCTGTTTCTCCATCCACTTCTCACGTCCGAATGTCGGAGGCACTTCCGTGATTTGGGGAGCGGTAAAACCTATGCGGTGATTCTTGAACGGGGTGATAATCCGATGCACATTGCCGACATCTTTCATCAAGCGGTTTAGCTCCAGTTGCTTTTCCTGCAACTTTTCGGCCTTGTCTGATAGCTTTTCCTGCAAGGCTGATATTTCATTCTCCTGCCGACGCACTTTGCTGTCAGCCTCATGCAGCGTTATCTTGCGGTCAGAAAGATGGTAACGGACTGTCTGTATCTCATCTTGAAGTCGGGCAATGGAACTTTCAAGGTTCTCCTTCATCGTTGTCAAGCCTTTGATAGCTTTCTCCAACTTCTGTTGTTCGCGGTAAAATTCATGTTTGTCAAGATGCCGTATATTGCGGTCTTTTACACAGTCACCACGTTCGAGCCCGTACTTCTTGCCCACAGTCTCATACAGCGAGGTGTGCATTGCATGAAGAATGGCCTTGTATTCATTCCCGTTCTTCCCGAACTTGGCAGACCACATCACTCGTTCCTTCTTCTCCTTGCCTTTTCTGCCTACAGGGATGACAAGCGCATGGCAATGGGGTGATTTCTCGTCCAGATGCACCTGAAATCCGATGACATTCTCCTTACCGAACTGCTCACAACACCACCTGTATGAATCCATCGCCCAGTCCTCCACCTCACGGCAACGGTGCAGATGGCTGTTGTCCGCTCCCTTGTTCTGGTTCACGGTCTGGTTCCCGAACGCCATTTCAAGTGTCCGCTCATGATTTCCTCCGATGATTAGTTTGGCGCAGATGTTCGGCTGAATTTTGCTGTCAGCCTTGAACGGATGATACTCCAGTTCGTCCAGCCGTTCCTGTATCCTCTCATCCAACCGCTTGTCCATATAGCCTAACGGATGAATCTTTCCGTCACTGCCAATCTCGAAGTTCAGATGCATCCGTGTCCTGTCATAATTGTTGGCAGGGTCTCTGTTGAGCTGGTCTATCTTACATTTGTCCCAACGTCTTTCATTCTCGTTGGCCTCACTATGGCTGAATGTTTTTCCGTTCTCTATATGCAGGGCTTGTTTCTGTTCTTGTACCATAATCTTTTTCTGTATTTTTGAGTTTCAACATTTCTATAAAAAGGGATGAAAAGAGCTTGCTCGCTGTCAGGATGCAGGGACAATGTGCGGTATAGACGCTCCCTGCCTCATGGGACTTTCTTGCTCTCTGGCAAAAAGTCCTTATTGAGTTTAGGACTTTTGCAAAGTCTGTATAAGAGCAAGCTCACGGAGTGGACAGTACCGTTATGGCGGAGCCGTCGAAGAAAGAGTATCAGGTGGAGCACTCTGCACCTTCTCATACTTGGAGTGCCCACAATGCCGGAGGCGGTTTTCCTCTATATACCGGTCTATCCATTTGTTGCAGGTACTCTCGCTGTACTCCAACCGTCTGACAACAGTCAGATACTCCTGTTTGGTAAAACTGTCCGGTAGCATTTTGTACAGGATTTCTCTTCTGTCATTCCTGTCGGATGCTAATGCTGGGGAGGAAGGCTTCTCCAACTGACGGAACATATATGCGGAATGATACAGTATAGTCTCGGCAATAGTGAGCGACGTGTGATAATCCTCATCAGTACATTCCAGTCTCAAAGGTTGTCCTTCAGGCATAGGATGGTAGCACTCATCCGTCAGATGCCGGACTATTGTCAGCACCATCATGATGCGGAATGCCATCAGTCCGTTTCTTCTCACCACACCCTGCATCCTGTTGCCGATGGCTTCGCAGCATTCGTTGTTCAGCTGGTTATAGTGGTCCATGAAATGAGCTTGCAGGAATTGTGGAATGCTCACTTCGTATGCCGATGCCTCCCTCTGAATCTTTCCCAACAGTTCCTTGTATTGCTCACCCAACAGGCGAAACACCTCAGTCTTGGACTTTCTGGAGTCGGTCACGGTGAACACGTTTCGGATGTTCCTCTCGAACTTTACATTGAAGAACATGAAACGGCTGAACAGTCCGTTTTCGGAATCCTGTATGAGGTTACGGACCTGTCCTGGTGCCCCTGCCAGCACGACACTCAGTTTGGGACAGTCCAGTTCAAGGAACTCCCTGTCCTTGCGGCGGCACAGTGACACAGGCTCATGATGGAACGCCTTGCGCAACGTATCTGAGTAGTTCCCATAGTCGGACTTCAGTGTCTGGCTGAGCGTATCGCCCTCCGTCTCGAACATCAGTCCAGTACCATTGTTGTCCGCCAATGTCTTAATAAATGCGCTGGCACTGCTGTTGGCCGGAATGATAAGGGCAAGCATGGGCGTGTCCTTCTCTTTGCTGCTGTCCGAGTCTGCCAATTGCAGTCTGGCAGCGGCACGCAATTCTGCATTGATTGGTGCAACCAGCTCACGGCACAGAGTCAATGCTCCCTTGCCCATGCCAGCATCTGCGGAAACAAACAGATACAGGTTGGGATAGACAATGCGCTCGTCATAAACTCCGCTCACCTTATACAGTGTGGAAGAGAGGACTGTAATTGCCCCAATCAACAACATGTCCCTGTCCGACGGTGATATGGCACTTCTTATCACGCTGTCAAGAAAAGGAGGGAGATGGGAATATACCTCTTCCGGGAAAAGCGGCAGCTCTTCTTCCTCAAATATCCATTTGTCCGAAATGTCCGTTTTACCGTTCTGGCAATATGGATATTTGGCATTTGGGATATTTACAGCTTCTTTTTCCTCTGATATTTCCATATTACCAGCTTGGCAATTTGGACTTTTGGATATTTCTGCACCGTTTTGTGTATCCGAATGGTCTTTCAAATTACCATTTTGCCAAATTGCCATTTTACCATTCGGCATGGAAATGGATATTCCAGCCTGTTTTGCCAGATGGAAGAAAGTAGATATGGTGATTCCCGAATTACCGGAGCGGAGGCATTTGTCATATTGGGATTCTGCCGCATCCGGGGTACACCCTGTATGAAGGGAACTTAGGCGCATGAAGTAGTCACGCCCGTTCTCACCATAGCCATCTACTAAAGCGAATCCGAGCTTCACCCATTCCTCATAGGATGGTGCGATGTCTGTGCCATGTTGTTCACACAAGGAAACAATCCGTTCCACATCTTTGTCTCTATCGTTACCACAATCGTCAGCATAAACTTCATTGCATATAGGCAAACGACTTTCATCCGAGCATTCTTCCCACTGCTGGGGTATAAAATGTTTCTTTGGCATAGTCTTGAAATTTTGGATGGATATAAACATTTGGATCGTATGGGAGGAAACAGGCTCTGGCTACATCACTGCCCGAAATATCAACAGGAGGAAGTCCTGTCGCTTTCAGGCAGTTTATCATGGACTTGAAGAAACGGGAGTGCTCCCATCCTTGCAGGTTAACCTCAACAATCCATTTCACTCCGTTTCCCGAAGGTGAGGTGAACATCAGGATTGTATCGAAATACTCATGCTCCAGCAACTGCTGTTTTAGTGCAGGAATATCCTCCACATGGTCAAAGTCAACACAGACCAACCCTGAATGTTGTATGAGCTGTGAAGAGGAACGGGATTTGAACAGTCCTGAGAAAGTACAGTAATCAAAGTGCCGTGCCTTGAACAGTCTGGCTTCATCATGTGAGGTCATGCCACGCAACTGTTCCGTCCGTTCTTTGGCTATCGGCTCCGAAATGTAGCGGTAGGCATCAAGGATGCTGAAGGCTACATCAGGAACCGTGTTCTGTATCGGGGCACGGAAGAACGAGAAATTGTAACAGTTCTCCATACTCACCTCCAGTCCGCCTTGTTGGGTTTACGTCTGTTTGCAGCAAGGATGGCTGCGTTCTGTTCCTCATATGTAAGCGGTACAGGATTCTTGCGGTTGCACTCCAGCCATTTGTCAAGCTCATCCTGATAAAGGACATACCGTTTACCTGGTTTGGTGGCAGGAATGGTGCCGTTACCCAGTTTCATATAAAGGGTACGTAGCGGTATCTTCAGATATTCCGCTGCTTCCTCCACAGACATTGGGTGGTGAGTGTTCTCCTTGCGCTGTCCGTTCTCTTTTTGCAGACTGGTGAGCATCTGTCTCATGCCGATTACCTCATCCCGAAGCTCGGCCACGACCTGCGGGAGGTCGTTGAATGTAAGTTCGTTTGTCATACTTTTGAAAATTAAGTTGCGGCAAAGGAACTGAATGATATACCTGTGATACAGATTATTGATGATAATCGGCAGATAATCCTGAGATAACTGTACTATCAAGGAACAGGGCGTAAAAAGGAGATAAAAAAGTATGGAATAAGGAAATAAAAGCAGGTGCTGTATTGCAACCAATAAACAACAGCAGGACACAATGACATATAACAAAAAGAGGGAAGCCCGTAAGAGCCTCCCTGCATTATAGTTGTAAGTATTAGAATAAGATGATTGTGATTAAAAGTGGAAAATATAATTGTCCTTATGCTTTGGCCTGTCAAGTTTAATGTGCCCTTCATCAGGTGAACTGGTCAGACTTCTTTCCAATGATTTAGACTCTACTTCCTTCAGTTCATTGGGGAACAGAGATTTGATGAAATTAGCCTGTACTTTCCCTGAATATCCGTTTTCAAAGCCAAGCCTTGCGGCGATATTCCATATAAAATGCTTGAAAGAGACAGTCTTCAGTTTGTCCTTATATTCATGAACCGTTTTTAACTTGACAGGTTTGGGCTTATAGTTCGGATTGTCGCACCATGCCCGAATCTCATTGCGGAGCAGGTCGAGTTCAGTTTCCTCCATGAACGGTGCCATTGCCCTGCCGACATAGTCTATGATGGGACTAACGAGGTTCTGGTGTTCCTCCTGCTTTTTGCGTTCAAACTCGGCACAATGGGCTTTGTATTCTTCGGCGGTCATCGGTTGGACGGCGCTGACAGGAATGGCAACAGTCCCTATATCCGTATTTTGTTCCGTTGCTTCAATGCTAACGAGATTCTTCCTTGACAGCCAAATCCTCATCAAGTCAACAGGCAGGTACTGGAACAATACCAGATACAACAGCCACAACAGGATATTGCAGACAAAGAAGGAAACGGTGTTTACAAACGTGCTTCCTCCGAAGTCATTGCCGACTTTGCAGGACAGGATGAGCGACACGGCAAGGATGGCTGTACCGGGAAGACCATAGAAAAGGCAGGTCTCTTTGCTGATAATCGTATTCAAATTTCTCATGTGTTATATTTGTTTTATTGTTCGATATTACGTCTCGTTGACGGTTATTTACAGCAAAGTTACTATGGCGGTTTGGGTATATGTGGAAATAGATGCAAGTAAACGCAGCAATTTATGACAAATTAATATTGGAGTATGATTTCATACTCAGAATCATACTCCAATCGCTTGTAAAACAGCAAAAACAACAAACTGACGCTATTCAGCCTTGCGTTTCAATGTGATGCGGTTTGCCGCCTCCTTCTTCCTGCTGTTAACGCTGTCAAGATACTGCTGCGTTGTGGTGAGGTTCTTGTGACCGACAAGTTCCTGTACGGTTCGGGAGTCCGTTCCGGCTTCCAGTTGCAGGGAACAATATGTATGGCGGCTTGAATGATAGGTGATATTTTTGGTGATGCCTGCCGTCTTCAACCATTGCTTGAGTGGTGTCTGTGTCATGTTATCCTTGAAACCGGGGAATACAAGCCCCTCTCTTGTGTCGCTGTCTATCAAAGCCAGTGCCTCGTCCCCGATGGGATTGTGGACAATCTGTTTTGTCTTCTGCATACGGGTAGTGATATAGAGCGTTCCGTCGGCTTCGGGCTGTATCATTTCCCATGTGAATGGCTTGACATCGCTCTTCCTCAGCCCTGTAAGGCATGAGAAAAGGAATGCGGTCTTCAGTATAGGAACCTCGCACGGAGTTTCTGCCAACCGTATGAGTTCATCAGCTGACAGTCCCACCTTGTCGGTCGGGATGGTTTCGGCACGTTCCAGATAGGGGCAGGGATTTTCTTTTATCTTCCTGTCACGGTGGGCGGCATGGAGCGTGCCGAGAAATGCGGACCAATAGCTGGCTATGGTATTAGTGTGCAGCTTGCGCTTGGTGTGGACTACCTGATGCGTGGTACGCAGGTATTCAAGGAACTTGTTGCACAATTCCACAGTGATTTCGGCAAAGGTGCATTTGCCGCCAGTGAACTGATTGAAGTGCAGGAACGCCTGCTCATAGCGTGAGTTTTTCTTCACGGCATATTTTTTGAAGTAGTCAATGAAACTTCCGTTGAGTTTGTTGCGGTCGAAGAACTCGTAACGCTCATTTACAATTTCCTCGTATCTACGGCAGCGCAGTGCCTCGGCTTTCTCCGACAGCCGTGCGTTGTAGTCCTTCTCACGCTGTGTCTTCGGGTGTGCGTAGATGTAGATTCCGAGCGACTCGTGGCGCAGCACTTTGTTGGTGGTCTCGTCACGGTAGCCGGGATAATAGTCGAGAAAGTAGGACAGCATCTTGCCTCCCTTGATTTTCCGTGTGTAAAGGTTCACGGTCTTACAGATATTACTCATAGTCTTTTCTTTGTTATTTATGAATGTTACTTGGTGGAGACTATCTCCACGGTGCAAAGGAACTGAATGATATGCCGTTGATGGCAGTTAATGATGATAATTGACAGATAATCGTATTATCAATGGAAAAGGAACGAATTTACAGTCCCTTTGCGACTCTTTCTGCCATCGCACGCTCTACATCAGCACGTAAAAGCAGGTTTCTTACACCCACTTTCTTTTTCTCTATACCATGAACTTTGGTGATATGGTGGATGTTGGCTTTGGACAGTCCGTATTTCTCCGACACCTCATCAACAGTGCAATACCGCTCATCTGTCATCATGTCCATCTGTCGCAGTTCCGCAAGGTGTGTCTTTGAATAATAGGTGATCCCGTATTCTTTCTTCGTGGGAATGCTGTGGCGGTATGCGTAGGCACGAATGGCGGTCGGCTTCATGCCAAACACCTCAAACACCTGTTCCGTGGTGAGCCATTCAGTGATAGTGGAAGTGTCAACGGTCAGTCCAAGGCAGTCCTCCACATGACGCTTACTGTAATAGTTCTTTCCTGCAATGCGACACATAGGTATCTGGTTGCGCTTGGCAGTAGTGTAAAGCCACATCTGCTTTACCTTATAAATGAACATCACCTCCTCGCCGGAGAGGTAGGTCAAAGGCTCTTCAGAAGCTGGTGTGGTTTCTTGCTTCTTCTGATGCTGCTTAAGAATTGTTGGTTTCGGTCGGTTGCCAAACACCACCTTATTATAAGGGTTATTCTCCAGCATGGTCTCGATGTCGGAACGGCGGATGATAGCCATGCGGTTGCTGATGCGTGAGGCTTTCAGCTTACCCTGCGACACGAGCTTATAAACATACTGGCGCGAACATCCCATGAGAACTGCCGCTTTAGAAAAAGTGAGATACTCCTGTTCTCTCAATCTTATAACAGGTTCTGCGGCCTTGAGGAAATCGTCATTTCTTTTCTTTCTCTCCTTCTTGGCTTCATCGGCACAACTGACGGAGCAATACTTATGCATTCCACTGTTGGCAGTGAACTCCCTACCGCAGAATGCGCATCTTCTTGTTTTCTTCATTCTTTCCCTTATTTTGATGTTTAACACTCTTTTCTGTGTATTCCATCGGGGAAGTGAACGGAAGTCAACTGTTGTAGCCTGTTGTCAACCTTCTTGACTTTTGTGACGACTTTCACATTTTGTACAGCCTTTTGTCACTATATGTGAACCGTTGTCAACCTTTGTCGCCGGACTTGAATTTTGTGGCAAAAATAAAGCCCCGTACATTCACCGCGATAGAAATACGTTACAAAATTATGCGGAAAATGTCGACGCACCAAAAACTGACCGTGAAGTGTTAAAATTTAAATAATACTGATAATCAGTGGATTATTTGCAAGTGTTTTTCATTATATGCAGTTGGTTACACCCTTCTAAATACAATTATAGAATACAAGTTTTCCTATACTCGTAACAGAATTGGGAATATTCACTTTCGTCATACTATAACAACCTGAAAACGCATAGTCTCCTATACTCGTAACGGAATTACCAATAAACACCTCCGACAAACTTGAACAACCATAAAACGTATGACGTTCTATGCCACTCGTAACGGAATTAGGAATGCTCATACTTGTAAGACTTGAACATTCAGCAAACGCATTCTCTCCAATAGCTGTAACGGAATTAGGTATGTTCACATCCATCAGATTTGAACAACGTGAAAACGCCGATTTTCCTATACTCGTAACTGAATTACCGATAATTACATTCGTAAGACTTAAACAGCCATAAAACGCACTTTCTCCTATACTCGTAACAGAATTACCAATAATCACATTCGTCAGACTTGAACAGCCAGAAAACGTATAACGCTCTATGCCACTCGTAACAGAATTAGGAATGTTCACACTCGTAAGACTTGAACAATTCTCAAACGCACATTTTCCTATACTCGTAACAGAATTACCAATAATCACATTCGTTAAGCTTGAACAGTCTTTAAATGCAAGTTCTCCTATAAACGTAACAGAATTAGGAATATTCACACTCCGCAAACTAGAACAGCCATAGAACATATATTGTCCTATATACGTAATGGCATCAGGGAGGTTAACACTAATCAAATTAGAACAGCCACAAAACACATGAGATTCCATAGATACAACAGTACTAGGTATACTCACGCTCGTTAAACCTGAGCAACCATTAAACGAAGAACTTCTTATAGTCGTAACAGTTAAGGTTTTATTATTATAAATCACTTCTGACGGAATAACAATATCCCCCTCATATTTCACGTCTCCGTTCACCACTGCACATGTTATACCCGTTGGCATTACCTCATAATAAATACCATCTACTGTAAAATCGTAAGCAGACACACTCATACTGCACAACATATACATCATTGTTAACAGCAATTTGATCTCTTTTGTTCTCATTTCTTTTATTTATTTTAAACTACTTATTGATTCCTTTACATTACTTAATCGGAGGTATGCCCTGTTTCTTCTTTATGGTTTTAGTTTCATCAGACAATAATAGAAGCCCTTATAAGAATATCCTCTTTCAATGTTAGCCACCATTTTCACAGAAGCATTAAGACCTCTTAATAAATGAACTTTGTCATTTTCCAAAATTGATTATAGGCAAAAAGCCTATAATTATCAGCTATCAGCGTAACAAATACATTTATTCCCCTGCAAAGTTAATAAAAAAAACAATACATCATACACATATTTATATCGATTTCTTCTACTTTATGTAGTATATATTTATATTAAATGTAGAATAAGAAACAACAACATTTAGAATAAAACAAGAGACATGCAAAAACAATGGGCCGGAGAAACTGTTTTTCGGATATAATTCAGTAACTTTGCAGACGGACATTGGCCACGGCTGTGTCCGGGACATTATGGAAAAGAAGCGTTTTTGCTTTATCCTTTATTCGAAATTTCGCCAAAATTACCAGAAGGAGAGAGCAGTCAAAAAGCGCCTCGGCTTGTCGTATATCCACTCCCGGCAAGGGACTATCGATATTCGATCAAGGCGTGGGAGTGGACTGTTTATTTCTGGGAAGGCGTTTGGCGATGCCTCGAATAAGATAAACTGCACATCGTCCTGCGCTTTTTTATGTCCCAACGGCAACAGCCATCAGCCATCCTGATTGGAATTGGGTCACTAAGAGGACGTGCGTGACACACATATATATAATAAGGAGAAAGGACAAACTATGTGTCACGTCGGCAATATGATAAAGGCTGAACTCGACAGGCATCCCAAGGCACACACGGTGACTTGGTTCGCTGCCCAGCTACACTGCGACCGCACGAATGTATATGACATATTCCGACGGCAGTCAATCGACACAGAGCTACTGACGCGCATATCCAAAATTCTCGGCCACGACTTTTTTCTCGATTTGTCACACGAGATGACAGGTGCGGGTCGCTGATTTGCACGAAAGGAAGATAAAAGGGAACGACCCTGGATAAAGATTAAAGGTTCATCCGGCATTTGGAGTGATACGTACCCCCAATAAATACATGAAGCATGCTTCTCTACTGGTAGGGACATAGTCTTGTCTTTGTCCGCAAGCGACAGATTGATATTAAACATTTTCCTTGCGGACAAAGACAAGACTATGTCCCTACCC
>ERZ860264.2357-NODE-2357-length-10538-cov-2.419632_pt1 | contig 10538 bp, 9 predicted proteins | sample MGYA00509980_ERZ860264 | MGnify/ENA primary metagenome ERZ860264 (study PRJEB30046, sample SAMN00715212) | human gut metagenome | study: EMG produced TPA metagenomics assembly of the A metagenome-wide association study of gut microbiota in type 2... | reverse complement strand
CCGCGCGTGAATACGGCAAGACCCGCACCTTCTACAACACCGGCTGCAAGCTGTTCAAGGGTATTCCGGAACAGGCCATTTCCTGGATGAGCCACGGCGACTATATGGAGAAGGTGCCGGAGGGCTTTGAACTGGTGGCCCATTCCGACGCCTGCCCCAACGTGGCCATCTGCGACGAGGCCCGGGGATTCTACGGCGTGCAGTACCATCCCGAGGTCAACCACACGGAATTCGGCACCGCGATGATTCGCAACTTCCTCTACGAGGTCTGCGGCGCGACAGGCGACTGGACGATGGGCGACTATAAAAATACTGCCATCGCCGCCGTGCGCGAAAAGGTCGGCTCCGGCCGCGTGCTGCTGGCGCTCTCCGGCGGCGTGGACTCGTCCGTCGTGGCGGCGCTGCTGGCCGAGGCCGTCGGCCCCCAGCTCACCTGCGTTTTTGTCGACCACGGCCTCATGCGCCTCAACGAGGGCGACGAGGTCGAGGCGGCGTTCAAGAAGTGGGACATCAACTTTGTCCGCGTGAACGCCGAGGGCCGCTTCCTCTCGAAGCTCGCTGGCATCTCCGATCCCGAGCGCAAGCGCAAGATCATCGGCGAAGAGTTCATCCGCGTGTTTGAGGAAGAGGCCAAGAAGATCGGCAAGGTAGACTTCCTTGCACAGGGCACTATTTACCCCGACGTGGTGGAGAGCGGTCTGGGCGGCGAGTCCACCGTCATCAAGAGTCACCACAACGTGGGCGGTCTGCCCGATACCGTGGACTTCAAGGAACTGGTGGAGCCTCTGCGTAACCTGTTCAAGGACGAGGTTCGTCAGGCCGGCCGTGAGCTGGGTCTGCCTGAGTATCTGGTCAGCCGTCAGCCGTTCCCCGGCCCCGGTCTGGGCATCCGCATCATCGGCGAGGTAACCCCCGAGAAGGTCGCTATCGTGCAGGACGCTGACGCCATCTGGCGCGAGGAGATTGCCAAGGCCGGTCTGGATAAGGAGATTAGCCAGTATTACGCTGCACTGACCAATATGCACAGCGTCGGCGTTATGGGCGACGAGCGTACCTACGATTACGCCGTTGCGCTGCGCGCCGTGACCACCACCGACTTCATGACCGCAGAAAGCTATGATATGCCGTGGGATGTTCTGGGTACTGTCACCAGCCGCATCGTTAACGAAGTTAAGCACGTCAATCGTGTGTTCTACGATTGCACCGGTAAGCCGCCTGCAACGATCGAGCTCGAGTAATCTGCAAACCTTGAAAAGTATTGATGCAATGCAATATTTTGAGAGCTGAAAGGCTTTCTGATACTGCTTTGATACTATCGGGCGATTATTCATAAAGAGAGACATGAGAATGCCCTCTGAGAAACGGTAAGTTTTTCAGAGGGCATTTTTGTGTCTTTTATTCTTTACGCCACTTTTTCTTCGGCTCGTAGCGTCCGCAGCCGTCGGCGGTTTGTGGCCAGTTGAGCTTCCATTCCAGATACTCTTCCTTGGTGATCTCGCCCTCCCGGAGCTGCTTCTTACGGAGCTGCCACTCCTTTAAGAACTCATCCAGCAGGCGATAGCGGAAACTGACTGCCATGTGCTTTTCCGGGAGGTCCGGGTCGGTGTGAAGGCCAAAGGCTACACGACCGTAGGAGGCCGGGTAAGCAGGAGGTACTATCAGGAGAAAATCTACGGGGCAGGGGAGGAGTGATAGGATGCCAGCCTACAAGGACAGCAAACAGGGCACATGGTACGCTTCCTTCTACTTCGAGAACTGGCAAGGTGTGAAGCAGAAGAAGCTGAAACGGGGGTTTGCCACCAAGAAGGACGCTCTGGCGTGGGAGCGGGAGTTTCTTCTTCAGCAGGCAGCAGACCTGACCATGACCTTTGAAGCCTTTGTGGAAATTTATATCACGGACAAGAAAAAGCGACTCCGGGAAAACACCTGGTCTACCAAAGAGCACATCATCCGAACGAAAATCTTACCGTATTTCAAAGAAAAGCGGCTCAGCGAGATAAAGCCACGGGATGTGATCGCATGGCAGAACGAGATGCTGAACTACCGGGACAAAAACGGCAAGGCCTACTCGCCGACCTACCTCAAGACGCTGCATGGACAACTCAGTGCCATTCTGAATCACGCCGTCCGGTTCTACGGGCTGAAATCAAACGCAGCAGCCACAGCCGGGTGCATGGGGTCAGAAAAGCACAAGAAAATGCTTTTCTGGACAAAGGAAGAGTACCTCAAATTCGCAGAAGTCATGATGGACAAGCCGCAGTCCTACTACGCCTTTGAAGTTCTCTACTGGTGTGGCATCCGGGAGGGCGAGCTGCTGGCTCTGACTCCGGCAGACTTCGACTTGGACAAGGGGCTGCTCTCCATCACCAAATCCTATCAAAGGCTGAAAGGCCGGGATGTGATCACCGACCCGAAAACACCCAAGAGCGTCCGTGTCATCCAGATGCCGCAGTTTCTGACGGACGAGATCAGAGACTATCTGAAATCCCTCTACAAAGTCCAGCCAGACCAGCGGATCTTTGAGGTGACCAAGAGCTACCTGCACCACGAGATGGACAGGGGAGCCAAGGAAGCCGGGGTGAAGCGCATCCGAATCCACGACCTGCGGCACTCCCATGTATCACTGTTGATCGAGATGGGTTTCTCGGCTCTGGCAATCGCAGACCGGGTGGGGCATGAGAGCGTGGACATCACCTATAAGTACGCCCACCTCTTCCCCTCAAAGCAGCAGGAGATGGCGCAGAAGCTGGACATGGAGCGAAGGGAGGGATGAAGATGGAACGAGTACTCGACCAGCAAGGCCGCTGGCGGAACAAGGTGGTGGCCTTCCGAATGTCCCCGGAAGAGGATGAGGTTCTGGAAGCCAAAGTAAAGCTCTCCGGCCTGACCAAACAGGAGTATATCATCCGCCGCCTGACTGACCGGGAGATCACCGTGGTAGGCAACCCAAGGGTCTACAAAGCCCTACGAGGCCAGATGGAGCTGATCTATCAGGAATTGCAGCGGCTGGCCGTGGATGAAGAAGTCCCGCCGGACTTGCTGGAGACCCTGCAAATGGTAACTCTGACGTTGAACGGACTTAAGGAGGAATGCGAATGACGGACAATAGAAAAACGACCGTACCGGGTGCATCTGTTGGCGCAGATGCGGTACAGCCGTCTCACAAAACTAGCACCAATATTATAACAAATTCGGACAAGCAAATCAATCTGCAAGCCGCGAAAAAGTCAAACAATTTCGGGCTGAACACGGTATCAATGACCGAACTGTACGACACGGTGTATCCACCCCGGAGACCCATCGTGAACGACCTGCTGTACAGCGGCACCTACCTCTTTGTAGGTGCGCCCAAGGTGGGTAAGTCCTTCTTCATGGGGCAGCTTGCCTACCATGTGGCGATGGGGCTTCCGCTGTGGGAGTACGAGGTGCATCAGGGCACCGTCCTCTACCTAGCATTGGAGGACGATTACGCCCGGCTGCAGCGGCGGCTCTCCCGGATGTTCGGGGTAGAGGAGACCAACAATCTCTACTTCGCAACGCAAGCTAAGTCCGTGAGCGAGGGACTTGACCAGCAGTTGGAAGGATTCATCCGGGAGCACCCGGATGTACGGCTCATCATCATCGACACCCTGCAGAAGGTGCGGGAGATCGGCGGTGACCGATACAGCTACGCCAGCGACTACGAGATCGTGACCAAACTGAAAACTTTCAGCGACAGGTACGGCATTTGCCTGCTGGTGGTTCATCACACCCGTAAGATGGAAGCCGAGGACAGCTTTGATATGATCTCCGGCACCAACGGTCTGTTGGGTGCAGCGAAACCTCGTCCGCAGACGGAGGCCCCCGGCAGGGCGCAAAGACATCTTTTGATGGACGGAACGTCTGTCAAAAGTGCTTTTGCGTTACTTTCGACGAAAGTAACAAAGCCTTTGCCGTGTCCGGCACCAGTTACTTCCACAGAGAAAGGACGTGCGATTGAAAAGAACTATTTCCGCAATGCGGGGTCCCGGCTCCCTCAACCATAACCGGAGAAGTTTCACCGCTGAAAACGTAGACCCGGAGCGCAGCAGCCAAAATATCGTGTACCGGGATGAGCCGATTCAGAAGGTGTACCACGAACTTTTTGACGAGGCAGTGAACCGCTACAACGCCAAGCAGAAGCACAAGGACCGCTGTATCAACGACTACTATGAGCACCTGCGGACAGGTAAGCAGGAAAAGCTTTTCCATGAGCTGATCGTCCAGATCGGCAACAAAGATGATATGGGCGTTCTGACCGAAAACGGAAAACTGGCAAAAGAACTACTGGACGAGTATATGCAGGGCTTCCAAGAACGTAACCCGACACTGCGGGTGTTCGGAGCATTCCTCCACATGGATGAAGCTACGCCCCATCTGCACATCGACTTCGTGCCGTATGTGTCCGGCTGGAAAGGCAAAGGTCTGGATACCAAGGTTTCCCTGAAGCAGGCGTTGAAGGCACTGGGGTTTGCGGGCGGTTCCAAACGGGAATCCGAGCTGAACCAGTGGATCAACGCCGAGAAAGAGCAGCTTGCTGCCGTGATGGAGCGGCACGGCATCGAGTGGGAGCAGAAAGGCACCCACGAAGAGCACCTGTCTGTACTGGACTTCAAAAAGCGGGAGCGCAGTAAAGAGGTGGCGGCTCTGGAAGCTGCCAAGCAGGAGTGCCAGACCGACCTGACCGAGATGCAGGAGCAGCTGGAAACGGTACAGACAGCCGTAGACGCTGCCGAGCAGCGGGTGCAGAAAGCGGAGCAGACCTACCAGAAGCAGAGCCAGAAGCTGAACGAACTGGCTCCCATCATAGAGGGGCTGGAAAACCTGTCAGCGCAGTACTCCCAGCGGCCAGAAGAATGGGTGCCAGAAGCAGCCACGTTTGAAACAGGCAAGAGCTACCGGGAGAAAAAGGCCATGCCGCTGATCCAGAAGCTGGTGAAGGTGCTCTTTGCCCTCCATCGGAAGTACTGGGAGGTCAAGAACGAGAGGGATAAGTACCAGTATTTCTATCAGGACGAGAAGAAAGCTACCCATCATCTAAGCCAGCGGCTGAAAGAGGTGGAGGCTGAAAACTCTCAGCTCTATGCGATGAAACGTGATTTCAGGCGAGTATGGAACTATTTCGGTGCCGAAAAGATGCAGCAGGTCATTGGTCTTATGAGGGAGCAGGAGCAGACCGCGGATAGAAGCCAGAAGAAGAACAGGCAGAACAGGGCAGAGCTGTAAGCAAAGCAGACCCCCACCAGCGAATGTTGGCGGGGGTCTGTACATATAAGTGATAATTCGGCCCCGAAAAATGCAATAGAAATTTTTATCGGCTTGCAATCACGGAAAAGCTGTGGTACGCTTTACTAGGATAGTATAAAGGGAAAGTATATCCTTTTCAGAAAAGACACCATGGTGTACCAATAGTGGTACATTTACTATGTTAAAATGAAAGAAAACAATGCGGAAATCCGCATTTGATGGAGGAAATAAAAATGGTAGACACCAAAAAAGAGCAGGAACGCGAAGAACTGCACCGTGCAATCTGGGCGATTGCGGATGACCTGCGCGGCGCAGTGGACGGATGGGATTTCAAGAGCTACGTTCTCGGTACGATGTTCTACCGTTATATTTCGGAGAACATTGCCAGCTACATCAATCAGGGCGAAATTGATGCAGGCAACCCGGACTTCCGCTATGAGGATATGCCTGATGCAGAGGCAGAGCAGGCACGGGAAGGGCTGGTACAGGAAAAAGGGTTCTTCATCCTACCTAGTGAGCTGTTCTGCAATGTACGGGCAAAAGCGGCCAGCGATGAAAACCTCAACGAAACGCTGGAAACAGTCTTCCGGCACATTGAGGAATCCGCAAAGGGCAGCTCCTCCGAGGGGCAGTTTGCAGGGTTGTTCGATGATTACGATGTCAACAGCAATAAGCTGGGTGCGACCGTTGCCAAGCGCAATGAGAAGCTCGTGAAACTGCTGAACGGCGTGGCAGATATGAACCTTGGCGATGTGAAAGAGCATGACATTGATGCCTTTGGCGATGCCTATGAATACCTGATGACCATGTACGCCAGCAATGCGGGCAAGTCCGGCGGCGAGTTCTTTACGCCTGCCGATGTTTCGGAGCTGCTGACCCGGCTGGGTACCGTAGGCAAGAAGGAAATCAACAAGGTCTATGATCCTGCCTGTGGTTCCGGTTCGCTGTTGCTGAAGGCAGAAAAGGTGCTGGGACGGGATGCCGTGCGTAATGGCTTCTTTGGTCAGGAAATCAACATCACAACGTACAACCTGTGCCGCATCAATATGTTCCTGCACGACATCGAATTTGACAAATTCGACATTGCCTGTGAGGACACGCTGACAAATCCGCAGCACTGGGATGATGAACCCTTTGAGCTGATCGTATCGAATCCGCCGTACTCCATCAAGTGGGCCGGTGACGAGAATCCGCTGCTCATCAATGACCCGCGTTTTGCTCCGGCTGGTGTGCTGGCTCCGAAGAGCAAGGCAGACTTGGCCTTTATTATGCACTCGCTGGCATGGCTGGCTTCCAACGGTACGGCTGCAATCGTCTGTTTTCCCGGCATCATGTACCGTGGCGGCGCAGAGCAGAAGATCCGCAAATATCTGGTGGACAACAACTTCATTGACTGCATCATCCAGTTGCCGAGCAACCTGTTCTTTGGTACCAGTATTGCCACCTGCATCATGGTGCTGAAAAGGGGTAAAACGGACAATAAGGTGCTGTTCATTGATGCTTCTTCCGAGTGCGTCAAGGTGACGAACAACAACAAACTCACCCCGGAGAACATTAACAAAATAGTGGACACCTTTGCACAGCGGGCAGAAGAAGCACACTTCTCCCATCTGGCGGAGTATTCCGAGGTGCAGGAAAATGACTATAACCTGTCGGTTTCCACTTATGTGGAAGCCAAGGATACCCGCGAGAAGATCGACATTGTGAAGCTGAACGCTGAAATTGCGCAAATCGTAGCACGAGAAAACGAACTGCGGGCCGCCATTGACCAGATCGTGGCAGAAATCGAGGGCTGAGATGGAAAGCAAAAAGAAAGATTCTGCATTGGTACGTTCTTCTGCGGCGGAATACCTGACCTTTGTTGCCTCTACGGGCGAGGACAAGGACAGCATTGAGATGCGCTACGAGGATGAAAACATCTGGCTGACGCAAAAGATGATGGCGACCCTTTACGATGTGGGGCTTCCGACCATCAATGAGCATATCAAAAAGATTTATGCTGACCATGAGCAGGACGAGGCGGCAACTATTCGGAAATTCCGAATAGTTCAAAATGAGGGTGGCCGACAGGTTACTCGCAGCGTGAACTACTACAATCTGCAAATGATTATTGCCGTTGGCTTCAAGGTGAACAACCAGCGGGCGGTGCGGTTCCGTGTCTGGGCGAACCAGATCGTGGAGCAGTACACCATCAAGGGGTGGGCAATGGATGAGGAGCGCCTGAAAAACGGCGGCACAGTCCTGACCAAGAAATACTTTGAAGAGCAGTTGGAGCGTATCCGGGAAATTCGCATTTCGGAGCGCAACTTCTACCAGAAACTCACTGACATTTACGCTACTTCGCTGGATTATGACCGCAATGCACTGACTACAAAAGAGTTTTTTGCGAAGGTGCAGAATAAGATGCACTATGCCGTGCATCGCCATACGGCGGCAGAACTGATCTATGAACGTGCCGATGCTGAAAAGCAGCACATGGGGCTTCACACATGGAAGGATGCTCCCAACGGCAAAATTAAAAAGAGCGATGTTTCGGTGGCGAAAAACTACCTGACCGAAGATGAAATGAAATCCATGGAGCTGATCGTTTCGGCATACCTCGACCTTGCCGAGAACCGTGCCCGCCGTCATATCCCCATGACCATGGAGGACTGGGCCAAGCGGCTGGACATCTATTTGCAGGCAGACGATCTGGAAGTGCTGAAGGACGCAGGCAAAATCTCGGCGCAGCTTGCAAAGATGCACGCCGAAACGGAGTTTGAAAAGTACCGTGTGGTGCAAGATCGGCTGTACCAGAGCGATTTTGACAGGTATTTGGAAGAAAGTGCAGAATGAGGGGAGTGTGGCAATATGGATGAGAAAGAAAAACTCAAAGAACTGATTGATAATTCAAAGAAGCCAACGGTAAGCGAGTGGGTTTATGAGGTAGAGGCTTTTTTAGAGGAAATCAATGAGCCGGATACAGAGGCATGGACATTGATAGACGAAATTAAACAGCGGGGAGACCATTTTAATAGGTGTGAAAACCTTACTGCTTTACTTCGCCAGTTATATAAACGAAAGTATGAAAAAGTAGCGGCAAAACTACCTAAAAAGACTAATCAAATATTCGTGGCGATGATGTTCTCTGACGAAATGAGCGATTTCTATGACCAAGCATATAAGCCAATTTCCGAAGATTTGGGCTATACAGCAATGCGAATTGATAGAAAAGACTATACAGGTCTAATCATCGAAGAAATTGAGGCAGATATAAAAGATTCGATTGCAGTAATTGCTGATTTGACTGGAAATCGTGGTGGTGTATATTATGAGGCTGGAATTGCAAGAGGATTGCAACTTTGCAATCATCCACTTAAACTGATTTTGACTTGTAAGAAAGATTTCTTTGAAAGTGAAGGCGTTCATTTTGACCTGCGTGGGGATAATATCTTGATTTACCAAAATATAAATGAATTGAAAGAGAAACTGAGAAAAAGACTAGAAACTGTACTTGTTTGACAGTGAGGAAGCCAAAATGCCAAAATTAGATAAACTGATTCGGGAACTTTGTTCGGATGGTGTACAAGTATTTCGCTTGGAAGAAATAGCGCATTACGCAAAGACCAGAATAGATTGCAAAACTATAAATGAAGATAACTATGTTGGTGTGGAAAATCTTCTTCAGAATAAAGCCGGAAAAACGAAAGCAACATCAGTTCCAACAACGGGAATGGTGATTGCATATCAGAAAAATGATATTTTGATTGGTAATATCCGGCCATATCTCCGTAAAGTTTGGCTTGCAGACTGTGAGGGAGGCACAAATGGAGATGTGTTGACCGTTCAAATTGAAGATACAGAAAAAGTAATTCCGCAGTTTTTGTATTACGTGCTGTCATCTGAGAAGTTCTTTTTATATGATATCCAGAACTCAAAAGGTGCCAAAATGCCAAGAGGAAGCAAAGACGCGGTAATGAAGTTTGAAGTTCCACTTCCGCCTCCTGAAGTTCAGCGTGAAATCGTCCGCATCTTAGATAATTTCACAAATCTTACAGCGGAGCTTACAGCGGAGCTTACAGCTCGCCAAAAGCAGTATGAATTCTATCGGGATAAGTTGCTGACTTTTGGTGTCCTCGGGGGAGGAACGATTGATTTTCGATGGAGGATGCTCTGCGAAATTGCGGACATTAGTACAGGTAATAGCAATACGAACGAGGCGATGGAAGATGGTAAATATCCGTTCTTTGTTCGATCCCAGGAACCGTTGCGAAAAAACGATTTTGAGTATGACGAAGCGGCAATTATAACGGCGGGTGATGGCGTAGGCGTCGGAAAGGTATATCATTATATTGAAGGTAAGTATGCGCTACACCAGCGGGCATACCGTATTCATATCAACACACCGGAAGTTGTGCCTAAATACTATTTCCATTACATGAAAGCAAAATTCCTGCCGTACATTCAGAAAACGATGTTCCAAGGTTCCGTTGCATCTATTCGCAGACCTATGCTGAATGCCTTCCCTGTGCCCGTTCCTTCCCTTGATGTCCAAAACCGCATTGTGAATGTACTGGACAATTTTGAGAAGATTTGCTCCGACCTCAACATTGGTTTGCCTGCTGAAATTGAAGCCCGGCAAAAGCAGTACGAGTATTACCGAGATAAGCTCTTGACATTTGTGGAAACCGGCAACACAATTTTGAGCAGAGCAGAGCAGAGCAGAGCAGAGCAGAGCAGAGCAGAGTACTGATTAAGCTCATGCAGTATGTGTTTGGCTATGCGGTTGTTTCTCTGCAAGATGTAGTAAAGAACAGCTGCTCTGGCGGAACACCGAAAAAAGGCGTATCAGAATATTACGAGGACGGGAATATTCCTTGGCTGAGGACGCAGGAAGTGGTATTTCGGGATATTTGCAAGACGGAGTGCTTCATTACGGAGAGTGCAGTAAAAAATTCTGCGGCAAAGTGGATTCCAGAGAACTGCGTAATAGTTGCAATTTCGGGCGCGACTGCTGGAAGATGTGCAATCAATAAAATTCCGCTGACAACAAACCAGCATTGTTTGAATCTTGAAGTTGACCCGGAAATGGCATTGTACAGATATGTGTATTACTGCATCTGTGCAAAGCAGGAAGAACTTCTTGCGAAAAAGGAGGGCGCACGTGGAGATTTGAACTCAACAAGAATTTTAAGTTTGCAAATTGATCTCCCATCGATTGAAAAACAAAAACGGATTGTTTCTATCCTTGACCGTTTTGATGCGATCTGCAATGATTTGACCAGCGGACTGCC
>ERZ860264.2350-NODE-2350-length-10547-cov-6.311952_pt1 | contig 10547 bp, 8 predicted proteins | sample MGYA00509980_ERZ860264 | MGnify/ENA primary metagenome ERZ860264 (study PRJEB30046, sample SAMN00715212) | human gut metagenome | study: EMG produced TPA metagenomics assembly of the A metagenome-wide association study of gut microbiota in type 2... | reverse complement strand
ATGCCGGCCAGGTTGGCCGTTTCACGGGCGTGCTGCAGGAGGTTCTGTCCGTAGGAGGAGCGGTATTTCATCTTGCCGATCATGCGGATCAGCTCCGGATGCAGGCCGTGAATACCCAGGTCGATCGCGGTACGTTTGCCGACCTCGACGATCTCCTCTTCGATCTGTTTCTGTACCTTGGCGACCACCTCCTCGATACGGGCCGGGTGGATACGTCCGTCGGTGACGAGCTGGTGCAGGGCCAGGCGGGCGATTTCGCGGCGCACGGGGTCGAACCCGCTCAGGATGATCGCTTCGGGCGTGTCGTCCACGATGATTTCGATGCCTGTGGCAGGGCTCACCGCCTTCCAGCGCCCGGATGTTGCGACCTTCGCGGCCGATGATGCGGCCTTTGACTTCGTCGCTTTCGATGTTGAACACCGTAACGGCGTTTTCGATGGCCGTTTCGGTCGCCACACGCTGGATCGAAGCCACGATGATTCGCTTGGCCTCCTTCGTGGCGGTCATTTTGGCCTCCTCGATCGTTTCGTTGATGTAGGCTACAGCGTCGGCTTTGGCTTCCGCTTTCATATTTTCGATCAGGATGCTCTTGGCGTCTTCGGAGCTCAGGCCCGAAATCTGCTCGAGGCGCGTGTTCTGCTCGTGCATCAGACGGTCGATCTCCTCCTTCTTGTGTTCGAGCATCTGAAGCTGCGCTTCCATCTGCTCTTTGAGGCGGGCGTTCTCCTTGACCTTGCCTTCCAGTTCGCGCTGTTGGTTTTGCAGGTTGTTTTCGATCTGCTTGGCCCGCTGTTCGCTCTGGGCGATCTTCTGATTGCGTTCGTTGACCTGGCGGTCGTGCTCGCTCTTGAGCTGGATGAACTTCTCCTTGGCCTGGAGAATCTTCTCTTTCTTTATCATTTCGCCTTCCGCTTCCGCCTCTTTCCGGGCGGCTTCACGCAGTGCCTTGATGGACTTCTTGGTAACGTATTTGGTTACCAGGATGTAAATACCCAGGCAGACTACGGCGGACAGGACGCTCGATAGTACGATTGTCATCATTGTTTTAGAGAGTTATTATTTGTTAGTTATTAGGGTTTGTACATAAAAAAACCGCATAGTATTCCTTAACTTGTTTGACGAATCTGCAAGATCAGTCAAGTGTGGGGGCTCCCGAAAATCGCAACCTTCTACCGGCAGGCCGCAGCCTGCACCCCGAGGGGTTGAAGCCTGATTTTGAAAGTGGTGAGTTGCCCCAATGTAAAAATTGTTCAGTTTCGCAAAGCTTTAAGGAATCTATGCGGGTAGATTTTTCTTAAACGTATGGTAAAGAACGATGATACTTGCGGACTTTTCTATACGGTCCCCCTCGTATCCTTCCCTGTTATTTCTTTTCGGTTTCGATTCGGTTCAGGTATTCGTCGATCTCGTCGCGCAGCGCTTCCAGCCTGCGGAGATCTTCGCTGCCCACTTCGCGGCTACGGGCCAGCGAAACGCTCGAAATCGCCAACTGCAATGCGGCCATCGCCAGGCAGTCCTGTGTCGAGAATCCTTCGTATTTGGCCTTTTCGAACCGGGTGACATAGGCGTTCACCTCGCGTTCGGCCAGGCGGTAGAGCTCCTCTTTCTCCGCCAGTGACTGTTCTTCGTTCGCTTCGTGCTTGAGCGTAAACGAATAACTTTTACCGGCTATTTTGAGCTTTATTGCCTGTTGCTGGGCCATGTCGCTTGCTTCCCGTTAAATGAAATATCTTCGGTCGTTATCGTATGTCTTGCCTACTTGCCCGACAGCTCTTCGCCGATTCGGTCGGGTTTGTTGAGTAGGGTGATGCACTTGTCCACCTCCCGCATTAAACGGTTGACGCGTGCGATCGCTTTGCTTTGGTCGGGTGCATTTCCTGCGAGTCCCTGGCTGAGCTGTACGCGGGCGAGCTCCTTGCCGAGCTCTTTTACCTGCATTTGCAAATCGCGGTTTTCTTTACGCAGGACGTCGCGCTCCGCCGCTGTTTCCTTGCAAAGGGCCGTAAGCCGACGATGGTCGGCAATGAGCTGCCGAATCTGCGCCTCGAAATCGCTTATGACCTTTTTCTCTGCCATTTATCTGTCGCCGGAAATATTTTCCGCCTTCCCAAAGGTATATAAAAAACGTCAAACGACAAAATTTTATTTCATGATCATATCCTTTCGTGTCCCCCGTTATGGGGAGCGTAGCGGCCCAATTCCCTCCCGGGAAGGGAATTAGGGGTGAATTGCGGACACGACCGGAGGTCGTGAGTTAGCGACTGTCGGATTCGATACTGCGGCTGTCGGATAACGCTACATTGAAAGATGTGATCGATTGTCTTTTATTTCGTTTCGAGTTCGCCGTAGAGGTCGTAGTCTTCCGCTGCGGTGATCCGCACCTGATAGAAGCAACCGCGGATCAGTCTGCGGCCTGCGGCCGGAATCAGGATCTCCTGATCCACTTCGGGCGAGTCGTATTGCGACCGTCCTACGTAGAAATCCCCCTGCCGGGAGTCGATGATGACCCGCTCCAACTGACCGATACGTGCCCGGTTGTTTTCGAGCGAGATCTCATTCTGAAGCGCCATTACTCGTTCTACACGACTTTGTTTGACCTCCTCCGGAACATCGTCCGGCAGATTCCGGGCCGAATAGGTCCCCTCCTCTTCGGAATAGGGGAATACGCCCAGCCGTTCGAATCGTACCGTGCGCACGAATTCCAGAAGCTCTTCGAAGTCGGCTTCGGTTTCGCCCGGATAGCCGACCAGCAGGGTCGTGCGCAGCGCGAGATCGGGAATGGCCTGCCTCAGTTTGTCGATCAGCTCGTAAGCCTGGGCCTTGGTATGGCGTCGGTGCATGGCCGCGAGCTGGTCGTCGGAGATATGCTGGAAGGGAATGTCGAGGTATTTGCAGATTTTGGGTTCGCGGGCCATCACTTCGATCACCTCGTCGGGGAAAGCCGTGGGGTAGGCGTAGTGGAGCCGGATCCAGCGGATGCCGTCGATGCGGCACAAGGCTTCGAGCAGTTCGGCCAGGCGTCGTTTGCCGTAAAGGTCCAGGCCGTAGTAGGTCGTGTCCTGTGCGATTACGATCAGTTCGCGCACACCGCCTGCGGCCAGCTTCCGGGCCTCTTCCAGCAGGGTTTCCATCGGCACCGAAGCGTGGGGCCCCCGAATCAGGGGAATGGCGCAATAACCGCACTTCCAGTTGCAGCCTTCGGAAATTTTCAGGTAAGCGTAATGTTTCGAGGTGGTGAGCCGGCGTTCGGTCGCAAGCGCTGGCCGGGGAGTCGCCTCCAGCGCCCGAACGATGTCGTCCCAATCCTTCACGCCGAAGAACTCATCGACCTCGGGCAGCTCGGCACGCAGCTCCTCCGCATAACGCTCGCTCAGGCAGCCCACGACGAACAGCCGTTCGATTTTACCCGTCTGTTTGGCGGCGGCGGCCCGGAGGATCATGTCGATCGACTCCTGTTTGGCGTCGCCGATGAACCCGCAGGTGTTGATGACTACGACCTTGGCGTCCGTGCGGTCGCTGTCGAAAAGGACTTCGTAGCCTGCCGCCGCGAGCCGTGCCATCAGGTGCTCGCTGTCGACCGTGTTCTTCGAACAACCGAGCGTTATGACGTTGATCTTTTTCATTCCGTATCTGGTTTCCGCTGCAAAAGTACGAAATAATCCCGGAATCGCCGCCAGCCGCGGCGGTTTCCCGTGCATAAAAAGAGGATGCGGCCCCGAAGCCGCATCCTCCTTCCAACTAAATTAAACCAACCTTTACCACATGACGTTTATCGTATAGGCCTCGATGCCGTTTCCGACCGATATCGGGGCAACATCCGTAAAGCCCCAGAAGCGTTCTTCGGCGAGCATGAAGATCGTATACGCGCTTCCGGACGCGACGTTGTAGACCTTGAATGAACCGTCCGTATTCTGTACTGCCGATTCGAGCGCTCCGAGCAGGTCGTTCTTGACCGTGCCGATCATCAGCATGTTCATATTTTCGCGCTTGAGCGTGTTCATGACGCCGTTTTCACCGCCGAAGGCGTTGATCTGCTTGTTCGTTTCGAAGCGTACCGTGCGGAAATTGATGTCGTAGGCGATGTCCACGGTGCCGGTCACGGTGCCGTTTTCATCCTTGTCGGTGCGCGTACCTTCCATCAGCGGGGAGAAGCCCGTGACGTAGCAGCCTTTGCCGCAGGCCGTGGCCTTGACCGAGCGGGTCGGCTGGTTGAAGAAAAGCGTGCTGCCCTTGTAGGTCGTCCTGTTGGTCAGCCCGTTGAAGGCGAAGGCCGTCCAGCGGTAGGTGTTGATCGAGATCTGCATCACCTTGTCCAGGTTGGCGTTGTCCGAACGGTCGAAGACCGTGAGCCATGCCTCTTCGCGGCTTTTGAGCGTGTTGACCATGTAGTTGTTGAGAGCCGTGTAGTCGGCATCGCCCGTAATCAGCGCCCCGTCGCTCAGGCGGCTGACGAACTGGATCCTGGCGTTGAACTTGTCGGACGGCTTGGCGACCACCGAACTGAGCGAATACTCGTAATCGTCCGAACAACCGGTAAATACCGGGGCTGCCATGGCGAGCGCGAGCAGTGCTGAGAGATATTTTTGTATGTTTTTCATATTTTCGACTTTTGTGAATTCGACGAACTGCTATTTAAGTACCAAGGTGGCTGTGATCGGGTCATGGTCGGAGAGCGATGCCTTGCCATTGGCGGCAGGGCAGGAATGGGATTTGAAATCATGGCCCGTCCATCGACCTTTGGGGAAAGCAAAGATGTGGTCTACCCAAGACACCCCGATGTGGTCGCCTAAATTTCTGAATTCAGGAAGCACGTTTGTTCCCCATCCGACGTTCAAGTCTCCCATCAGGATTGTCGGGTATTCGGGATTGTTCAGCCCGGCTTGTGTTACAACATTTTGTTCCTGCTGTTGGATGACCTGATCTATTCCGCAATGGTCGAAATGCGTACAGATAATGCGCACGATCTGTCCGTCCGAATCGGAGGTCGGTACCAGAATGTCGATGTAGCCCATACTTCGCTGGTCATAACCATACAGATAATATTCATAGCCTGTATTCCACTGGTAGTTGCCCTCGCCTTTGGCATGTTTGTAGGGATGCAATGCGGAGAAGGAACTTACGATCGGGTATTTCGAGAGGATGCCGTTGCCGTAGAACCCTACGTCCTTGGGATAGGACATGATGAAGTAGGGGTACATGTCCAGGCGGGACGCCAGTTCGGTCAGTTTCTCCTTGCCCATACGGCTGGTGCCGGTCTCGAGCTCGTTGATGCAGACGATATCGGGATTCTGGGCCTTGATCAGGTCGACGTACTCGTCGACGATGAAGTCGATCTGGTTGGACTTGTCCGTCATTTCGAACGACAGCACGTTCCAGTCCAGTACTTTCAGTTGTACGGTTTGCGCCTTCGCCGCAGCCGTCGTAAGGAGCAGGCCGCATAAGGCACCTGCACGGATGATATGTTTCAGCAGTTTCATATTCGGTAATGATCTTGGTTGTTTACTAATAACCTTGGTTCTGGGTCAGGTTCACCGTGCCGTTGAATGCCGTTACGGGGATCGGGAAAACCTGGTTGATGACGGGATCGAACGTGCGCCCGTTGTCATAGTTGCTCGGCGCGTCGATGACCACCTGCTGCAGGTCGTAGTCCCAGTGCGAGTTCACGCGCTGCGTGGGTTTGGCATAGGCCTCCTTGGCGTCGCCCCAGCGAACCATGTCCAGGTGGCGGCTCGGCATGAACTCGAACGCCAGTTCGCAGCGGCGCTGGTTCTTGAGTTCAGCTTTGGTCGCCGGGCTGTTCTCGGGGAGACGGGCGCGTTTGCGGATGCGGTTGAGCAGTTGTTTGGCTTCGGCGTCGCCTTCGCCGTTCTTCCAGATCAGCGCCTCGGCTTTCATCAGCAGGACGTCGGCGAAGCGGATGAGGCAGGTGCCGAGCGTGTTGCTGGCGTTGTCGCCGTTGGAATTCACCTCCTTGCCTTTACAGTCGGCCTCTTCCCACGGGGAGAGGAATTTGCGGAACGACATGCCTGTATCCGAGGAGATCGAATAGGAGCTGCTGCCGAATACGATGTCCCGGCCCATGAAGCGGATCGTCTGCCCGGGGTAGATGATCGTCGCGTCGCGGCGGGTGTCGCCCGATTCGAATGCGTTCCACAGGGAAAGGGTGGGCTGGAAATAACCCCAGTGGTTGTACAGGCCCCAGCCGCCGTTCTGGAAGGACATGCCGTGGAATTTCGGGCCGTCGACCGCGTTGCCCAGCAGCGAGAAGATATATTCGCAGCCGAAATTCTGCTGCTTGCGCCAGAGGTTGGCGAAGGCCTTGTCCGTGCCGTCGTCGAACAGTTCGCGCTTGTCGGCGCCGGTGAGTCCCATCACCTTGTCGCACATTTCGATGACCGTGTCGTAGTATTTGGCGTCGAACTGTGCGGCATAGAGGGCTGCGCGTGCGGCGAAGGCCCAGGCTGCGGCCTTGTGGGGCATGCCGTACTCTTCGGGTGCGAGCTGCGAGAAGAGAGGCAGGCGTTTGCCGGCTTCGCGCAGGTCGCTGATGATCTGGTCGTAGTTCTGCAATACGGAGGCCGGGCGCGGGCTGTCCATGGCTGCGGGCTCCGTCGTGTCGAGGATGATCGGGATGCCGCCGTTGGGGCCGTTGTCACCGTAGTAGGGCGAGAGCCACAGCATGGCGAACCCGCGGAAGAAATAGGCGGTGCCGGTGGCTTTGGTCTTGAACGCGTTGTCGAGGTTCATCGTCGGGACGACCTTGATGATGTTGTTGGCCTTGGCGTTGACCTCGTACATGATCTTCCAGTTGTTCTTCACGTCGCGGCCGTTGCTGGGCGACATGCGGAAGTTGCGGATGTCTTCGGCTTCGCCCTGGGGACGGCCTACGGTCATGTCGTCGCTGCAGCATTCGAACCACGTGATGCCGCGGCCGGTGACGCCCTCGGAGTCGTTCGTGTTGAAGGAGAAGAGGGCGACGAGTGCTTTCTCTACGTCTTCCTGGGTCTCCCAGTCGGTCTTGGCTCCGTATTTCTTGGTGTCGAGGAAGTCTTCGCAGCTCGCCAAAAGGGAACAGCAAAGGGCGAGGCTGGCTATTATCAATATCTTTTTCATCGCTATTGTAGTTTGTGTTGGTTAGAAATTAATGTTCACACCGAAATTGAAGAAACGCGATACGGGGTAAACACCGCGGTCGATACCGTAGTTGCCGACCTCGGGATCGACGCCCGAATAACCGGTGATCGTGCATACGTTGTCGACGCTTATGTAGACGCGCAGCGAACCGTTCTCCATTCCGACGAAGCGGCTGACGCTCTTGGGCAGCGTGTAACCCAGCGTGATGTTTTTCAGGCGCAGGTAGTCGCCGTCCTCGAGGAATATGTCGGAGAATTTGCTGTAGTTACCGTTCGTATCGCTGCCCGTTACCAGGCCCAGGCGGGGGTATTTGCTCCCCTGGGGGTTGAAGTCCCAGCTGTTGTATACGTCGGAAATGAGGTTGCCGTAGTCGTTGCGGCCGTTCATGGCCATCTGCTTGAGGCCGTTGTAGACCTTGTTGCCGGTCACGCCCTGGAAGAAGAAGCTGAAGTCGAAGCCTTTCCAGTTGAGCGAGCCTCCGAACGAGAAGGTGTTCTTGGGGGTGTAGGAACCTGCGAAGGTCTTGTCGTCGTCGTTGATCACGCCGTCGTTGTTGGTGTCGATGAAGATCAGGTCGCCGACCTTCGCGTCGGGCATCAGCAGTTTCGCCTCGCCGGTTTCGGGGTTCTTGTAGATGTACTTGTTGATTTCGTCCTGCGAACGGAAGATGCCTGCCGTGCGGTAGACCATGAACGAATACCAGGGTTGCCCTGCGTCGGAGTAGAGGATCGGGTTGCTGTTCAGGTTGGGCGAGGTGTGCATCACGGCGCCCTGGCGTACCCCGTATTCGCGTACGTAACCCTTGTTCGTCGAGAAGTTGCCCCAGACGTTGTAGGTCAGCTTGCCCTGTGCCGCACTGCCGTTGTAGTTCACCGAGAACTCCCAGCCTTTGTTCAGTACGTTGCCCATATTGCCCATGGGAGGATCCGCCACACCGATCTGTTCGGGGGTGGGAATGTAGTCGATCAGGTCTTTGGTTACCTTGTGGTAGTAGTCCACGCTGATGTTCAGTTTGTTCTTGAACATCGTCAGGTCGAGGCCCGCGCTGGTCTGCTCGGTGGTTTCCCAGCGGGCGGAATAATTGGGAATCGTGTTGAGGTAGGTTCCCTGGAGCAACTGGTCGAGGTTCTGGCCGAAGATGATCGGGTATTGGTAGTTCAGGAGCTCGACGGTGGCGACGTTGTTCGGATAGAGGTCGACATTACCGATGCGGCCCCAGCCTGCGCGGAACTTGACCAGGTCGAAAACCTTGTCGAGGCCTGCATTCCGGAAGAATTTTTCGGACGAGAGTTTCCACGATCCCGATACCGAGGGGAACCAGTCGTAGTTCTTGCTCGCAGGCAGCTTCGAAGAGGCGTCGCGGCGCACGCTGCCCACCAGGAAATAGCGGTCGTCGAACGAATAACCCAGGCGGGCCAGGAACGACACCATGGTTTGTTCGTATTTGCTCTCCTTGGGCGTGTTCGAAGTCCAGTCATTGGCCTGATCCCAAATCGAACTGTTGATATCGTTGTCGGGATACCCTCTCGAATAGACTTCCCGGCTGTGCAGCCTCTTGAAATCGGCCGTGAAGCCCGCCATCGCGCTGATGTGGTGCCGGCCGAATACCTGTGCATAGGTCGCGATCGTCTCCGAGAGCCAGTGGTTGTCCCGGTCGAAGAACTGTTCGCGGTAGTTGATGTCGCGCCGCAGGCCTTTCTCCGTCATGGTGGGGTAGAACTCGTCGGACTCTTTGTTGCGCAGGTCGATGGTGAAGTCGGACTTGATCGTCAGCGACGAGATCGGCTTGATTTCGATCGAGGTCGTCGAGAAGATCTTATGCTCGGGGTATTTGCGGTGCATCCTTTCGAGGTATGCTACCGGGTTGTAGAGCATCGGCGTGCCGTTCACGTCCGCCCACTCGGGGCTCGTACCGCCGTAATAGCGGTTGCCCTTCTCGTCGCGGGCGTATGTCCCGTCCTCGTTCATCTCGTAGACCGAAGCCGCGCGCGGGTACCATATGGCACCCATGATCGGGCCCTGGTGGCTGGTGTCCACGTTGCCCTGCCCGTTGGATACCACGAACGACGCACGCTCCGAAATCTTGAGCCAGTTGGTGAGTTTGAAGTCGGTCTGCAATTTGCCGTTGAAACTCTCGCTGTAGGTGTTGAGCAGCACGCCGTCCTTCTTGTCGTAGGATACCGAGAAGATGGACTGTACCTTCTCGCTGCCGCCCGAGATCGTTGCGGCGTAGTGCTGCGTGAAACCGGTCTGAAAAATCTCATCCAGCCAGTCGGTGCGGGTTACGTTGCCCCAGGGGTATACCTCCGGGTTGGAGGCGCTGGGAAGCTGGCTGCCGGGGTTCTTCTCCACGGTTTTTGCCCACACTTCGTTGTACTGTTCCGCCGTGAGCATCTTCGGCAGGTTGGTCACCTTCTCGAAGCCGAGCGAGACATTCACGTCTACGCGGAGTTTGCCGCTCTGGGCCTTCTTCGTCGTGATGAGGATGACGCCGCTCGAACCTACCGATGCGCCGTAGATTGCAGCCGAGGCGGCATCCTTGAGCACGGTGATCGTCTCGACGTCCTCCATCATGTAGGGGGCGTTGGGCACGCCGTCCACGACGACAAGTACGCCGTCGCCCGAGGTCGGGTCGTCGTCGTTGCCTTTCGATCCGCGGCCGCGGATGGTGAACGAGGCGGGTTTCATCGGGTCGCCGGTCTGCTGTACGGTGACGCCCGGCATACGGCCCTGGAGGATGGTCGCCAGGTTCGAGGCGCGGCTTTTGGCCGCTTCGTCGAGCTTGACGGTCGTCACGGCCATCGAGAGGTCTTCCTTGCGCTGCGAACCGTAACCGATGGCTACGACTTCGCCGATCATCGTGGCATCCTCCTCCAGCGTGACGTCGATCACGGTGCGGTTCAGGACTGCGATGCTCTGGGGTTTGTAGCCGATGAACGAGAAGCCGAGGGTCGCGTTGCCGCTTACGGAGATCTGGTAGTTACCTTCCGTATCGGTCGTAACGCCGTTGGTCGTCCCTTGTTCTATGACCGAAGCGCCGATGAGCGGTGCGTGGCTGGTGTCGGTCAGACGCCCTGTAACCGTGACGCGGTCTTGCGCTTGGGCCGGATGAATGAGTAGGCACAGCAGCATACTCATCAGAAGAAAGCGGACGATGCCCCTGTTCTTCTCCGAAGTAGTCAAATTCATTTTCATAGAGTTAAGGTTAATATTAGTATTATTGGTATAGAGGCTCGGTTTGCACCGAATAGGTTGGCTTGATTTATTAAAATAATTTAAATAATCACGGACGTTTGTCGTCGATTTGTAATATGTGGAAATTCGATATTCAAAATTATGTATATCGAAATTCTTGCTGGGCGTGGTTTGCGTATTTGAATCCTCAGATTGCGTATAATTGACTTCCCTACACG
>ERZ860264.2346-NODE-2346-length-10560-cov-2.988196_pt1 | contig 10560 bp, 10 predicted proteins | sample MGYA00509980_ERZ860264 | MGnify/ENA primary metagenome ERZ860264 (study PRJEB30046, sample SAMN00715212) | human gut metagenome | study: EMG produced TPA metagenomics assembly of the A metagenome-wide association study of gut microbiota in type 2... | reverse complement strand
AACAGCTCGAAATCGCCTGCGCTTCTGATATATGTTTAATCTGATCACTTACTTAAAAATACTTTCATTATCTTTTGTCAGGTCCGAAATTTATTTATACATTTACATTAACAATATTGTTAAACATCATTATTTATACATGTAAATTATGAGCAATACAACCGATACCGACCGACAAAGCACTGAAGACAAGATCCTTGCTGCTGCCGAAAAAGAATTCCTGCTTAAAGGATTTGCCGGAGCGAGAACCACAGCCATCGCCGAAGCAGCCGGAGTGACGCACGCCATGCTCCACTATTATTTCAGAACAAAAGAGAATCTCTTTGACAAAATAATCGAGGGCAAGACGGGAACGCTCCGCGATATAATGCTCGCTGCGCTGGGAGACCCGACCATCCCGTTGTTCGAGAAAATAAAGACCGCCATCGCGAATCATCTCGACTTTATAGCATCCAATCCGGATCTGCCGAAATTCATGATAAGCGAAGTCCTGTCACATCCAGGCCGAATGCCAGTCGTGCTGGGTCAACTGAAACACCACACATCATCAGTGGTGGAATCGTTGCAAAGACAGATAGACGAATATGCAGAAAAAGAGCTATGCAGGCGAGTCGATGCAGGAATGCTTATGCTCGACATAGTATCGCTAAATATCTTCCCTTTCATGGCCACACCTATGGTAAATCCACTGCTTGGAGGAATGATGGAAGACCGTACTGCCTTTACCGAAAAACGAAAAGAAGAGAATATAGAAACCATAATGAGAAAACTCAGACCATGAACAGACTCATCCTCACGCTGCTTACGATGGCGATGGCGCCGTTATCGTGTATCGCCGGGATCACTCTCGACTATTGCCTCTCGAAGGCGGAAGAGAATTACCCGCTGATAAAAAGATATGCTCTCGTCGAGAAAACCGCAGACCTGAATCTGTCGGACATAAACAAAGGATGGCTTCCCCGTATAGGTGTCTACGGACAAGTCTCCGCCCAGAACGCGGTACCGGCCTTTCCGGCATCACTTCAGGAAATACTGTCAAAACTGGGACAGGAAACAGATGGCCTCGGACACATCCAATACAAGATCGGCGCTGATGTGTCGCAGACCATATGGGACGGCGGCGCCTCCCGCGCACAGCGGAAAGTGGAACGCGCTTCTGCAGCGCAGACACAGGCCTCGCTCTCCGTGCAGATGTATGCCGTCCGCGAAAAGGTGATGAATCTGTTTTTCGGAATCCTGCTTATCGACAAACAGATCGAACAGACCGAGAATACGATCTCGTTATTGACTGCCAACCGGACACTCATGGAGTCCATGCTCAAAAACGGCACGGCCATGCAGGCTGATATTGACATGATAGAAGCGCAGCGACTTTCAATGTCACAGACTCTTACCCAAGCTAAAAGTACGGAAAAGGCATATCGCGATTTATTGGCCATCTACATCGGGGAAAACCTTGACAACATTAATCTTGAGAAACCGGAGGCAGAGATGCCTGCCGATCTCGGAGCGGCCCGACCGGAATTAAATCTGTTTGAATCACAGCGGAGCCTTAACCGCGCCCGCGAGACGGCTGTCAAAAGTTCGGTAATGCCCCGCATCGGACTGTTCGCGCAGGCATATTACGGTTATCCGGGTCTCAATTATTTCGAAAGCATGATAAGCCGTGACTTTTCATTCAACGTGCTGGCCGGTGTGAAACTGTCGTGGAATCTCGATTCCTTCTATACAAAAAAGAATTCGCTGCGAAAGCTCGCCATAGCGAACGAGGGAATAGAGAATGACCGGGAAGTATTTCTCTTCAACACCCGGCTGCAGACAAGCTCACAGACCGAGACAATCGACGGTCTACGGGCGATAATGAGCGATGACGCGAGAATAGTGGACCTAAGGAGCAATGTAAGGAAGGCCGCCGAGTCCAGGCTGCGCAACGGCGTGATCGACGCCACGGCTCTACTCGTCAAGATCACAGACGAGAACCAGGCGAGGCTCACCGCCGCTTATCATGAGATACAACTGATTCAAAGCATTTACAAACTCAAAAACATCATAAACCGATGAGACATCTATTTCCCCTCGCGCTCTGCGCCCTGACGTTGACCGCATGCCACACGACTCCGGACTATGACGCCACCGGAATATTTGAAGCTACCACCGTGACCGTGTCTTCAGAGACAACCGGAAAGATCCTAAGTCTTGACATATCGGAAGGCGACAGCGTGAAAGAGGGCCAGCAAGTGGCACTGATCGACACCACGATGCTCGCGCTGCAGCAAAGACAGATCATGAGCCAGCAGGGAGCCGCGGCGGCCACATCTCCCGACATAACGGCACAGGCGGCATCGCTCCGGTCGCAGATAGAGCATCAGCTACATGAATGCGAACGCCAGAGACAACTTCTCGCCGACGGAGCCACTACACAAAAGCAATATGACGATGCTGTCGCCATGTCACGCACATTGCAGGCTCAGCTCGAGGCACAGCTCTCGACTCTCGGGAAAAGCCGTTCTTCAATCTCCGACAATACCGCCGCACTGCAATACCAGAGCGAACAGATCGCCGAACAGATAGAAAAGAGCAAGATAAAATCACCTCTCACAGGCACAGTACTTGTAAAATATGCCGAGCCTGGAGAATTCGCCACACCCGGCAAGCCGCTGTATAAAGCCGCGGATCTCGACAACATATATCTGCGCGCCTATTTCACGGCCGACCAGCTTCCCGACCTTAAGATAGGACAGAAAGTGACCGTCATCGCCGACTTCGGAGGCGACGAGCAGTTTGATTATCCCGGCACCATATCCTGGATAGCACAGGAAAGCGAGTTTACACCGAAATCGATTCAGACCCGAGACTCACGGGCAAACCTGGTATACGCCGTTAAAATATCGGTCAAGAACGACGGACGCCTGAAACTTGGCCAATACGGAGAGGTGCGCTTATGACAGCTGTTGCGGCAATAGAGATAGAGGATATCTCAAAACGATATGGTGTCCTGACAGCTCTTGACCATATAAGCCTGCGCGTCGGGCAAGGCGAGATGTTCGGTCTGATAGGTCCCGACGGCGCCGGGAAGAGCACCTTATACCGGATACTGGCCACACTCATGTCGCCTGACACCGGTTCGGCATCGGTGCTGGGTCTTGACGTGGTAAAAGGTTTCCGGGAACTAAGAAAAAGAATCGGATACATGCCCGAACGATTCTCATTATATTCGGACATGACTGTGATGGAGAATCTCAACTTTTTCGCATCACTGTTCGGAGTCAGGATTGAAGACAACTATGACCTGATAGCGCCTGTTTTCGGCCAACTCGAAAAATTTCCTGACCGTATGGCCGGAAAACTTTCAGGGGGCATGAAGCAGAAACTCGCCCTGAGCTGCGCTCTTGTGCACAGGCCCGACATACTCCTTCTCGACGAGCCGACTACGGGTGTCGACGCAGTGTCGAGAAGTGAATTCTGGGATATGCTCGGAGGGTTGCGCGAGAAAGGAATCACGATCATGGTGTCGACTTCCTACATGGACGAGGCCGACCGCTGCGACCGCATCGCGATCATAAACAAGGGAAGGATACTCTCAACCGGCAAACCGGACTCTCTGGTGGCCGCCCTGGGTGAAAATCTTTACAACGCGGTGTCGACCGATATGTTCAGGCTGCTGTCGGCTCTCAGCAAAATGCCCGAGGTGACCGACTGCTATACTTTCGGGGCGACTCTACACGTAGTCGGTTCCGTAAATTTCAATATGAGAGATATAGAGAACCGTCTGAAAAAAGAGGGCATATGCGATGCAAGAATCTATCCAGCCAGAGGGAATATAGAGGATCTCTTCATAAAACTGACCGGCAATGACAAACGATAACGAATACGCCATATCCGTAAAGGGACTGACAAAGAAGTTCGGATCTTTCACGGCTGTCGACCACATATCCTTTGATGTGCGCAAAGGTGAGATTTTCGGTTTTCTCGGTGCCAACGGTGCCGGCAAGACCACGGCTATGCGCATGCTGTGCGGGCTGAGTCTTCCGACAGAAGGCACAGGCACCGTAGCCGGCTGCGACATATATACGCAGGCCGAGACGATAAAACGGCGCATAGGATATATGAGTCAGAAATTCTCGCTTTATGAAGGGCTGACAGTCATGGAGAATCTTCGTCTTTTCGCGACCATCTACGGGATGACAGACAGCCGTATCGAGACAGAGGCGGGAAAGATATTCCACCGTCTCGACATGGAAAACATGAGAGACACACTTGTCAGGGACATTCCTGCGGGATGGAAACAGAAACTCGCATTCGCCTCATCCACAATACACAATCCCGACATCGTATTTCTCGACGAGCCGACAGGCGGCGTGGATCCTGTGACGCGGCGCAGATTCTGGGAACTGATCTATCAGGTATCTTCAGAAGGGATGACAGTATTCGTCACCACGCATTACCTTGACGAAGCCGAGTATTGCAACCGGGTCTCCATAATGGTCGACGGCCGCATCGCCGCGCTCGATACCCCGGAAGCGCTCAAACAGCAGTATCATGCAGCCACAATGGATGAAGTATTCAGGACAGTGGCGAAAAACGCAAGCAGAAGAGAATAGCCATGACAATATTTCAATCGCTTATCAGGAAAGAGGCGCTTCACATAATCCGCGACAGGCGCACCATGATAATAACCCTCATAATGCCGTTGGTGCTGCTGCTCCTGTTCGGTTTCGCTATCTCGACGGAGATCAACAATGTCAGGGTCGTGGCCGTGATTGACAGATATACGCCGCAGACAAGAGATATCGTCGAGAAACTCCGGACCAACGAATATTTTACATTCGAAGGCACTGTAGCCGAGACCGATGTCGCCGACATGATGCGTCGCGGAGATACAGACGCCGCATTATTTCTGCGCCAGAAGGAAGGGAGACTCATATCGCACATCGTGGTGGATGCCTCGAACCCGGTGATCGGACAGGCGGCATCCTCCTATATAAGCAATGTGGCCGGAGACGCCGGCGACAGTATGGTTCTGACCGAGACTTTATATAATCCGCAGTTAAAGAGCGCGTATAATTTCGTACCCGGAATAATGGGAATGATTTTCATACTGATATGCGCCATCATGACATCGGTCTCGATCGTCAGCGAGAAGGAGAACGGGACTATGGATCTGCTGCTCGTATCACCGGCAAAACCACGTACGATTATTTTCGGCAAACTTATCCCCTATTTCATGCTCTCATGTGTTATACTTGCCGTAATGCTCATTATAGCATACACGGTGCTCGGGCTGCCTGTGTCACATACCATAGTCTACGTAATCTTGATATCGATGCTGTATGTGGTGCTGTCTCTATCGATAGGACTGCTGGTGTCGACCCTTGTCGACAACCAGGTGTCGGCACTTATCGTCTCGGCCGTACTTTTCATGCTTCCCGTGATAATGTTGTCAGGAATGATATTTCCCATCGACAACATGCCCGATATATTCCAATGGATATCATGTGTCATTCCGGCAAGATGGTACACGGCCGCCATGCGTAAACTTATGATTCAACAGCTTGAGTTCCGTTACATCATAAATGAATTCGTGATACTTCTCGGCATGACGGCCCTCCTTCTTGCTCTGTCGGTCAAAAAATTCAACTCAAAAAACTGACACCCTATGAAACTCAGAGCCGATCTAAGAATATTGGGTGCGCTGCTTCGCAAAGAAATAAAACTGATGCGCCGCAATCCCATAATACCGAAAATGATTCTCGTCATGCCCGTCATGGTGATGCTTCTGATGCCTCTCGTGGCTACCATGGATGTAAGGAATGTCAGGGTGGCCGTTGTCGACAATGACCACAGCCAATTGTCGCGCAGGATCATCGCCGACATCGACGTGACAGAAGAACTGTCGATTTCAGATGTCTGCGGCAATCATGCCGAAGCTCTGCAGTGCATAGAAAAAGGTGACGCCGATGTGATTCTTGCCATTCCGCCAGATTGGTCACTCGACATGGCGAAAATCTCTGTGGAGGCAAACGGAGTCAATGCCACCAAAGCAATGCTGGGGGCTCAATACACGGTAGCCTCCATTATGACCACCTTGCGGCAATGGCAATCAGAAACCGGCTGTTCAAAAGAGATGCCGTCCATAACGGTAAGCGACCGCTATAATCCCACTCTGAATTTCAGAAACTACATGATACCGGCATTGCTGATTATCCTTCTGATAATAATCTGCGGTTTTCTTCCGGCACTCAATCTTGTCAGTGAAAAAGAGACAGGAACTATCGAGGCAATGAACGTCACTCCCGTGGGACGGTTCACTTTCGTCCTGTCAAAACTTATTCCGTTCTGGATCACAGGTATTCTTGTGATAACAGTCGGCATGTTGATCGGATGGCTTGTATATGGGCTATATCCTGAAGGAAGCATATGGGCAATATATCTCGCCGCGATTCTTTTCAGTCTCATAATGTCGGGCATTGGAGTCGCCATAGCGAATCAGTCATCGACTATGTTGCAGGCTATTTTTGTGATGTTCGCGATAATAGTCATCTTCCAGCTTATGGGGGGACTCTTCACTCCGATCAGTTCCATGCCGCAATGGGCGCGCATAATCACATATGCGCTGCCTCCCCGCTATTTCAACGAGATCATAAGAGCCATCTACCTGAAAGGCACGACAGTTTCCGATCTGTGGGTACAATTCATATCTCTCGCCGGCATAGCGTTTGCAGTCTGCCTCGCAGCCGCATTGTCCTACAAGAAAAGAGCCTGACTTTGCCGCCTCTTTCCTGGAATGACACAATTTATCAGGCAACAATCGCATTATGCGAATCGCATAATGCGATTTGCATAATAGAGAATTATTTCATATCTTTGTAAGTAAGTGATCAAATTAAAACATATGAATATCCTCCGCAATCCATTCATACTTGGGCACCGAATCAGCAGGCCATATTTCTGTGACCGGATATCGGAGCAACATGCCCTGACATCTGCCGTTACCAACGGACGCAATGTTGTGCTTATTTCTCCGCGCCGTATGGGAAAAACATCTCTTATATATGTTTCCATACACGATTCAAAAGAAATAAAAGATGAATATCTGACTTTTTTCTTCGATATTCTGCAGACAAACTCTTTGAAAGAATTTACATACCTGCTCGGCAAATCAATATTCAATACTCTTGTATCAAAAAACATCACAAAGGTAAGAGGATTTCTTGCCGCATTGAAATCACTGAATGGGACATTCGGTTTTGATCCGATCAGCGGCACACCGACATTCGACATTCAACTTGGCGACATCAAGCATCCCGAATATACACTTGAAGAAATTTTCAATTACATAGAACAGAGTGAAAGATCCGTCATCATAGTGATAGATGAATTTCAGCAGGTCACAAAATATCCTGAAAAAAATACCGAAGCGCTCTTACGCAGTCATATGCAACGAATGTCCAACACTTCGTTCATATTTGCAGGCAGTGAGCAGTCGATACTTCAGGAAATGTTTGTATCATCAAAACGCCCGTTTTACAACAGTTCAGAAATAATGCACCTCGGCCCGATAAGTGAAGATCTCTATGTTGCTTTTGCAGCGGACTTATTCGCAGAACGGAGCAGAGAACTTAAAGAAGATGCGGTCCGCATGATCTTTCGTCTGTTTGACGGTAACACATTCTACTTGCAACGTACCATGAACGGTGCATTTGCAGACACTCCGGATGGTGCGATATGCGGACAGGAAACAGTCGTCCGCTCCGTTCGCGCGATGCTTGCAGCCAATGAAGTGATTTATCGGGAAATACTCTCTAATGTAAGTACGAGCCAGAAGACGACACTGTATGCAATAGCAAAGGAACGAATTGTAAAAAATCCTCTTAGCGGAGATTTTATAAAAAGTCACGCTCTGCCGTCATCGAGTTCTGTGCAGAGCGCGCTCCAAAAATTGGTCAAGTCAGGATTCATTTCAAAGTCGGAGGCCGGTTATTCGCTGACAGATCCCCTATTCAGGATATTTATAAACGGCCTGTACTCTACTCCTGAGATATAGATCGAGGTTTTTCACTGTCTGCTTCACCGTCCCGAAGTTTTTTCACCGTCTCAGAGAGACGCTGCTCCGAAGGAGGCATGGTTCCATAGAAAGTGTTAAATTAGTGATAGCGGTGTTATATATTCTTCTGCAGACAACAGGGATTGTCAGGATATTTTTAAGGTAACACTTTTATCTTCTTATTGGAATCTTTCCACTGTAAGAATTAAAAATAAATGTCGCCGACTATGGCCACATCAAAATATTTTTATAAATTTGCACATTATGGATAAATCTGCACCAAGCAATCTCACGAGCGTATCCATTAAGAACTTCAAGTCTGTAAAATCGGTAACGCTCTCCGACTGTCGGCGCATTAATGTGCTGATAGGCAGACCTAATGTCGGCAAAAGCAATATACTTGAAGCTCTTGCCTTGTTTGATGTGCCGTATATGGTGAATTCATCAAACAAATCCCTTAAAAACCTTCTTCGTATTGAGAATACCGCGGACTTGTTTCACAATGGAGTGGCTACAACTCCCGTGGAAGTGTCTGCCGGTGGCAATACAGTCAATGTTCTCCGCGGTGCGAACAACGGACTATCTGTTGACATCTCTATACAAGGAGAAGTTTCCAAATATGCTTTTTCGTCTTCCTTGACTCTATCCACAAAGAAAGACCCCGCTGTTTTGCCGGATATACTTGCGTATTTTTTTCCGAAACACTTTGTGCCTGAATCTTCCAACACAGGATTCCTGTTGCCTCCCTCCGGGGGAAATCTTATGGAGACAGTTGCAAATTTGCCTAATCTGAAATCTGGTCTTGCGGAACTGTTCCACGGATATGGATTGAAGATGATGTTTGATTCAGGCTCTCAACAGATAAAGGCGATGAGAGAAAACGGTCTTGATATGTTTCTTGTGCCGTTTAGTTCTCTTGCGGATTCATTGCAGAGATTAATATTCTATAAGGCTGCTATTGAAAGCAACCGAAATAAGGTTTTATGTTTTGAGGAACCAGAAGCCCACACCTTCCCGCCTTGCATATCAAATGTAGTGAACGATATTATTGCCGGAGACAGCAACCAGTTTTTCATAACAACACACAGTCCGTATGTCATGAGTTCATTGCTTGAAAGTGCAGGCGATGATTTGGCAGTGTATGTCGTTAACATGGAAGATAACGCTACTATCGTCAACCGTCTTACCGACAATCAGCTTCAGGACGCCTATGATAATGGGATGGATATGTTCTATAATCTTGAGGCATATCTTGGAAAATGAACCAACGTGCAGATTTCATAATCCCAGAGTGTTATATTGACACCAATCTTGTGGAGACATTGGTGTGCACGGGCGGCTGCAACCATCAGAAAGGCTGTAATCAGGTTGCTAAAGTCATGCAGGAAAAATTTGCCAACCGTTTCGTCGTTGGCATAATTGATGCTGACAAAAGACGTCCGGGATACTTGAGCGAGTTTTGTGAGATAGCATATAGCGAACATATCAAACTGTTCCGTCATCCGGTTCGTTCCCATTTTATAATCCTCATTCACCCAGCGGCTGACGGGTTTATTCTGTCGTGTGCTGAAGTTGCCAATGTCAATATGGCTGATTATGGACTATCTTCCAAATTGAAAGAATTTACAGCTCAGACCAAGAATGTAATGTCTAATAAAGATCCTCGCTTCAAACGACTGTTCAGATCAATGAAAGGTATCGGTGAAATAAAGTTGATAGAGTCGCTCATTTCCTATCTGGCAAATAATACATATCAGGCATCAAATAATAGAATTTTGGAAATTTTTCAAAATAATGTCTGAATCCTATTTCGATCAATATTATTGGAAATATCAATCTCTAAGCTATTTTCACATAATTATCTCTCAATAAATAGATTTACGAAACAAAAAGGAGTGCTATGAAATTATGACAAGAACAATTCTCTATGATTCTGCAGAAATGATTAATTGTGAAGAATATAGGGAAATCGGGAATTCCCAATCTTGCAGAAAATGACGCTTCTGTAATGGCACCCTCAATAGCGGAACTTCTTTTACCAATCGCTCTCATGCTATTTCAGAAGGATTAGGAAATCATAATGTATTTTGTCTTGATGAATGTGATAAATGTAATGCAAAATTTAGCACATTAGAGCAATCTCTTGTATCTTTTTTAAATGTTCCATTGTGCGTATATGGAATTAAGGGAAAACATAAAAAGGGAAAACAGGATATTCGTGGAATCAGAACTCCTATGTTTAATGTTTGTAATTCCTGAGAAATGTTGCTGTTCAAATTCAACATGGAATTACATATGAAGTGTTAAATTAATGATAATGGTGTTAGTTGTTTTATACCGATGACAAGGTTTGTCAGGATATTTTTTAAGGTAACACTTTTATCACTTCTATAACACTTTATATTTAGTCTTTTTCTCTGCGGAACTTGGCGGACTTTGCGTCTCAGCGTGAGAAAAACATAGGCCTGCTTCGCAGGCAATATAACTCTCGCAGAGGCGCTGCTCCGACGGGGAGA
>ERZ860264.2345-NODE-2345-length-10567-cov-5.943969_pt1 | contig 10567 bp, 5 predicted proteins | sample MGYA00509980_ERZ860264 | MGnify/ENA primary metagenome ERZ860264 (study PRJEB30046, sample SAMN00715212) | human gut metagenome | study: EMG produced TPA metagenomics assembly of the A metagenome-wide association study of gut microbiota in type 2... | reverse complement strand
TTTTTAGCCAGTTTAGACTATAAAAAGAGACTGTCCAAACTTGTTAGACAGTCTCATTCAGGGGATTTATTAGCGGATGTTGAACTTGTAGCCTTTGCCGTCGAGGTTCAGGATGTAGATGCCCTTGAGGCCCTCCAGGGATACAGCGCCTTCGGTCACGTCCTTGACTTTCATGCCGAAGAGGTTGTAGATGGCGCCGCGTACGCCCTCGCCGTTTACCGTGAGTACATTGCCTTTGATGCCGAATACGGGAGCGTCGGCGTCAGCCTCGGTGATGCTGATTCCGGATGTGCGGTCATCGATGCAGATGTTGCCCACCTGGATGTAGCTGTAATAGTTTTCGTTCAGCGGAGTGGAAAGCTGTACGCCTACGCAGGCGGTGGTGCCTCCGAGGTCGTCGGGGAGTTCGACTACATACTTCTGGAAAACCATGAGGTTTGTCTCATCGTCGTACACAGGTTCTCTGAGGCCGAAAGTCTTGACCAGTTCCATGCCTTCGACCACATTCCTGGCGCCCGTGTATATGTTGAGCGTCTCGGGGGTGAGGGAACGGATGTCCAGAGTGATGTTGTACTTTTTGCCGGCTTCGAACTTGATGGGGGGAGAAATAATCCAGTCGTCGGCATCCTTGACAAAGGCATCCACGGATGTCGGGGAGATGATATACTCGGCAGTCATTTCGTAGTCGTGGAAGACACTTTGTCCGAGTGTGGTGCCGTAGAGCCAGGTCATGCCGTCGCCGTTATTGTCTACGCTGTTCCATTTGTTGGCCATGGCCGCGGGGTTCTCGAAATTCTCTTCTACGGGGAATTCCTCTACGGGAGGACCGGCGATGAAGTCGGGAGAGACTACGGATGATTCGCCGTAAGCGTTCTTGGCGGTGATGCGGTAGGAGTAGCGCAGGAGGCGACGTCCCAGGTTGTCCTTCAAGGAGCAGGCGGTGATGTCGCTGGCTACTTTCACGTTGTCCGGCAGACGTACCACGTCGTATGTGGTGGTGGAGGGGTCGAATGTGCCGCCGTGTACACCTTCGGTGGGAGCGCTCCATGTCAGAGTGGTGGAGAGGAAGTCGTCGCTGACCTCTACATTGGGGTCGCCTGCCTGTGCGGGAGCGTCAAAACCGATGTAGGCGAAGACGGGAGTCTTGGGACCGTCACCTTTGGTGTTGCTGTAACATACTATGTCGTAGCGGTATTCCTTGCCGGTGGCGGGTATGGCCTTGTCCTCGTACTTCACGACTGTGCCGCCGGCATAGTTTTTATGCTCGTTGAAAATCTTTTCGCCGTTGCGGTATATGTCGTAACCGTCGATGGAGGCCAGCTCGTCGCCGCCGAAAGTAGTGGAGGGAGTCTTGAACTCAATGGTGCAATACTCTCCGTCGACGCTGGATTCGGACTTGAGGTCGGTAGCGAATCCGGGAGCCTCGAATCCGCCGGTGGCGTATGGAATATACATACCGAGGAAGCGTGAGGTGTACCCTATTTCGCCGATTTCCTTGTAGTCGTAGCCCTGCATATCGGCGGAGTAATCCACATTCGGACCTATTCCGGGCAGGGTTATTTCCACGAGCCAGGTGCAGTGCCCGTTGTCGGAATGAGGGTTATCGAGTGTATTGGAAGCCCAGTAGAGCTTGCCGCTGGTGAGGTCGAACTCGAGGGATTGGTTCGCGGCCAGGTAGGCGTAGGGCAGGGTGTAGATGACCTTGGCGGAATTGTCCTTGGTCATGTCTATCTGCAGGAGCTGTCCTTCGTGATTTATGGAGAATACGCGCCCGAAGGCATCTGCGGCAATTACGCCGCCGATATTGTTGGCCTGACGCAGCAGTGTCATGGCGCCGGTTTTACGGTCCACTTCGTAGATGCCGCCGCCCTCGGAGGAGCCGTAGCAGATGGCCAGCAAGCGGTCGTTCTTGCGGTCGTATGTCATGTCGGAGGGCTTGAGGTCGGTGGTCTGATTGGACCATTCGCCTAACTCGGTGACCTGGCCGGTATAGATATTGTACGAAAAGAGGGGCCTCGGCGTGGGCATGGACATGGAGGACTCGTAGAGGTAAGGAGCCGCATAGTAGATGCCGTCGATAGCGGTAGCCGCGTATACGCCTACTCCGCCGCTGAGTTCGTAGATAAGCTCATTGTGTGTGGCGTCGGAGAATGTCTGCTTGGCGAAGCCGTAACATTCCTTAGGGGCATTGGTGAAGCCGCCGGGGTTTGAAAGGAAAAATCCATAGAATGGACGGTTTCCATTTTCTACCGCATTGGCGTAGAGCGGAGCTGCTGCGGCACCGACAAGCATAAGTGCGGTAAGGATATTCTTTTTCATTGTTCTTTAAGTAAATTGTCTGTTTGTTGGATTTATGAGGAGAAGGGGAGAGCTTTTATGGTGGTCGGTCTTGTTGGTTCGGAGAGATGTTTTTTTTACCCGGCTGTGTCAGAACGGAGTCTGACACAGCCGGTATCGGAAGGGTTTATTTCACGAATTTGATTTGCTTGTTGCCGCTTACGGCCATATATACGCCTTGCGGAAGAGTCTCTACGGATACTTCGCCGGCCTCGGCGCTGATGAGGAGCTGGCCGTTGATGTTGTAGATACGTACGGGAGCTGCAGCGGTGACGGCCATGTTCAGGCGGTTGTAGCTGAGGTCTGTGTCTGCCATAGCGGAGTCGACGGCGCTGCCCTTCTCTCGCATCAGACCGCTAATCCATATCACACCTTCGGCATCGGCATCCTTGGCGCTGACTTCGTAGTTGGCAGGAATGGCGGCGTCGGGGAAACCGGACATCAGACAGAATCCCGCTACTTCGTATTTATCCACGGTTTCCTGGTCGAATACCTGTATCTGGAGCTTCACTGTCTGGCCTTCAAGTGCGGTGGTCTCTCTTGAATAGCTGCCGTCGGCGAGCTGGATTACGACGTTGCCCATGGCTGTGGTGCCGGGTACCAGCTGGTTGTTTTCGTCGACAATCCATGCGGAGGAACCGCGAATGGCGTAAACCTTGGCGTTCTCGTCCTCCTTGAACACACCCTTGAAGAGGATGAAGTTCTCGGCTACGTCGCTTTCGGTGAAGGTGTATGTGTCACCGTCAAGCACGATGCCGTCGGCGGCCATTGTCAGTGAGTAGAATTTCTCGAAGTGGTCGAATACATATCCGGTGGCGGGCTCGGCTACGAGCTTCACTGTCTGGCCTTCGCTGACAGTCACATTGGTGTACTTCTGGCCATCGATTTCGATGTATACGTTACCGGATTGGATGTGTTTGACTTCGTCATAAGTCGGGGTAGTCGTGGCCTGGCAGGGTGTCACGACCTTAGTGTCTATCACGGTGCGGCCGTTCACTTCGACCCAGGCAGTGCGCTTTAAGCCTTCCTCGTTGGATATGAGTTCAATGTCGGCGCCGTTTACCTTGACGTATGCGAACTCGCTCTGAGTGTCTTTGCAGAATACCTGTACCCAGTTGCCGGACTTGACTTCGTTGACGCGGTTGTTTTCAAGTTTCTTGACGAAAGTGCCTTCCTTTCCGGTCATCTCCCAGAAGCGTACAAGCAGCTCGTCGCCGTTTGCCACTACAATGGAGTTGCCTTCGGTAGCTTGCATTTCCTTCAGTGTGGCGCTGATGGTGGCGGCGGTCACAGAAGCGGAAGCGATGTATACCTCGTAGCCTTTTTCAGCTTTGGTCACAGTCACGCCTTCGGTGTCGCAGGTCAGGTTCTCCAGGATATAGCCGTCGGCGGCGGTAATCATGAGTGTGGTGTAGGATTTGACTGTCATGGGGTTGGCGAGCTTGACGCTTTGGCCTTCGGAGGTGGCGGCAAGCCAGGACAGGTCGGCGCCCTCGTTGAATGTGAAGGAAAGGGTGGCGTCCACGGGGTTCGGACGGGAAGTAATCTCGATCCAGTCACCCTCGGCTGCCTCTACCATGTAGTGGCCGTTGGAGCTTACGTTTACGTTGTCGCCGTTTACGGATACGGCTACCATCTGGTTGCCTTCCGTAGCGTCTATGGCGAGTGCGTTCTTGATGTCGGCGAAGGCGAACTCATTCTTGCCGTTGTTGAGCTGGAGCGCTTCGCCGCGTCCGCCTTCCTGGGTGACGCTTACGCGCTGTGCGTTGTCCACGTTGATTACGACACCGTTTACGTTGCGTGTGCCGTAAATCTGGTACTTGGCGGGGTTGGTCTTGTCTGCGCCGGCTACGATGCGGAAGTTGTCAAGCATATTGGTGTAGCCGCCGTTGGAGCTCATGATATAGGAAAGGGTGGAGCCGGGACGGGCCTTTACGACCACTGTCTCGCCCAGGTTGCCCTCGAAGTCGGCGCTCATGCCGGAGAGGGGCACCGATGTGCCGTCGGCCTTGGTGAAGAAGTATGCGTCCAGGGGAGCGTTGCCCTCCGGAGCCTCGATGGACACTGTGGTGGGGGCGCCCTTGGTGGTCACTGTGAATTCGTCGCCGTTTTCGACTACGAATACCCAGCCGTTGCTGCCGCCCCAGCCTGTCGCTATCTGAGGTTCGCCGTTTTTGAGCACTTGCAGGATTTCCGCACCTTCGGCAGGTATGAATTCAAGGGGATTCTGTGAATCCACAATCACGAAATTGGTCTTGACGTTATCGTAGACGGTGAGATATTCCCATTCGCCTTCGCGCTGGTTCTCAAGGAAGCAGCTTAAGTTGGGAGCATAGTCCACAGTGAGGGAGAATTTAATTGCGGAGGCGTCGAGTTCCATATTGACCTGTACGCGATAGTAATCGGGCACGTTGTTGTCGAACACGTAGGAGCCGTCTTCCTGCACCGAGCCGTTGAGGGTCACCGAGGAGTTGGGCACGGAGCAGCCGGTGATTTTGTACGCCTTGTCGGGAGTGATTTTCACCTTGGCGTTTTCGGGTATGAGCATATAGCCCATGGAGCCTTTTTCGGGAGTCACCCACTCGGAATCCTTATCGTAGGTCACTGTGAAGGGCTTGCCGCTGATGCCTTCGCCGGAAGCGAAGAAATCCATGGTTATGTCCTTGGCCACTGTGCCGCCCTGGCCTTCGCCGGTGGTCACAATGTCAATCTTGATACCTGCGGTGTAGAATCTTACAGTGTAAGAGCCGTCGCCGCCAGGGTTAATGGTTTCGCTCTCGTTTTTAGTCACACTGACTATCTCGGCGCCGGGGTTGGCTTTGATTATCAGCGGGCTGTCCGCTCCGTCATCAAGGTCAAGTTTGTTCATGCCGTCTGTGAGCTGGAGTGTTTCTCCGTAGCCGTAATTTGTCTGGACTGTCACATTGGCGGCCTTGTCAACGTTGATAATAACGCTGGTAGTGGCCTTCGCCGTGAACATTCCTACAAAGACTGCCAGAAACATAAGTAGCAAATTCTTTCTCATAATTGTAGGATTTTGGTTGTTATGTTTTTGATGAAAAGTTATGTATTGTCAGATGCGTACCTTTACGGTCCGGTTCGGAGTCCTTACCACATAAATGCCGGAGGGGAGAGCCTCGGGGACGACTTTGCGGCCGGTGATGTCAAAGACCATGGAGCCTTCGGGGACTATGACGGAGTTGCCGATGACGCGGATGTCGGTGGTGTCGGAGGCTACGGCGTCAATGCCGGTAGTGTCGCTGAAGTCGAAAGTGATGACACCGTCCTGGTCTTCCCTAATGTTGGAAATGACCCACTTCACAGGTTCGCCGGAGGAGTACCAGAAGGCAGCCGGGCGGGTCTCGGCGGAGAGAGAAGTGTTGGCCATCGTGCCGGGGAAGGGGTCGCCGGCCTCGTCTGTCAGGGTGGACTGCCAGATGTTGTCGGCCGCCACTATGCGTACATGCTCGTAGCCGGCCGAGGCCGCGTTAACAGTGTTGCGGTTCCAGTGGCGCTTGTCGTAGTGGCAATAGGAGATTACCAGTCCGTGGCCCGGAATACCTTTGTCCCAGCCTTGCTGCTGACGGTTCTCCAGGGTGTAATACTCATCGGGGTTGTCCGGATTGACTATGAACGCGGCGTCGTGAGTGGAGTTGAAGGGGCGCAGCCGCACATCTTTGCGGGGAGCGTCAAGCACTACGGGGTCGAGCCAGCCCAATGTGTATTTGTCCATCGCGGTGTAGCCCGAGGGCGTCACCTGCTTGTCGTTGTATGTGCCTATGTCCATGATGTCGTAGTGGCACATGCCGTGACCGCCCTGGTTGGAGGTGTCGTATATGTCTGCCAGGCCGAGAATGTGGCTGAACTCGTGGCAGATGGTGCCTACGCCGTCCATCTCTGTGCCGGAGCCTCCCTTGAGTTCGCAGGAGCAGGCCGCGACACCCAGATTCAGACCGTCGAAATAGTCGAACACATAGTTCGACAAATCCTGCATGGCCGGCCATACGGACTCGAAAGGACCGCCCTGAGCTTCGCCGTGGCCGGCGAAGATGACGAACAGGAAGTCTATGAAGCCGTCCTCGTTCAGGTCATACTTGGAGAAGTCGAGACCCTGCTCGTCGGCCACGAGGCAGGCGTCGCGGAACTGATTCACCAGGCCGCCGTCGCTCATGCCGTAGTAAGCGCGGTTCTCGGGGAGGGTAAGCGGACCCACCACATCGAAGTGCGGGGTGAACTTGCCGTCGCTCTGAGAGACGAAGTAGTCATAGACTGAGCCGTAAGTGGCTTCGCTGACGTAATTCGGCTGGTTGCACTTCTGTTCGTAGTACTCCTTGGTGGACTGAGGGGTGAGTTTCACGTCCTGATACTCCACCAGGAGGATAAGGCCGGTCACTGTGCCGGTAGTGGGGAATTTGGAGGGTATCACGTTGGGAGCCACACGTTCCGCCCCGGAAGCGGCGGCTGTCTGTCGGCTCATAGCATCCATGACGGCCCGGCGTACCGGCTGCGGTGTGGGAGTGCCGGTTATGGTGCCTCGGGCCTGCAGTTCGCCGTTGTCGGCTATCACTGCGGGGCGCAGAGTGCCCGCATCGTCGCGCAGCAGGATTTCTCCGGCGGCTGTCTCGTAATAGTGGAAATGCTCATCGCCTTTTATGGTGGCTTCTACCACACTCCCGTCCGGCTGGACGAGTTTCATGAGTCCGGGCATCGCCGGCACCGCCAGAGCCATGGCCGAACCTGCGAGAAGGCAACCCAGTAAGTAAGTGAATCTTTTCATGTTGTTTATGAATGGTAGGTTAAAGAATCATTGGACGCTATGCCTCGGCACAAGCCTCGGCAAGCGGATTATCAATTAATCTTGTCGCAAAGTTAAAGCAGACAAAAAGATTAAAACATTGACATAGTTTAATAAATTGGGAAAAGACTCTCCGAAATGTGATTTTTTTATTGTCCGAAGGCTATTTATTGGTTTTTTCTTTGCGCAGGATACTCGCCTTGACACGGCACAGATACTCGGGAGTCACCCCTAAATAGGAGGCGAGAACACATTGGGATACGCCTTTTACTATGGCCGGGCGCGTCTTGAGCATATGCAGGTAGCGTTGTTTGGCGTTGCCGTTATGCACGGTACTCTCACGGTCTTCCTCCAGGTATTGCTCATACCAGGCATAGTGCAAGGCCCAGACGGCAAATGCGTGGTTGCTGTCGGTAAGGGCTATGTAGTCCTCGCGGGGTATACGGAGAATGACGCTGGGACAGCACGCTTCTATCTGATAGTAGGATGGCAGTTTCTTGTAGAATGAGAATCGGGAATTGAAGATGGTGCCGGGCAGACCGAAGCAGAATGTGCGCTCATGGTCGCCGTTGAAGTCTACGCCGCGCAATATGCCCTCTTTCACTATATAGACGTCGGGCTTGACTTCTCCGGGGCTTATCAGCACCTCGCCTTTCTTCAATGTGACAACGGAGGCAAGCGCGAAAAGGGCATCCCATTCCTCGCTGCTCAGGACGCGGTCACATTCTTTATTCAGCAATTCTTTAAGTCTTTCCATGTCGATATAGGCATCGGGCCAGTTATGTGAACGGAGAAAGTAGTTATATCATTTGGTTAGCTCGTCTCGAATGTCATCGGTTCTGATAAACTAATTGCGCCGTTTTTGCAGTCTATTGATATAAGTACGCAAAGTTAATCGAAATATTCCGAATTTGCAAATTTATTTGGAACAAATCGCATTATAAAAATAAAAATAACCGAAAAAACGTTATCGGAAGCGTTGCACGTAATGTGCAGGCAGATGGACAGTCGGAATATATGCGGAGGCTCCACACTGTCGTGTCGGTACAGTGTGGAGCCTCTGCGTCGTGTGGGGGTCGGCAGCCGCAGGCCGCTACGCGGGGCCTTTGCGGAGGATTATTCAGTCGGAATCCGAGGACAGTGCGGCAAGCATCTCGGCGGGTGTCAGGCCGCTTACGGGGTGATGCCAGCCGGGAGCTATCTCGTTCAGGGGTTCAAGGAAGAAACGGCGGTTTTCCAGTCCGGGGTGCGGCAACTTCAGTGCGGGAGTATCCACTACACAGTCGTCTACGGCTATGAGGTCTATGTCGATGACCCGGTCGGCGTATTCTCCTTTGGGCGTGCGGTGCGAATCCGGGCAGATGGAGCGTTCCATCTCCTGGAGAGTCTCCAGTAATTCCTGCGGCTGCATATCTGTCTGGAACATTATGCAGACATTCAGGAATTTGTGCGGACTCTCGAAGCCGAAAGGCTCGGTCTCCACAGTGTGGCTCATCTCCAGATTGCCGAATCTGTTCATCACGGCAGCCATGGCCCGGCTCAGGTTTAGGCGCCGGTTGCCAAGGTTGCTGCCTATGTTGATAATGGCGTACATATCAGGGATTCACGGTTTAGAGGGTCTTCTTGACGGCCACTTCCTCGTAAGCCTCAATCATGTCGCCCACCTCGATATTGTTGTAGTTCTGTATGGAGAGACCACATTCGAATCCGGAAACCACCTCTTTGGCATCGTCCTTGAAGCGTTTGAGGCTGCCGAGTTCGCCGGAGTAGATTACTATGCCGTCGCGTATGACACGTACCTTGGAGGAACGTTTCACCTTGCCGTCGCGTACGATGGCGCCGGCGATTGTGCCCACCTTCGAGATGTGGAATGTCTGGAGGATTTCGGCGGTGCCGGTAATCTCTTCGCGTATCTCGGGCGAAAGCATACCTTCCATGGCATCCTTTACCTCTTCTATGGCCTTGTAGATCACGGAGTATAGACGGATTTCCACGCCCTCCTTCTCGGCTTCGCGCCGGGCGTTGGCGGAGGGACGTACCTGGAAGCCGATGATGATTGCGTCGGAGGCGGCGGCCAGGGTGACGTCGCTCTCGGAGATGGCGCCCACGCCCTTGTGTAGGACATTGACCTGCACCTCAGGTGTGGAGAGCTTGATGAGGGAGTCGGAGAGCGCCTCGATGGAGCCGTCCACGTCGCCCTTGACGATAAGGTTGAGCTCGTGGAAGTCGCCCAGGGCTTTGCGGCGGGCCAGCTCGCTGAGGCCGAGGCGCTTCTGGGTACGGTTGGCCAGTTCGCGCTGCAGTTGCTCACGCTTGTTGGCGATTTCGCGGGCTTCCTGCTCGGAGTCAAGCACATTGAATGTGTCGCCGGCAGTGGGGGCGCCGTTCAGACCGAGTACCAGCACCGGGGTGGCCGGGCCGGCTTCCTTGACGCGCTGATTGCGCTCGTTGAACATGGCCTTGATTTTGCCGTAGTGCGTACCGGCCAGGATTACGTCTCCCACATGCAGGGTGCCGTTCTGCACCAGCACGGTGGCTACGTAGCCTCGGCCCTTGTCCAGGGAGGACTCGATAATCGAGCCTATGGCGTTGCGGTCGGGGTTGGCCTTCAGGTCGAGCATCTCAGCCTCGAGCAGAACTTTGTCCATAAGCTCCTCTACGCCGATACCCTTCTTGGCGGATATGTCCTGGCTCTGGTATTTGCCGCCCCAGTCCTCCACCAGATAGTTCATGGCGGAGAGTTGCTCCTTAATCTTGTCGGGGTTAGCGGCGGGCTTGTCTATCTTGTTGATGGCGAAGACGATGGGCACACCGGCGGCAGAGGCATGATTGATAGCCTCCACGGTCTGTGGCATGACGTCGTCGTCGGCGGCTACGATAATTATAGCGAGGTCCGTGACCTTGGCGCCTCGGGCACGCATGGCGGTGAAGGCCTCGTGTCCCGGAGTGTCGAGGAATGTGATGTGACGGCCGTCGGAAAGGGTGACGTTGTATGCGCCTATGTGTTGTGTGATACCGCCGGCCTCGCCTGCGATGACGTTGGCCTTGCGGATGTAGTCCAGCAGCGATGTCTTGCCGTGGTCCACATGTCCCATGACCGTGACAATGGGAGGACGGGGCACGAGGTCTTCTTCTTTGTCTTCCTCCACGGTGATGGCCTCGCTCACTTCGGCGCTGACATATTCGGTGGAGAAACCGAACTCCTCGGCCACGATATTGATGGTCTCCGCATCAAGTCGCTGGTTGATGCTGACCATAAGGCCGAGGCTCATGCAGGTGCCGATGACCTTTGTGACGGGGACTTCCATAAGGTTGGCGAGGTCGTTGGCGGTCACGAACTCGGTAATCTTTATTACCTTGCTTTCGGCTGCTTCGCGTTCAGCCTGTGCCTGTTCGCGGGAATGGGCCTCTTCGCGTTTTTCCTTACGCCACTTG
>ERZ860264.2340-NODE-2340-length-10583-cov-4.476539_pt1 | contig 10583 bp, 8 predicted proteins | sample MGYA00509980_ERZ860264 | MGnify/ENA primary metagenome ERZ860264 (study PRJEB30046, sample SAMN00715212) | human gut metagenome | study: EMG produced TPA metagenomics assembly of the A metagenome-wide association study of gut microbiota in type 2... | reverse complement strand
CCGCCACGCTCAGCCGCCACACGGGCATTTGCAAAGATAACATGCTCCATCATAGCCTTGGAGATACCCATGGCATTGATAGGATAAGCCGCCTTATCCGTAGACAGACAGACAACACGCTTGACACCGGCATCGATAGCAGCATGCAGAACATTGTCTGTGCCGATGATATTGGTCTGAACAGCCTGCATCGGGAAGAACTCACAGGACGGAACCTGCTTCAAAGCAGCAGCATGGAAGATGTAGTCAACACCGGGCATAGCGTCCTTGATGGACTGCGGGTTGCGGACATCACCGATGTAGAACTTGACCTTCTTGGCTGCTTCCGGGTGTTTTGCCTGAAGCTCATGGCGCATATCGTCCTGCTTCTTCTCATCGCGGGAGAAGATGCGGATTTCCTTGAGATCAGAATCCAGAAAGTGCTTCAGCACGGTGGAGCCGAAAGAACCGGTACCACCAGTGATCATAAGGGTTGCGTTATTAAATGCAGACATTTTTATTTCCTCCTATGTGCAGTCAAAACACATCTTTCAAGCAAATTGCATCAAGCATAAGTTTCACATTTGGTCGCATTTTGCGAATAAACAGTGGAAAAATCATGATTGTTGAAATTTGTGTTACTACTGATGCGAACGCAGCACCAGAAGCTCCAAACAATGGAATCAGAAAATAGTTCATTACAACATTTGTTATTGCCGACCCGATATATAGATATTTCAGATATTTTTGACAGTCATAACTTATAACCCAAACATTTCTCGCATCTCCCAAATAAGAAAATGCAATGTACCATGTAACAATTCTCATAGGGGTAATTGCTGGCAGATACGCTTCTCCATACAATATCAAAATGATGTATTTTGCAAACATTGTATACAATATTGAAACTCCAGCAGAAGTATAAAACACAATCGCATATAATTGCCTGCACTTTCGTTCAAAAAGCTTTATATCCGATTCAAATGCCTCCAATATCACCGGATACATTGAGTCATTGATTGCTGCCAGAATAAAACACCATAGACCACATACAGTAACCGCTGTTGAATAAAATCCAACTTCTGTCTCATCCATCATTTGCTTTAGCATCAGTTTGTCGGTACTTCCATAAATCGATACCATCAGTGAAACCAAAATAAAATGATGGCTACTATTCAACAATTCTTTTACTTTTCTCCACGAAAACGAAAGAGATGGTCCTCCATGCCTTCTATAATTGTAATAAAGGCATACTGCAACCACTAGATATTCGATTGAAGACGCTGCTGCAAACCACACCACATTCTTTTGAAACACAAGCAATGAGATTTTATAACCCATCATCACCGTGTATCCAATTGCGGATGCTATCGCAGCATATTTTGATTCAAGTTTTGCTTGGAACCAGTAGTTCAAGGTATCAAAAACCTGTGGAATTGCTCCCAACCCCAGCAACAATACTACTAAATGTGTTGTCCTTTCTCCTCGATCCAGAAAAAGTGTTGCAACCATAATAAGAACAACTGAACAGATACTTGATATCATCCGAACGCCAATAGCTGATCCTGTCGTTTTTCCCTCTTCATTTGGATGATCAATGAAATTTTTAACAATTACCGAATTGATTCCAAGTACACAAAATGTCGAAAAAAAAGATGTGAACGATGATGCATAATTAATCAAGCCATAATTTGATGGTCCAAGATAGCGTGCAGTAAGCATGCTGACAACAAAGGACAGACTCATCTGGTAAATCCGACCAATAATCATCCAGCTAGCATTTCTCGTCACTTTATTTTTAAAAATATTTTTTATTTTTTTCATTAATTTTATCTCTAAGCAATCATTTCACGATGTAATGTGCAAACTTATACACATAGAAAAGATGATGTGACAAAATAAACATCCATTGATTGCACTCCTTACTCGATGGAATATAATCTTCTTTATTATCAAGAATATATTCCAAGAGTTTTTTTTCTACATCTCGGTATTCGTCTCTTGTACGAACAACCAAAATCCTAAGCACATTCATTCTTGCCTTCAGCAGCATATTCTTAGCAAGGTCATGCATTTGGGGAAATTGTTCTTCAATTTTCTTGTACTTCAAATCAGACACTTTCAAAATATCAAAATATTTTTCAGAAAAAACCGTCCTAGATGAACTTTCCGAATTCGCCCGATAAAAATAAATCACATCGTTTGTCAAAACAAAAACATTTTGTTTACAGAGAAGTTGAAATACAAAATAACTATCTTCATTTATTCTTATATCTGGAGTAAACCGAGTTTTTCCAATAAATTCTCTCCGAATCAATTTTGCACATGCGGAATACGTAAACAAGTGATCTTTTAGAGAATTTTCAAGAGCTTCTGCACCAGTCCAAATTATTCTGTCTTGAAAAAGTTCCTGATTCTCACAACTTCTTCCAGCAACAACATCCGCATTCGTCTCTTCTGCAATGTTTACCGTCTTTGCCAAGCAGTCTTCAATAAGCTCATCATCCGCATCGAGAAATACAACATAATTTCCAGTTGCTTCATCAATTCCTTGATTTCGAGCCAATGAAACCCCCAAATTTTTCTGATGAAAAACTGTTATCCGTTCATCAGCAAATCCATATTCTTCCGCTATTCGCCCTGATTTATCTGTGCTCCCATCATCAATCAAAATCAATTCCCAGTTTGTATATGTTTGTCTCAGCACAGACTGAATACAACTATCCAAATATTTTTCCGCATTATAAATCGGCACAATAATGCTTACAAGCGAATCATTTACCGAACCAATCATTTTCCATCACCTTCGCTTCACTGCAGATTCCATTTTCATATGGACTTTTAGTTTTCTTGGCAAATATTATATTTTCGCACAAATCAATCAGTCTTTCTGCCGCCACATCTGCATTCCACAAATCTGCTATTGTATGGTAAGCATTCAATCCAAGCTTCATGCGATACTCGGCATCATCCATCAATCTACAAACCTGTTGTTCAAGCTGCTTTTGGTTTCCGTTTTCATAGATCAGACCATTCTCTTCGTCCTTGATCAAAAACGGAACCGATCCAATCGCATGGCTTGCCACAACTGCGCAGCCGCTGTTCATAGATTCATTCAGAACCGCGCCCCAGCCTTCATTGAAATCACTGGTGAAGAGGTAAATATCGGCTTTTTCCATATAGGAACGGACTTCACTCGCCTTCATAGCGCCAGGCATTTCCACGCAGTCTTCCAGGCTCTTATCTCTAATCATGTTATGGAGCTGTTCTTCCATTTCACCCGTACCAATAAGGGTCATTTTGAAAGAATAACCTTTTTCCTTGAGAGACTCCGCCAGCCGAATGGAAGCATCCGGGTGTTTCCATCCGATCAATCTTCCCGCCCACAGGATGGAAACGCACGGGCGCTTCAGACCATCTGATGCAGCCGACAGTTTTCCTTTCATCAGCTCATCCGGATCATATTTTTTTGCCTCCGGAAAATATCCCCATTTGTAGCATTTTCCACGATAACAGCCAAAACGAGCATAATCGCCTGCAGTATAGGCACTTGCTGCCAGCATATAAAGCGGTTTGGACTGGAATCGTCCGTGATGAAGCCACATCCCGCAAATGATATGCGCAAGGTTGTTCCAATGGATGCCCTTCTTCAATGGGCGCTCACTGTATTTGAAAGTCAGTTTATTCCTTTTCAGACGTGGGATAATATAGGAATCCGGCGCACTTCCAATGATCACAACATCGCTTTCAATAGCCAGTTGTTCAGCTTTTTTCTGCAGCTCATTGCTTTCATTTGCTTTTATCTCAAATGGGTATGTATCTTTATCCAGACTCCAGCCTAATTTGATGCGTTCCTCCGTCATCGGCTCAGTGGCAACAAATTTGAAATCCTCGCCCAAACGATTCACCATTGCCTTACAGAATGGAAGCTGATGCGGGCCAAGGAAATTTGATATAAATGTAATTTTCACTGTCTTATCCCTTTCTTCTGCTTTCATTTCCAGAACGGAACATACGGACTGACTCCCAGATATCCCCAGCCTGTATTCTTGTAGAAGTACAGCAGGCAGAACGCCACACATCCAACGTAAAGCATAAGTTTCAATTCTCTCGATCGGGTTGTTTTTTCAATCATTTCAGGAATCAAAAGGCATTCAAAGAAAGCAAAGTAATACCCCACCCGGCCAATATTCATATGATAAAGGCCCAAGCATTGGATTGCCGCAGCTAGATACATACAATTTATATACAGGTTCCACGGGGCATCACATCGAATAAGAAGGGAGCTCATAAACCAGATCAGAGCATACAATAAGAAACAGGCGTATGCTCCTGTAAACTGGATCGTATTATAGCTGCCAAACAGTGTCGCAGCGACTTGTATAATGGCCGGTGCCATGAAAATCTCAACTATAAATGCTCCAAGCATCAAAAAATGAACGATATGATTTTTGACTTTGATTTTTGAAAGCGGCCATACAACTATCCCAATCAGCGCAGACTTATGGAACATTGCTGCCAAAAGAATCAATGCTGTAAATTTGAGCCACTGCTCATCCTCCGCTTGGAGTACAGCCAGCAAAAACAGACCTATTGCAATCATCTGCCGGATTCCTGAGAAGGAAAACGTAAACAAGCCGAATGTAAAATAGATCAAGATGCTCAAGCACGGATTTTTTGCTCTTTTGTAAAAGAAGTAGAAAACTGGGGCCTGACATAGCACAGACATGATAGCAATAAACCCCTGCCTTGGCACATGAAATACAGCCAGTGTATGAATCAGGATACGAAAAATCAGCTCAAAGTTAAAAACGGGATCGAGCCATCCGCCCCGGGCACTGGCTGTATATCCCCGAAGATACTGTACCATATCTCCACCGACATATTCCGCACGGAGACTCTGCAGTAACACGGTTGACAAAAAAGCCAGACAGACAAAAGTCTTCTTTTTATCTTTCAGTCGGACGTGTTTTATCCCGCCATAAAGGATTCCTGTCCATAAAATCAATCCATAATAAGGAATCATATTTTAATCCGTACTCTGCTCCAAAATCTTTTTGTATATTTTCTCATAATTTTCCACCATTACTTTTTGAGAAAATATTTTTTGACCAGCTTCACAACAAATTTTCTTTTCTTCAGGATGATCAGATACATTTTTCACAGTGTCAGTAAGCTGTTCCATATCACCGTGTGGAATAAAATGCACGTATTTTTCTGGGAAGCTTCCTTCGCCTTCATCTCCATGAAAATAGAAACTGACAATTTCTGTACCACAGCAAAGTGACTCCAGACATGTGGTCGGAAGGCATTCACGATAGCTTGTCAATACCATCACATCAGCTGCAGAATAGAACGCCGCAAGCTCCTCCTGTCCATTTGCACGACCATAGTAGATACCACAAAAGTCTTTTGGGGGAGGGTTATTCAATCCGTCCACAACTACAACCACGTACTTTTCGGAATCCAACCGTTGGGACAATTCCGTGATAAACTTTCCGCCTTTTACAGGGTCGGTATAGCTTGCCGTTACATGAAGGATCATCTTGCGGTCGCCAACATTTAGTTTCTCTCGAAGAACCAGCGCTTCTTTTTCTCGATAATGAAATATATCTGTGTCAATTCCATTTAATACGGTGCGGATTGGATACTGCTTCAGTACCGGCGACTGTGTCGCTCGCTCTCCCACCCAATTCGAAACCGGACAAAGGATCAGATCATCAAACCCTTCAAATGCTTCTTTCATCTTCTTCCAGTTCCACGCAGCTGCTCCTTTTCTGGTGGAATTGATTGCTTCTTTTTGATTTGGGCAATTATGACAACCAGTCTTCCATTCATTGCATTCAAATGCATGTCCGCAATTTCCGGTATACATAAACTCAGCATGAAGCGTTAAAACGGTTGGAAAATGATTCTTTTTCAGATAATTTAAAAGTCGATAGATATCCACAAAGTAACCATTGATGCACTGCAGATGCACCACATCCGGTTTTTCCCGCTCCAATCGGTGCAGCAGTGTCAGTGTTCCAAATGGTGTCACAGCATACGGATGACCTGTCAGCCGGGACAGAACATTCCATGCCTTCGCCTCGAACTCTGTACAGGTTTTATAAACCCCTGCTTCCTGTACTTTCTGACGACGTCCATATAAAACAACACTGTCAAATCCATTTTTCTGCATGTTTTTATGGATATCTCTCGTAATTTTTCCAGTGCTTCCATAGTCGTATACGCAATTAATTTGTAGAATTTTCATTTTGTGACTTATCCACTACTTCTTGCAGCCATTTGCGAACCTTTCGAGGGTTCACATCTGCGTTATGATTTTTCAACGCCAATGCTCTGGCATTTCTTACAATCTGCTCCCGTAATTCCTTATTTGTCAGAATCTCCTCGAGACCTTTTTCCAGATCTTCCGGCCTTGAAATCACATATGCGGCATTATTTTCTTTCAGATAATCGATTGATGCGATTCCCTCTGGACCATAAGCGATCAGGCACGGGCCATACATTAGTGACTCGGCGATTTTTGTAGAGACTGAGAAGCGAACCAACTCCATCATTTCCTGCTCAAAAGATTCTGTATGAATAACAGCCATACTGTTAGCCATAACTTCCAATACACTTTCTGCCGAAATTTCTCCACAAAAATTAATTCCTGGTGCTTTTTTTAGCGGTTCAATACAGTCAAATTCTCTTGTTCCAGAGTATACATCAATAACATTTGGGACATTTTCATCTCGCAGCTCTGAAAGCGCTTTTCCTATATCAATTAACGTCTTGTACCGGCCACACTTCAAATTTCCTATATATGAAACATGCCTTGCAGTTTGAGCTAATTGCACATTTTTCCTTTCTGCAACAGTATGTAATGTCAAACATTTTTTTTCAAAAAGCTTGCCATACGCATCATTCATCTCATCACAAATTGTAAAAATCATATCGCAATCTTTCGCTGTCTTGTTGACGACTCTCATAAAGTTTTTTTGCCTTATTCCCCCAAGAATCTCTTTTTTATTGCGATTATTTATAAAGAAATCATCCATGCAAACCATAATAAGTGGCTTATTCAAATATCTCGCAATTTCATCAGCGATTCTATATATAAATGCCCCATCCCCAGGAGCAAAAAATATAACATCCGCCCCAGTCCGATCAAGCCATTTTAGAAGTTCTCTGTTCTTCCACGAACTCAGTTTCCAGATCGTATCTCGTACAAAGAGCATCCACGCTTTATGCGCTGCTCCTAATTTATAAATTTCATCCTTTTCCGCTACTTCTTCGGCATCTTTCTTTTTAAATACCTCAGATTCCTTAGTAAATGATTTTCCTTGTATTTTATGATTCAGGATTGATTTCATTGCATCAGAATCTGAAAAGCAATAATATTTTTCACAAACATCTGTATTTTCAGGTACACCTTCGTGCAAATATAGCTGAGATATATCGTCTGGAGAAAAATCTCTAAAGTACCCCATCAAGGTCTTTCCCATATTATTTGTTTTGCTTAAAACCGGTTGACTTATAATTAATACCTTCATTTGATTTCCTCAGCCATATTCGACGCAGTGCTCACAAATAGTACTTCATCACGCCATTTACTGCGTATCTCACAAAAGCCCACGCACTGGTGGCCAGATTCAAATTCAACGCCTTGCGGTATGTATTCCATCGTTCTTTTGCCGCATTTCCCTTTTTATTTGACCTAGATCCTGTGACCTGCCGATAGTTCATCAGCACTTTCTCAAACACAAACTTCCTTAACTAATTTGGAGCCAATGCTGATCCACTGCGAATCACACAACTTTTGATGTACTGACCATTCCCAATGAATCCACTGCCCCTCATAAAACGGAACAACCTCATCTGCGTTTCGGCATACTTCCAGCCTGCCCGACGCTTGTACATCTCTGAACCGGCTCGCATATGCAACAACGGCTCCTGAATGTTATAGCCTTGATATCCAGCCATCAGCATCCGCAGCCAAAGATAATAGTCCTCCAGCAAATAGAAATCCTGATACGAACCGACTGCTTCAACCACTGACTTCCGGTACATTACGCAGGGATGATTGAACGGATTACGCTTCTTTGCAAACTCTACGATTTCCACATTCGTCTCCGGCGGCACTCGCTTTGCGTCAACAGTATTGGGGTCAGTTGTAAACTCCTCTACGATGCCGGAGCATATGCCCACTTCCGGATGCTCGTCAAACACGGAAAGCTGTTTCTCACAGCGATCCGGATACGCAATATCATCGCTATCCATCCGAGCAATCAGCTCGTTTTTACAGTACTTGATGCCTTCATTGAGTGCATTTCCAAGTCCACCGTTCTTTGCGAGACGAACAACATTCAGTACCGTACCCATCTCCTGTTGCTTTGCAAAAATCACTCCATCCAATGCATCATTCAATGGACCATCGCACACCAGCACAAAATCATCCGTCAGGAGTGCCTGTGCTTGAATGCTCTCAATTGCTTGCTTCAAATACTCTGGCTTCTCTTTGTGATAAACTGACATCAATACAGAATACTTGGAAGCCATCATGCAGCCTCCAGTTGTTCTTCATGCAGTTGCTCAGGGACGATCAGAATATCAAACGAAGCAATGTAAATCACCTCATTCCATACCCCCCCTCCCGGATATTTTTAGGTTCGTGTACTTAATCACATTTTTTATCATGTACCAGCCCTCATAATAAGCGGCCTCTATCGGATTCAATCCGATATACCGATATGTATTCCAATTCATCTTTGCAGCCTTGAACTTGTTGCCCGACTTCGATGATTTTGCAATTCTATAAATGAGCAGCGGCTCATCTACACCATAGGCCTTTCGTCCATCTTTCAGGATATTGAGCCACAGCGCAAAGTCTTCATGCATTCCATCGCCTACCGCATAGTACTTTGCATATAGCTCCTTACGGACAAGCGCAGAAGAATTAGATAAGACATTCTGTTTCAACAGCTGCCGGTAGGTAACTTCTGCAGGAGCAGCTAGATACCAGTCGATTGGTTTTCCATCCGCATCCATGAAAGCCGATCCGGTAAACAGCAGGTCTGCATTTGTTTTCTTTTGAAGATTGATCTGCTTTTCCAGTTTCTCCGGTGCCCACGCATCATCGCTGTCAAGAATAGCGACCCACTCACCGCTAGCTTCTTCCAGCCCATGTTTCCGGGTGTAAGAAACGCCGCTGTTCTTCTCATTCGAAATCAACCGAACCCGATCATCTTTTTTCACGATTGCTTCAGCCAACATTGCGGTTTTATCTGTCGAACAGTCGTTCACAACCAGAAGTTCGAAATCAGGGTACGTCTGGCTCAAGACTGAGTTGATCGCTTGTTCAATCGTTTTTTCAGCATTGTACGCTGCCATAATGATACTGATCAGACCAAAATCATTCTGCATCACTTCGTCTCCTGTTCCATCGCCGTGGTCGCACCTTCTGCCACACCTTCCGTGCTCTCCGGCATAAACAAGATCTTGACGGTTGCCAGCATGATCTTCAGATCCTCGATCAAGCTGGGATGGGCGATGTACATCAGATCCATCTGCAGTTTATCGTAAGGAGTCGTATTGTACTTGCCGTACACCTGCGCGTAACCGGTCAAGCCAGCCTTTGCCTGAAGCCGCAGTGCAAACTCCGGCATCTCCTCGCAGTACTGGGCGGCGATTTCAGGCCGCTCCGGGCGGGGGCCGACGATGGACAAGTCACCCTTTAGGATATTCAGAAGCTGGGGAAGTTCATCCAAACGGCAGGCACGAATAATATGGCCGACCTTCGTGATACGGTCGTCTTTGTCACCAGTGGAAAGACGCGCAAGACCATCTTTTTCGGCATCCACACGCATCGAACGGAATTTCAGAATTTCAAACTGCTTGCCGTCTTCGGTCAGGCGCACCTGCTTGTAAAATGCAGGACCACCATCAGATTTGACTGCAATAGCCGTAATCAGAAACACCGGACTCAGGATAACCAGTGCCACCAGCGAGATCACAATATCCATGGCACGCTTGACAAACAAGAACTCCGGGCTTGCCATGTAGCGGCCCACACGCAGCATAGGCAGATGGAACATATGCATCGGCTGGGCACCGCTCATAATCACATCGCCCACACGAGGGATCACAAACACATTGATGCCCTGTCCCACACAGTATTTCAGGATGATATTGCGTTCATGGCTGTGGACACCGCTGATGAACACGCTCTGCATTCCATCCAGCAGGCTCAGGTCGTTCAGGCATTCCTCAACGTTCAAGGTCATCTTGACATCGTATTTTTTCGAGAGACCGTATTCATTGATGAGCTTTTCCAGACCATGCCGGACATCATAGACCACTGCGGTGGGCTGAGGAGGGAAGGTCCGGAAATACCAGCGATGGGCGCATTTTGCCCAGATTGAAGCCATCACGACCTGTCCTGCAATCGCCGCGATGCCCGGCAGAATATTGCAGAGCCGTCGAGACATCAGGCAGATCACGATATACAGAATGCCGTCTGTCGCCATTGCCGCCAGCACTTGCCCATAAATCAACTCCGAAATACGCTGCAAAGACATCCAGAACGCATCGTAGACTTTTCCCAGCAGGAAGAACAA
>ERZ860264.2337-NODE-2337-length-10598-cov-5.799772_pt1 | contig 10598 bp, 8 predicted proteins | sample MGYA00509980_ERZ860264 | MGnify/ENA primary metagenome ERZ860264 (study PRJEB30046, sample SAMN00715212) | human gut metagenome | study: EMG produced TPA metagenomics assembly of the A metagenome-wide association study of gut microbiota in type 2... | reverse complement strand
TAGCCAGTTTAGACTATAAAAAGAGACTGTCCAAACTTGTTAGACAGTCTCTTATTATAATTTGAGAAACAGGTTTCAGACATACATATCGTCATCCTCTATGCCTCGCAACATGTGCAGCTCCGTGCAACCCATAGTTTCGAGGTTGGTAAGGTTGTAGTTGCCGGAGACATTGATATATCTCAGCATGTTGTCAAAGCTGACATCTACGGTAAGGAGCTGATTGTTAGCAAGATTGACGCGCTGCAGGAAGTACTGGTTGGAGAGGTTCACATAAGTGAGGTCATTCCAGCTCAGGTCCACGAATGCAAGTTTGGGACATCCGTCTACAGAGAATGTCGTAAGGTCATTGAAAGAGGCGTCCACATCATTTATATTCGGGCAATTCTTAACAGTAAACCCTTCCAGCTTATTGCTGGAAATCATAATTGTGAACAGATTCGGGAGGTCCTGGATATAGAAGTTCTTGAAACGGTTGTTGTCAAGATTAAGATTCTCCAGACTTACAAGGCCCGCGAAAGTCACATCTGCCAGGATATTGTTAGCCGCGTATACATTCTTAAGATTCGGACAATTGTTGAGTATGAGAACCTGCATGTGATTGTTGTTGCAGCTAAGAGTCTTAAGATTAGCTGAATTGCTGACATTCAGTTCAATCAGCGCATTGGCCGAAACATTAAGACGAGTAAGCAGCGGAGTGCCTGAAATGTTCAGTGTGGACAGAGAGTTCTTGTATAGACGTAAATCCTGTAGCTGCGGACATCCGGAGACATCAATGGAAGTGAGCCGGTTGTTACCTGCGTTCAGGTAATTCAACGACGGAGTATTGTCAACCTTCACAGAAGACAGCCTATTACGGGAAACATTCACTTTCTGGAGATTAGTGAATCCTGAGAGGTCCAGCTCACCGGCCAAGTTCTTGCCAGCCCAGTTGATTTCAGCAATCTGACCCTTTTCAATCTTGATTCCCTCCCAGCTTCCGGGATTGTTCAAATCACTTATTTTAAGTGCCTGTGCATTTGTCGCAGCCGCCACAGCAGGCTGGTTCAGGAAAGCCTGAAGCGCACGCAGTTCCGATTTATTGATTTTCTGCGCAAAGACCGATGCCACACTCAGCAGGCATACACTCAGTAATAATAGTTGCTTTTTCATAGTTTTATAGTATAAAGTATTGTTCTAATCTTTATTTTAACTATATAACATCTATAATATAAATAGGTTCAACGATTGGGGTTGAACCATTCAATAATATATTTGTTGAAAAGATATGAATCTATGTGACATAACAGGTACATTGGCCGAAACAATCGCTGTGGTGCTTATAATATTGTGCATCTCAGTAATAATTGTTTTCCTGCACTGCGGGTCAGAGTACCTTCAGAAAAATAAACACAAAACTCTGAGTTCTCATCAAGAGGCAGACCGATTGCGGGAAGAGTCTGAAAAGACATTCGGCATTACGCGCCATTCAATATTCTATGAATTCATTTTCAGAAAAAATTAGCAGACCGTATACGGTCTGCTAATTTTTTATTCTATATAGAACCAGAACAATTATCGAAGGTCTATCAGTTTTACTCCCGGATATGCCTTGGAATTATATTTAAAAGTAGAACCGGGAAAAGATACTCCGGTTTTAACATTCGATATTATGACAATACTCTTCCCTCCGTTACGGTCTGTAATATCCACACGCACTGGCATATAGTTGGAAGAACGTATGCAAAGGGTAGCGGACTTGACCCAGTTTTGTCGGTTCTTGGGTGTCAATTTCACATTATAAGTTCCTTTTACCGTTCCCTTTACTACCCTGGCTGTATATTCGCTTTTATAGCCGGACACCAACAGGTAGGGATTGATTGCTGCCACTTCCGCCACAGTAGGTGCAGTAAGAGACACTTCTTTCTCAGAAGGGTTGAGCGTCCAAAGGGAAGTGCCGTCATACCAAATGGAACGCTCTGAAGAACGAAGTGTGAACTGCTTGCCTTTAACACAGATAGTACCCTTTTCAGTAAATCTTCCGGATTTCAATGTGTACGAGGCCTTGAGTCCGCCGCTCTTAAGCAGAACCGACGCAGACTTTTGAAGTATCTCGGCTCCGGTAAGCGTTTTGGCGGCGAAGGCGCTGAAAGAGAAAGCCGATATAATCAGTATTAACGATATTATTTTCTTCATTGTCAGAAAGTTAAATCAATTCAAAATAAAGATGATTTTTACTGGTTGGCTCTGAGTATGGCCTCAAAAGTTATGGAATCCACAAGTACCTGGCGGGGTTTGCCGCCTGTCGAGGGGCCGACTATTCCTGCGGCTTCAAGCTGGTCCATAATCTTGCCGGCACGGTTATAACCGATAGAGAACCGACGTTGTAAGGATGAGGTGGATGCGGTATTGCTGGTCACCACCAGGCGGCCACAATCCTCAAACAAGGGATCCCGGTCTCCGAAAGCGGGGTCATCGTTTCCGGCATTACCCATAGCAAGCGGCTCCGGCAGCAAGTATGCGTGACCGAAGCTGACCTGATTCTTTATATGCTGACAAATAGCCCTTACTTCAGGAGTATCGATAAAAGCGCACTGCACTCGTTCCGTCTTGGAATTGTTGGACACAAGCATATCTCCCCGTCCCACCAGATGCTCCGCGCCTGGTGCGTCGAGCACTACCCGGGAATCGATGTTTGTAGCTACCTTGAATGCCATACGGGCCGGGAAGTTAGCGCGTATCAGACCGGTAATCACATTGGCGCTGGGACGCTGTGTGGTAAGTATGACATGAATTCCGATAGCGCGAGCCTTCTGCGCCAAACGGGCAATAGGTGTCTCCACCTCCTTTCCTACCTGCATAATCAGGTCTGCGAACTCATCCACAATCACCACTATATAGGGCATAAAGCGATGGCCTTTATTGGGATTCAGATGTCGGGCCACAAATTTGGCATTATACTCTTTTATGTTCCTGCACTCCGCCAACTTCAGCAACTCGTAACGGGCCTCCATCTCCAGACATAGGCTTGAAAGAGTGGCGGCTACTTTATCCGGACTCGTGACAACGGCCTCTTCTTCATCAGGCAGCTTTGCCAGATAATGATTCTCGAGAGCCTGATAAAGACTGAATTCCACCATTTTGGGGTCTACAAGCACAAACTTCAGCTCTGCCGGATGTTTACAGTAGAGCAAAGACGCAATCATCGCATTCAGACCCACAGACTTACCCATACCGGTAGCACCGGCCACGAGCAGGTGGGGCATCTTGGCCAAATCGGATATATACACATGGTTATCGATAGTGGAACCTATGGCAATCGGCAAATCATATTTTGTCTCCTGATAAGCGCGTGAAGTGATGATTGTCCGCATGGAGACCGTCTGCGGGTCCTTGTTGGCCACTTCGATTCCCACAGTACCTTTTCCGGGAATAGGCGCGATAATGCGGACACCTCCGTTGGCGGCAAGGCTGAGAGCGATGTCATCTCCGAGACTACGGATACGGGCTATCTTCACGCCCTTGTCAGGACGTATCTCGTATAGAGTGACAGTCGGGCCGACAGTAGCCTTGATGTCTGTAATCTCAATGCCGAAATCGGCAAGAGTACTTCTGATACGCTCCTGATTTTCAATCTGCTCGTCCTGGTCTATGCTGACGCGGGACTGAGACTCGTTAAGCAGATTATATGGAGGGAACTTATAGTGGGAAAGCTCGGCAGTAGGGTCAAACACATCGGGGACGTCATCGTCAGACACAGCTTTGCCTATCTCATTGGTTGTAACGGTCATAACCCCGGAAGTGGTCTCGATATGGACATCGCTGTCAGGCTCCTCCTCTGAAAGCACTACCTTGTCCAGCGGGTCCTCGTCCGGCAACAAAGCCTCCTCCAGGGCTTCGTCTCCCACCCCTGACACAGACTCCTGGCTCTCGGGAGCATCTTCGTTCTCGGGGTTGACCTGATTGTCAAAAGTCAGGTCAGGCGTATCGGTATGTTCCATGACATCGGGTTGCGGCTCATTGAGTCTCTCTTCCTCAAGAGCCTGTAGCTCGGCTATTTTGCGCTCCAGCTCTTCCTTCCTGCGCTGTTCCTCTTCCTGCGCCTCGCGCGCCTCGCGACGGCGCTGTGCCAGACGCCGGAAGTATTTATATATATCATACAGGCATATCACAAAAAACACCACCAGCAAAAGAAGGGAAAGCATGGCTGCTCCCAACCATCCGATATAGTGGATTATGCGCTCGTTAATCAGATATCCGTGTACACCGCCCCAGTAAAAACTGGAATCCAAGGCTATGGTGAGAAGACCGATAATCAAGGAGGTGGTGATAAGCGCCACCAGGCACTTGATGGTGAAATTTACTGTCTTGAAGCGCAACACGCCGAAACTCTTCAAGGCAAGAGCCACAAGCCACACAATAATCACACCGGAAGCCAGGCCAAAAGACTGATTGATTAGCAATTCAGATAATCGCGCACCCCCCTCGCCGGCAGGATTATCGATCTGTGCGGCTGTACCCGAGGCCACATTCTGCACTTCGCTTTGGTCATGAAAGCCGGACGTAATATAAGAAATGAAAGCAATGGTGAGGTAAGCGCCAAGGAGCAATGCAGCTATGCCGAATACGGCACGTGTGCGTCCGTCGGTGAAGAAAGAAACCATCCTCTCTGAAAACGATGGCCCCTGAGCCTTCGGTTTCCGCCTGGGCTTTCCTCCACCTCCTCTTCGGCTGCCGCCTTTTTTCTTACCTGTAGCCGACACCTGCCGTCCTCCCTTTGTGCGGGAGGAAGAGGCAGAGCCTGATGCGGTTTCATTTAGATTTTCGTATGTAAGTGTTTCCTCACCCTCATAGACACCTTCTATTTCGGGGTTAAATGTATCGTATTTTGCCATTTGTATGCTTTGTAGAAACTCAATTCGCTTAAGGCGGAGAATATGGGTAATTGTAATGCAAAGATAGCTAATTTCCGGCAAAGAAACATCCCTTTCCGGACATATTTTTTGTGCCTTCCTATTTTTTCCAGAAAGTGCCTGTAAAGAGCAATAAAACAGTGTAGAGTTCAAGACGCCCGGTGAGCATTACCAACGACAATGTCCATTTGGCTGACTCGGGGAAAGCGCTGTATTGGGTGGGAATACCTTCCAGACTGACTGACATCCCGGTATTCGATATAGCCTCCAAAGCGGAGAAGTATGCCTGCTGCATAGGAATCCCCATAAAAATAAGCAATGTACCTGCCACACCGATAACGATAAAGTAAATGACCAGGAACATAACGGCCTTTTCAATCAGCACACCGTCCGTACCCTTGCCGTTCATACGGACCGTAAGCACCGCATTCGGGTGCATCATACGGTAAAACTCATTTCTTATGTTTTTGAAGCATATAATCATACGGTCCAGCTTCGCTCCGCCACAAGTGCTTCCGGCGCAGGCCCCCACGAACATCATCACCGCCAAAAGCGACAACGCCGGCCCACCCCACAGGGCGAAGTCCGGTTCTGTAAGTCCGGTGGAGGAAATGATGGAGACGGATTGGAAGAAGGGGTCGAGTAGCAGGTCATCCGCCGTGTCTCCGGCATGGTTTATATAAATGGACACGCTCATAACCAAGGTGGTAAGCACTACAAATCCTATATACCACTTGAAAGTAGTGTTCACTTTCAGAGCGTCAAAGCGCCCTGTCACCGTCTGAAACAGCAGACCGAAGTTCACGCCTCCTATGAACATGAACAAGGCTATGACAATTTTTATATAAGCGCTGTCCCATGCTCCTATTCCCGCATTTGAGGTAGCGTTTCCTCCTGTCGAAACAGTGGTCATGCCGTAACAGACAGCATCGAATATGTCCATGTCAGAAAAAGACAGCAGAAGTATAGCCATACCGGTAAGACAGAAATACACTCCCCACATTCCCTTGGCCGTGGAGCTGACACGAGGACGCAGTTTACTGCGGTTTATACCGCTCACCTCGGCATTGAAAAGCTGCATACCGCCCTGATAGTTAAGCATGGGGATTACCGCCAAGGTGAAGAGAATTATTCCCACGCCTCCTATCCATTGCATGACACAGCGCCATATAATTATGTAGTGCGGCATGCCGTCAAGGGTAGGCATCACCGAGAGGCCGGTAGTGGTGAAGCCGCTCATAGTCTCAAAAAAAGCATCTGTGAATCCCATCTTCGTCGACCCTAAAATGAAGGGCAGCATACCGAAAAGCGAGAATATGACCCACACCATGGCCGTGAGCAGAATAGCCTCGCGCTTGCCCATGTCGCGGCTACGCGGACGCAAGCTCATCATGGCTAAGCCGGAAAAAGCTGTAACTATCGAGGAGGTTATGGTGGGAAGCACCGGTTCTTTGTAGCAGATGGCGGTGATTAGCGGTACCAGCATGAATGCGGATTCCACAAGCAGAAGCCAACCTATGATACGCAGAAGCATCACCAGATTTATAAAACCCTTATGTCTGAAATACCCGACCATCCGAGACTCTATATCTAAATCGTTAATTGAACCAGTGTTCAATCTTGTGTATGGTTCCCGTCAGGCAGAAAACCACTACTCCGTCACCGGGAGAAATGTGAGTGGAGCCTGTAACGAGGGAACACTCTCCGTTATGGATTACAGCCGCGAGGGTCATGCCATACGGCAGATGCAGGTCTCTGATTGCCGCACGGGTTATCTTGGCGCGTTTCTTCACCGTAAGCTCGGCCACTTCGGCGTCCGCCAGCGCAAAAGTCTTGGAATTATGTTCGTCGGCATCCAGCAACAGCTTGAAGATACGTGACGACGCTATCAGTTTTTTATTAATCGTAGTGCCTATGTTCAGATTGTCTGCCTGACCTATGAACTGAAGATTCTCCACATCGGCCACAGTCTTTGGTATGCCGAACTCCTTGGCCGTCATACAGGCCAGGATATTAGTCTCCGAAGAGTCTGACAGAGCCATGAAAGCATCGTAATTCTCAATGTTGTTGTCCTTCAGTACGTCGATATCCCTGGCATCCGCGTTCTCTATCGCGCAGTCGGGCAGGCGTGTCGCCAGTCTCTCGCATACAGCCCGGTTGCTTTCAATAATCTTGATGTCATAGCGTCCGTGGCTTTCCAGGGCGAAGCGCATGGCTATGCGCGTCCCCCCCATAATCATGACGCTCCTTATCTGAATGCTCTTTTTCCCGCACAGCTCTCGGATTTTGTCTGCATCATGCTCAAAAGTCACGAAAAAAGCTACGTCACCGCTCAGCAGGCAGTCATCTCCGTTAGGAATGATAGTCTCGTGATTGCGCTTGATTGCCGCTATATGGAATGAGTGGTCCGCTACCGGAAGATTCTTGAGCTGATGGTTTACCAGCGGGGTGTTGTCCCTGAGTTTCACGCCAATCAGCAGCAGTTTGCCATGACACAATTCCGCCCAATGCCTTGCCCAGTTATGCTCGAGGGCGGTGATTATTTCCTGGGCTGCAAGATGCTCCGGGTAAATCAGACGGTCAACGCCGATATTGCGGAGTATCTCGCTATTGCCCTTTTCCAGGAACTCAAAATTGTCAATACGGGCCACTGTGCATCTTACGCCCATCTGCTTGGCTATGACGCACGAAGTTATATTCTGGGTCTCGTAAGGAGTCACTGCTATAAACAGGTCCGCGCCATTCACGCCCAAATCCTTCATCGTGCGGAATGAAGAAGTGGACCCGGTATAGGTCATCAGGTTGTAATTGCTGTCTATAAGGTTCAATCTCTGCTGGTCAGGGTCTATAAGGACTATGTCCTGGTCCTCCTTGGAAAGCATCTTTGCAAGATGGCTTCCGACCTCTCCGGCTCCTGCGATAAAGATTTTCATGGAATCCCTGTTTTATGCGTCTTTAGGACCTTTTTTGGAAATGCCTGCGGCGAGTTCGCGCACGGCGCCCGCTATTCCCTGCACGTCGTAACCGCATGAATGACGCAGCTGCGCCACAGAGCCATGGTGTACCCACTGCTCCGCGGGAACTCCGAGTTTACGCACAGGAATAGAAATGCCTCGGCCTGCCAGCCATTCCACCACGGCACTGCCAAGTCCCCCCTTGACGGAAGCGTCCTCCACGGTCACGATAGCCGAATACTCGCGGGCCACTTGCTCAAGGAGAGCCGTATCTATCGGTTTAAGCCAAATCATGTCGAAATGAGCGGCCTCCACACCTTCTGAAGCGAGCTGTGCCACAGCCTGCCGCACGTCATTGCCTGCCGGCCCTATGCTGAGGATGGCGACACCCCCCTTATGCCGGGGTTCGCTTAAGGCACGTCCGCGCCCTGTCTCTATACGGGTAAAGGGAGTCTTCCACTCCACATTTACCGCCTCTCCGCGAGGATAACGTATTGCGAGAGGGCCGTCATAGCTCAAAGAGGAGTACATCAGTGAGCGTAGTGTCCCCTCATCCATAGGAGAGGCTAATGCGAGGCCGGGTATCACAGACAGATAAGCCATATCGAACAGACCGTGATGTGTGACGCCGTCATCACCGACGACACCGGCTCTGTCTATACAGAAAGTCACCGGCAGATGCTGTATCGCCACATCATGGATTATATTGTCGTAAGCTCTTTGTAGGAAAGATGAATAAATGGCCACAAACGGACGTTTCCCGGCAGCTGCCAGCCCCCCGGCAAACGTCACGGCGTGTCCTTCGGAGATGCCCACATCGAAAGTGCGGGCCGGATACCTGTCCAGCATCAGGTTCATGGATGTGCCACTCGGCATGGCGGCAGTGATTCCCACTACCCTGTCGTCCGTTTCAGCCAATTCCACAAGGGAACGGCCGAACACCTCCTGCCACTTCAGGGGCTTGGGACCGGACGAACCTTTTTTGCGCTCACCGGTATCAGGGTCGAACTTGCCGGGAGCATGCCATGTGGTGGGGTCGATTTCCGCCGGCTCATACCCTTTTCCTTTGACTGTACATATATGCAGCAGACGCGGCCCCTCCATATCCTTGATTTCAGAAAGGACCCTTACGAGATTCACCACATCGTGCCCGTCAATAGGCCCGAAATATCTGATATTCAAGCCCTCGAATATATTCTGACGTCTGGAGACAAGACTCTTCACCGAGTTGGCGAAACGGATGATGCGTCCCCTGCCCTTCTCGCTGATGATGCGGTGTCGCTTCATGAACCGATAGGCCCGATAGCGCATACGGTTATACCCTGCCGATGTGGTTATCTTGGAGAGATAACGATGAAGCGCCCCGACATTGTTGTCAATGGACATGTCGTTGTCATTCAGGATTATCAGCAGGTTGTTGTCGTTGTTGGAGGCATTGTTCAGGCCCTCGAAGGCGAGGCCGCCGGAAATAGAGGCATCTCCTATTACAGCCACTGTGCGACGTGTGCCCTTATCCTTGTCAAGGCTGTCGGCAATGGCCATACCTAAAGCGGCGGAAATGGAATTGGAGGCATGTCCGGCAGTGAAAGTGTCATACTCGCTCTCTGACGGAGAAGGGAATCCGCTCAGTCCGCCCATCTTGCGCAAAGTGTCGAAACGGTCCTTGCGCCCTGTAAGCAATTTGTGGGAATAGGCCTGGTGTCCCACGTCCCAGACAATACGGTCCGACGGGGTATTGTACACATAATGCAAGGCTACCGTAAGTTCAACCGCACCCATCGAGGATGCGAAATGACCCGGGTTGGTGCTGAGCGTATGTATAATCCGTTCCCTGAGTTCAGCGCATACCTGCGGCAACTGGGCCACACTAAGTTTGCGCAGGTCCATGGGCAACGAGATGCCGTCCAGCAAGGGGGTCATATCAGTCTTCTTATTGTCTGACAAAGTCTTTTCAGTCTTCATCCGCTTCAATTATTAGTGCCGTTCCAGCGCTTCCACAGAGGAATAAGAATAAACGCACCGGCAAGCAAAGCCACCAGAATATTGTAAAGAGTAATTCCGCTCAGGTCCAGCAACAGATAAGAGAGTCCGAGCCAAAGCAGAGTCAAAAAGACAAAAGCTATTTTACGAGGTGTGCTCATATAAAACGCAAAGTTAGCGGAAATTTACAAAAGGAACAAATTATAGGTGCGCGGTAGCCCAGAGATGGGGCAAGACCCACCGCATAAATTCCCGCTCTATAATACTTTTACACTCAATATGAGCGGTGTTAGATAAAAATTTGCTAAATTTGCATAAAATATTATGTTAATGAAGATTGAACAGACACTCTCGAAACTCGGTGACGAATTTGAATATTTCAGAATCAGAGGCTATTCCTTAAACTTCAAAATCTGAAAGGAGGTCTCGATGAGCGACAGACACACATTCCGGGCTTATTGGCACGATTATAATAGAGGTATATATTTTGTGACAATTTGCACGCACCAAAAACAGCATGTTTTTGGCGATATTTCAAATGGTCACATCAATTATTCCATTATCGGAAAAATCGTCCTTAAATGCTTACATTCTATTCCAAAACACAATAAGGATGTTGAGCTGTGGAATTATATAATTATGCCCAATCATATTCACATGGTGCTTGCAGTAGGGGCGCAATATTTTGCGCCCGCCACTGACGCCGCGCCAAACACCGGATGTTTGAAACCGCCAAGTCACGGTGAGCCCTGCGCTGACAATCATTTTAACT
>ERZ860264.2335-NODE-2335-length-10604-cov-3.479951_pt1 | contig 10604 bp, 9 predicted proteins | sample MGYA00509980_ERZ860264 | MGnify/ENA primary metagenome ERZ860264 (study PRJEB30046, sample SAMN00715212) | human gut metagenome | study: EMG produced TPA metagenomics assembly of the A metagenome-wide association study of gut microbiota in type 2... | reverse complement strand
TTCATTTGTCACCGTTTTTTGCGCAGCAATGTTTACATCAGACAAAACTCCGGCCGTGCTCTCCCGACTGACCGTGTGACTCCAAATGCCGGATGGCCCGCAAAAGAACCGTGACTGAACCGGAAACGGCATGAAAAAATCCTCCGGAAACGGCTGTCGGCCATTCCGGAGGATTGCTGCTGAATTTTAACCTGGTTATTCTTGTTTTTCTACTTCCAGACTGTCCGTCTGAAGTCCCGTACAGTTGCCGGTCCGCCAGTTGTCGGCTTAGAAGCAGTAACCGAGTTTGAGAGTGACAGTGTTGATGTTTACCTTCTTTGAAATCTCAGAGAAGTCCGTGCCGTATGAGACACCAACGAGGAACTTGTTCTTGATGCGCACGTTGGTTCCGACCTGCCATCCGATCTGGAAACGCTTCCATGTATAGTCGTCGCCCATGTCGTCTTTGTCGAAAACATTTAATTCATCCTTGCCGTTACCGCCGGCTCCTGCCAGTTCGCCGTATTCTTCACCGAGTAATTCATCCAGATAATCTCCCATTCCGCCAAGATAGTCCTCCATTCCATCCATATAGTCACTCCAGTCTGCATCCTCTCCATTACCGCTGTATTCATACTTCTTCTTTCCGGAGAAGTTATAACGCAGGGTCAAGCCGGAATAAACGTCGATACTGATGTTGCTGTTGGGGAATTGATAACTGTAACCGATGTTCACGGGAACCTTTGCTGAGAACATATTGAACTTCTCTTTCATTCCGGCCTCTTCTTCGCTATAGAACGAATACTGCAAGCCAGCACCCACCTCTACGAACAATGGGAATCGGCCCTGTGACACATCGAAAGTCTTGCCGTAAACTGCGGAGAAACCGGTGAAAGACTGGGAGCTGCCTTTATCGGGAACGAATGAACTTGGGTTCCACTCCAGATAAACCGTGTTGTGGCTAAGGCCATCTGTGTTTGACGAGGAACCGGATGTGTTTGAAAACTGTGCCGAGGCTGTCGTACTGACAGCCATCATGGCTGTCATAGCCAGTAATTTGAATGTTTTCATAAGTTTAATGTTTTTTTGTTTATTAATTAAAAGAAAAGTATCTGTCGTTTGAATGTTACGCAGAGAGAAGAAGTGTGTTATGAAGGTCCTTGTCATTCTCTCATTACGACTGCGTTGTGTCAGTGTATGAACGGCATACGCCACACGTTTGCCGTTGCCGTCGAACTGCCGCGTTGTGAAATGAAGTAGATAAATTTGCCGTCGCGGCTCCACACCGGGCTGAGGTCGTCGGCTGCGTGGTATGTCAGTTGCATGAGTTGCGTCCCATCGGTGCGGCATACGAATATGTCGGTGTTGGCATAACGTTGCGAGCCGTTGGTCAGGACATTGCTGCCGACAAACAAAATCCACGCTCCGTCAGGTGAAAGGGACGGGGTCGTGAAGCTGCGGGTGGGATCGGCGAGGATACACTCCTCCAGTCCTGTGGAGAAGTTTACACGCCAAATCTCACTTCTGCCTTCGGCATTGGCTCTTGTACAGAGGAGTGCTCCACTCTTGTCAAGAGGGTAGGGGTTCATTCCACGGGTGTAGCTGGACAGAAAGTTGTTCGTGATGTTGTAGCTCCAGATGCTCGCTCCGCTTTTCTCCTTGCGTGCGAAGAATATGTTTGACATGTCAGGAGAATACACCGGGGTGTAGTCGTTGTTGTTGGAGGTTATCTGCCGGCATACATATCCGTTTCTTGCATCTGTCTGAAAAATCTGATTGAGCTTGCCGGAGGTCTCGGAGAAGCAGATGTAGCGTCCGTTCGGAGAATAGGAGAAGTCCAGAACCTTCTGTCGGTTGGTGCGTTGGACGCTACTGCCTTGGCGGTCGATGTCTTTGATGAATATATTGGTCGTGTTGTTCCGGATGGAGAGATATGCCAGTTGCTTGCCGTCCGTGGATATGTCAAGTATGCGGTTGGACATCCAGTCTATCTTTCCTCCGAAGCGTTTGACCATCGGCATGCATACGTAGTCGTTGTCGGAAGTGATGCGTGTGAACTCTATGCCGGACTCTTCGTTGACGGAGAGGACGGAAAAGTCCACCTGTGCCTGTGCGAGGGCAGCAAAAGTGGAGAGCAGGGTCAGTGTGATGCTGATTCTTTTCATTTGCCAGTTGTTTTTTGTAATAATACTATTAATTCTTAAATCAACTGCAAAGATAGGCTAATCCTGTTAAGGAAATCAAAAGATAGCGTATCATAAGTGATACAAATCTGTATCATTCTGCGTCACGCCGTGCTTTGTCAGGTCGTCGGATAGCTCACGGAAGAAGTCCCGCCGCAGGATAGTGGAGATTGTGGAGAGCAGAGATGTGTCGATGCTGTTCTTGCGCAGTATCCTGTAGACAGCCGCACGGTTACAGTTGAGTTTGGCCGCCAGCCAGCTTATGCTACGTTCCTGACGCATGAGTTCGTCCCTGATGCTTTCGCCGATATTGATCATGTTGGGTCTGTGGGTTATGTTTGACATGCTTGTTGTGGTCACATAACGAAAAAAGGCGGGCCCGCTCTGTGCTTATTTTCAAACCGGGTCAACCGCCAAGTAAACCGTATACACAAACAAGCACGAGCAGTCCACGCCCCAAGGGACGCAGACTTGTCTGCCGCTTGTTCCCGTGTATTGAATAGTTTGGCGGTTATTCGGTCTGAGAGAACAAGGACTTTAAGTCCAATATCTATAATAAGTTGAGAACGGGCACGGAGCCTTTCCGTTGTGTTCTCGCTGTGGAGGACCCGTCATGACGGTGTCCCATCCGTTTATTATTGTTTCTTTTTCTTTCTTCTGAGTTTTTTCTTGTTTGACGTCAGGCTTGCGATGATGGCAATGCCGGTTTATATGCAAATTGCCGAATGCAGCCTATCGTATGCAGCGATAGTGCAAATGAGCGCAATGGGAGCTCGCTCACAAATTGCCGAATGCAGCCTATCGTATGCAAAGATATGGAAAATATCCGATTGTCGCACGGTCCGGCATTACAAATTTAGCTTTTACTATTAAAAGAATCATTGTTCTGCCGCTATCCGTCTTATTCGAATATCAGCGTTGTGAGCCGGTCGGGAGCAAACAGTTCCTGCGCCACGGCCTGTATGCGGTCGGCCGTTATGGCGTCGATGCGGTTGAAGAGGGTATTGATGTCGCGTCCGTGGCCGTAGTGGAGGAACGTTTTTCCGAAGTCGAGGGCAAAGCTCTCGCGGTTGTCGCAAGCCACGGCAAGCTGGCCTTTGAGCTGTCTTTTGGCCGTGGCAAGGGCTGTGGCGGTCAGCGGACGGTCCATCATGCGGTCCAGTTCGCGGCGGACGAGCCGGCGGCATCGGGCGATGTCGTGAGGGTCGCAGCCGAAATAGACTGACCACAGACCCGTATCGGAATAGGTGACCATCGTGCTCTCGACGGTGTAGACCAGCCCGTGGCGTTCGCGGAGCGAGACGTTGAGGCGGGCGTTCATGCCCGGCCCGCCGAGGATGTTGTTGAGCAGATAGAGCGCCATGCGGCGGTCGTCACCTGCGCCGAACGTCCGGCATCCCGTCATGACGTGGGCCTGATGGGTCTCTTTGTGGAGAATGACCTCACGGGCGATGTAGGGCGGCAGGGCAGGGGAGGCCGCGATGGCCTCAGAAGCGCATACGAAACTCGGTGTGGCGTCCGTCAGACGGTTTAGAAGTGTCACTAAGTGGCGGAAGTTGATGTCGCCGTATACAAAGAAGACGGCGTTGTCGGGGCGGTAGTGGCGTCGGGCGAAGCCGGCGACGTCCTCCCGCCGGTAAGTGCGGAGCTGGTCGGCCGAGCCGAGTATGCCGTGGCCGAGCGGATGGCCGCTGAAGATGAGGTTCTCAAACTCGTCGTATATCAGTTCCGCCGGCGAGTCGTTGTAGCTCTCAATCTCGTCGCATACCACCTCCACCTCGCGGTCGAGCTCGGCTTGCGGGTAGGTGCTGTTGAAGACGATGTCGGTCAGCAGGTCGACGGCCCGCGGGAAATGGTCGCGCAGTACGGCCGCATAGTAGACCGTCGACTCCTTGTTCGTGAAAGCGTTGAGCTCGCCTCCGACGCCTTCCAGCGTGTTGATGACCCGCAGAGCGCTGCGCCGCGACGTCCCCTTGAACGTCGCGTGCTCGCAGAAGTGGGCCAGCCCCTCCTCTCCCTCCAGCTCATGGCGCGTTCCGGCGGCAACGCCGTAGCCGCAATAGACCACGGGAGACGCGGACGGGAGATGGATTATCCGCAGTCCGTTGGGCAGTGTATGTGTGTTGTACGTCATTTCTTCTTCGGTCTTCTCCTTGCCCATCCTTCCTCGCTGAAGTCCGGTTCGTCGCCTATCAGCTGGATGTCGTGGCCCTGGAAGAACTGGCGCCAGTCGTCCTTGCGTCCGCTCTCCATGCGCATCTCGCCGCGCTGTCCGCGGCGGCTCTTGGGCTGCTGCGTGCTGTCGGCAGCCTCGTTTCGGCGCTTCGACTTCTTCTCATACTGCTCGAAGCCCTGTTCGGCCTTGCCGGAGCGTCGCTCGCCGCGTGCGGAGGGCTTGTCACCTCGTGCGGAAGACTTGTCTCCGCGTCCTGCGGGCTTTCCTCCGCGGTCGTCGGCGTCGTTGCAGCGCACCTCGCGGCCCTTATAACGTGTGCCGTTGAGAGCGTCCATGACCTTGCGTGCGTCCTCGCCGGGCACCTCGATGTAGGCGAACTTGTCGAGCAGGTCGATGTGGCCGATTTCCTGCCGGCCCTGAACGTGACGGTTGACAAACTGCATGACCTCGCCGGGATAGAACCCGTCGGTCTTTCCGAGGTTGATGAACAGCCGTCGGTAACCCCGTTCGGCCTTGCGGCGTGACGCCGGTCCGGCGCCGGTGCGGCCTCCGTTCTTCTCTCCGCGGGCACCCTTGCCGGCTTTCTTCTCCGGCGTGACGTCAATCTCGGGGGCGTCGGCATAGTAGGCGAGGAAGCGGCCGAAGGCCTGGCTGACAATCTTCTTGATGATGTCCTCCTTGTCGATGAACTCGAAGTGGCGGTTTATCTCCTCCATGAACGGTGCAATCTGCTCGTCGTCGACGTCGACCTTGACGATCTCGTCCATCACCTTATACAGCTGTTTGGTGCATATCTCCTGCGGCGTGGGAATCTTTCCGGCGACAAATTCCTTGCCGATGATTTTCTCCACGGCGCGCACTTTGTGACGCTCGCGTGTGTGGATGATGGCGATGGAGGTCCCCTTCTTTCCGGCGCGTCCCGTGCGGCCGCTGCGGTGGGTGTATGACTCGGTGTCGTCGGGCATGCCGAAGTTGATGACGTGGGTAAGGTCGTCGACGTCAAGACCGCGTGCGGCCACGTCGGTGGCCACGAGCAGCTGGGTCATGTGCTGGCGGAACTTCTGCATCGTCAGGTCGCGTTGCTGCTGGGAGAGGTCTCCGTGGAGCGACTCGGCGTTGTAGCCGTCGTGGATGAGCTTGTCGGCTATCTCCTGCGTCTCGCGCTTCGTGCGGCAGAAGATGATGGCGAAGATGCGCGGGTAGTAGTCGACGACGCGCTTCAGGGCCAGATATTTGTCTTTGGCGTTGACCATGTAGTAGACATGGTTGACGTTCTCGGCGCCCTCGTTGCGGCTGCCGACGACTATTTCCTTGTGGTCGTGGAGATAGGACGTGGCTATCTTCTCTATCTCCTTGCTCATCGTAGCCGAGAAGAGCAGCGTGTTGCGGTCTTCCGGCACGCCCTCGAATATCTCGTTGATGCTGTCGGAGAAGCCCATGTTGAGCATCTCGTCAGCCTCGTCCAGCACGACGTTGCTGACGGCGTCGAGCCGCGCCTTGCCGCGGTTCATCAGGTCGATGAGCCGTCCCGGCGTGGCCACGATGATGTGGGCGCCGTGGTTGAGCGAGCGGATCTGTGTCTCGATGGACGCTCCGCCATAGACGGCGACGACGTTGATGCCGCGCATGTATTTAGAGAAATCCTTCAGGTCGTCGGCTATCTGGAGGCACAGCTCGCGCGTGGGACTGAGCACCAGTGCCTGAGTCTCGCGTCTCTCGGGGTCGATGCGCTGGAGGACGGGTATGCCGAAGGCGGCCGTCTTGCCCGTACCGGTCTGTGCCAGCGCGATGACGTCGTTGCGGTTGCCAAGCAGATAGGGGATTACTTCTTCCTGAACGGGCATGGGGTGCTCAAATCCGAGCTCCCCGATGGCGCGGCGAATCTCTTCGCTTACGCCCAATTCTTCAAATGTCTTCAAATCAATAATACTTTATAATGACTGTGCTTGCCCTAACCTATCTTCCTCTTCGGGAGCCGACCGTTTAGGGGTATTGCGCTGCAAAGGTAATGAAAATAAATCGGTTACGCGCCGGCGGGAACGGAAAAAGAGAGCTTCGCGGCGAAATATTCCGTCTTTTTGATTATCTTTGCAGGCATGCTGGGACACGAAGGATGTTGTCAGACGCAAAGACGCGAAGACGCAAGGGACATTTTTGAAACAGAGACACAAAAATAGCCGTTGCCTTTCTGTGTCTCTGGGTTTAATAGAGACTTTCGCGTCCTTGCGTCTTTGCGTTTAATGAAATTACAAGGATAGCTTATGAAAATCTGCATTTTCTGTTCGGCCAACAGCGCCATCGACCCCGATTTCTTCACTGCCACCGAGGAACTGGGATGCTGGGCCGGCAATAACGGCCACACGATAGTGTTCGGAGGCTGTGACATGGGGCTTATGGAGTGTATCGGGCGCACGGCCCGCAGCCACGGCGCGACGACCATCGGGGTAGTCCCGACGAAGGTGGAGGAGCGCGGGCGGACGAGCGCCCATATTGACGTCCACATCCCATGTGACAATCTCAGCGACCGCAAGGACCTGATGACCGCCCAAAGTGATGTCTTCATAGCTCTCCCGGGCGGCATCGGTACGCTTGACGAAGTCTTCACCGTGGCCGCTGCCGGCACAATCGGTTATCATTCGAAGCGCGTGATACTCTATAACATGAAGGGTTTCTGGAACTCTCTCATAGCTCTCCTCGACGATCTCCAGAACCGCGGAATGGTCCGGGGAAACTGGCGGGACCGCATTCAGGTGGCCGGAAGCCTTGAGGAGATAGTGGAACTTTTGAGGAATTAGAAGGAATTGGAAGGATCTGTCGCTCCCTGCTGTCGTTCAGGGAGCGACAGATCCTTCTGACTCTATAAAGTTTCGCTTTGCGACAGTGCCTCTGCCATATCCCTTCCCAGCGCCACACATTGCTCCGTGGTCGTCGCGTCGAGGCTCTGGCGTATTTCCACGGGTGTGCCGACGGGCGTGAAGTGGAGGTGATGCTCGTTCCAGTCGGCAATCTTCGTGACGGCCTTGCTCGCCCAGGCGTAGCTTCCGAACCATCCGATGAGGTGGTCCTTGATGTCGCGGTTGGAGAGTTCGTCGAGCAGGACGTCCATCTCGTGATAGAGGCCCGCATTGTAGGTCGGCGCACCGACGATGAGTCCGCGGTAGCGGAAGACGTCGCGGATGATATAGGAATGGTGGGTCTTGGAGACGTTGTACATCACTATGTTCTTCACTCCGGCCTCGCTGGCGGCACGGGCGATGACCTCGGCGGCACGCTCGGTGTTGCCGTACATCGTTCCGTAACAGATGACGAGTCCCGGCTCCGTCTCGTAGCGGCTCATGCGGTCGTACATGCCGACGACGCGGGTGATGTGCTCATGCCATACGGGGCCGTGGGTAGAGCAGATGTAGCTGAGGCTCACACCGGCGAGTTTCTTCAGCGCGTTTTGCACTGGAGTTCCGTATTTGCCGACGATGTTGGAATAGTAGCGGACCATTTCGAGCCAAAATCCGTCGCAGTTGATCTGCGAGTCGATGATGCCGCCGTTGAGCGCGCCGAAGCAGCCGAAGGCGTCACCCGAGAAAAGGACGGACCGGGGGGCTGCGTCAGTCTCTCCGCCGTTGGCGGTCATGAGCGTCATCATCGTCTCGGGCCAGTGGACCATGGGCGTCATGACGAACGATAGGGTGTGATGGCCGAGGTCGATGGTGTCGCCGTTCCTGACCTCCAGGCAGCGGTCGGAGATGCCGTAGAAGCCGCGGGCCATGTCGAACGTCTTCTTGTTGCCGACGATACAGACGTCGGGATAGTATTTACGTATCAGTTCGATGGCTCCGCTGTGGTCTGGCTCCATGTGGTTGACGACGAGATAGTCAATCTGGCGGTCGCCGAGCACCTCCCGGATGTTCTTGATGTAGGTCATGAAGAAGTCGACCTCGACGGTGTCGACGAGGCACACTTTGTCGTCGCAGATGAGGTAGGAGTTGTACGACACTCCGTCAGGCAACGGCCAGAGACCCTCGAAGAGGTTCTTGTTGCGGTCGTTGACGCCGACATAGAAAAGATTGTCTGTGATCTGTTGCATGATTATATATAATAGAATAGAAATTCAAAGAATAACGAACACCCACCACACCACCTAACACCCACCCCAATCCTCCAGAAGGGAGGGAACTTGATATGCTTTACTTCCTTGTCACCACTCAATGACATTCCATGCTCTTTCCCTTTGGGAGGGTTGGGGTGGGTGTTAGGTGGGTTTCAGGTGGTGTGGTGGTTAGGGCGTGGTCATGGGGTTTCTGTGTTTATCAGCTCCCTTTTCATCTCCTCCCCGAATTCGGTGTCGATGGAGTTGTTGATGCTCTGGCAGCAGTTGGCCGAAAACATCTGGGCACAGCCGATGACGTTGTCCCACTGCTCCGGCGTCAGTCCGGCGTCGATGATGTCGCGGGTGATGCCGTAGCGGATAAGTCCGTAGACGAAACCGGCGTTGAAGTTGTCGCCCGCCCCGATGGTGCTCACTGTCGAGGTCTCGATGACGGGATACTGCTTTGCCAGCCCGCCCTCGGCGCGCAGCTCGACGGGCAGGGCCCCCTGCGTGCAGATGAACTTCCGGGTGTAGAAGGCCACCTCGCTGCGGTAGATGATGTCGGGGTCGGTCTTGTGGAACATGACCTCGAAGTCGTCGCGGCTTCCGCGCACGATGTCGGCGTATTCAAGGTTTTCGAGGATGTTCGGCGTGAGCTTCATGACCTCGCTGCTGTGGGAGGCACGGAAGTTCACGTCATAGTAGAGTATGGCTCCCCGGCTGCGGGCGTGTTCGAGGAAGCCGGCCACCTGCGGGCGTATGACGGGGTTGACGGCATAGTAGGAGCCGAACATGACCACGTCGTCACGCCCGATGTCGGGATAGATGAAGTCCAGCCGGTCGTGGGGATGGTCCTTGTAGAAGATATATTCGGCGTCGTTGTTGTCGTCGAGAAAGGCCAGCGAGATGGGCGACTTGCTGCCGGGATAGACGTTGATGTTGTCCGCATTGACACCGTTTGCCCGCAGGAAGTCCGTCGTGCGGCGTCCCACACGGTCGTTTCCGGCCTCGCCGATGAATGTCGTGCTCACACCGGCACGGCCGAGCGATATTATACCGTTGAAGACCGAGCCGCCCGGCACGGCACCTATCGGCCTGTCGTTCTTGAAGATTATGTCGAGAACAGTCTCTCCTATTCCTATTACCTTGCGCATAAGCTATGTGAGAATTTTCTGCTGCGCCCGCTTCCTGACCGGCTGGCGCAGCAAATTTTCTGCAAAGATACTGCAAACCGCGATAAGAACAAAGCAAACGGAGCGGTTTTTTTTGCACCTTCGCCGCCGTTTTGCCTGTAAGGTCCGCCGTCGGGCGGGCGGTGGAAAAATCCGGCGGGGAAGCCGCCTGCTCCCGGCCGGAATATTACAAATTGTGTTAAGAACGGGGCGAATAGACCTGTTTTTTGTCCATTTAATACCGTTTTGTCGACATGTTTTGCTACCTTTGCATCGTAAAAGGTATCACGAGATTTTAAGGACAGGACAACAACATTTATGGCAAAAGACAGACCGCACATTCTCACGAGCACATACACATCACCCTGCGGCACACTCATGCTCGGGTCGTTGAACGACAGACTGTGTCTGTGTGACTGGCTTGAGGGCAATTCCCACACGCATATCACACGGCGTACGGAACGCCTCACGGGCGCGACAATCAGCGAAGGCGACAGTGACGTGATGGACATGGCCGCCCGTCAGCTGGACGAATATTTCGACGGCCGCCGCCGAAAGTTCAACATCCCGATGTTCATGGCCGGCAGCGACTTCCAGTGCAGCGTCTGGCGCCAGTTGCAGACGATTGACTACGGGACAACGGTGACCTACACCCACGAGGCCACCCGCCTCGGCCGCCTCGACGCCCTGCGCGCCGTGTCGGCGGCGATAGGCTCAAATCCGATGTCGGTCATAATCCCCTGCCACCGCGTGATAGGCTTCGACAACCGCCTCACGGGCTACTCCGGCGGTCTTGACGCCAAACGCTTCCTGATAGAGCTGGAGGCCAGCGTGGCCGAAGGATATAAGGAAGGCAAATGACAGCCTTCTCGGACACGCTTTCTTGATTTTTTGGGGAACACAGAGCCACGGAGACACAGAGTCTTTTTAAACGCAAAGGATATTTATTTTAAACGCAGAGGCCGCGAAGACGCAAAGTTTTACTACATGGACTTTGCGTCTTCGCGCCC
>ERZ860264.2325-NODE-2325-length-10644-cov-3.219473_pt1 | contig 10644 bp, 3 predicted proteins | sample MGYA00509980_ERZ860264 | MGnify/ENA primary metagenome ERZ860264 (study PRJEB30046, sample SAMN00715212) | human gut metagenome | study: EMG produced TPA metagenomics assembly of the A metagenome-wide association study of gut microbiota in type 2... | reverse complement strand
AGAATATCGTCGGCCGCCACAAGCTCGTCAAGGGCATTGAGCACATCCAGACGATGTGCCGGATTCTCCACACCGATACCGAACGCTATCTGTTTATAATTGAAACTCTGCTTGTTCTGCTGCTGGAGAAACTCCACTATTCTCTGCAGGAGCTCCTGCTTGCGCATTCGCTTGCCTGATTTGTTTTCTTTCTTCATATGGGTTATATCTTATAGGGATCTCAGTCACTTCGCGTCGGTAATACTTCCGGGATCCACGGTCATACATATACTTAAAACACAAATATAGCTATTTTTTATCTTACCGACAAAACAAAATCGTTTCACTTTCTCATTACAGCAAAAATCGCGCCAATCTCTCCCGGAACAGCATCTCTCGGAGCAGCGTCTCTCTGAGACGGTGAACTCACTCATAGGAAAACTTTCCCTTCTACCTCCAGAGCGCCTATAACTTATTTTCCGAATACTTTGACTTATAACAAATTTTTACTACCTTTGTAAGGTCGCTTATATCACAATGTAATACTATGAATACGAGGATTTCGGGCATTGCATCAGTATCAACAGGGATTATCGTGGCAATGCGGATCATCGCTCTGTCACTCATTGTCTTTCTATCAAATTCTTTTCCGTGCGAAGCCACCGGCCTATCAACTTCTCATTATCCGTCAAAAGAATACACTGACTACGTGCATTCCACTGCAGCAGGCATGCCTCTTCTCGAGCTGAAGCAATGGGCGGACTCCACTTATTTCCGCAGTAATGATCGGCTTGATGCCGAACCTATCTACAAGGAAGTCCTCGCACGCGCCGTGCGCCCTATGTCGGAAGATGATGAAAAGCTTATGGCAGCTGCCTATTCCAATTATGCCACTTTGCTGATATTCGAACGAAATAATCCGATGCAGGCCTATCCTATGCTCAAAAGATCGCTCGAACTTGCTGAAAAATACCGTGACGAAGGCTTCTCTCTCATTGGCGCCTATACCAATATGTCGCATATCTACGCCAATTTCAATGATACGGTCAAGGCTCTGAACTATCTGCAGGAAGGATTCGACAATGCCCGTCGGAGCTCTAAACCGGAGCGGTCAGGATATATTTACGCACAATTGATGCTCATGGCCTGGGATTTCGACAAGACAGATGCTGTCACCGCGACTATGGAAGCTTTCAAAAATGACAGTCGTCTTTCAAAAGGCTACCTCTACCGCTATAATCTTGAATTGACTCATGCGATTGAAGATTTTCGCACCGGAAGATTTACGGAGGCCATGCAACGTCTGAAAACCGCAGCCGGGATGGTAGATTCCGAATACGACCATGACATGTATGTCTCCATGACATTGCTTATGGCTGCGGAAGCCGCCATAAAAGGAGGCGATGCCCCCGAAGCCCGGACTCTTATTGACGAGGCGGCTACTCACATGCAGGGATATGAGGATTTCAATGGAAAAATTTTCTTTAATAAGGTCCTTTCTGAATATTACCGGCTTGTAGGCGACTATAAGGCTGCTGCGGCTTATGATCTTCGATCTCTCGTCTTGCGGGATTCTCTTTACAGTGCAAGAAATATGACCGCAATTTCCGATCTCGAACAGGATATGATAACTTCCCGCTATAACACAGAACTGAAAGAAGCGGAACTTCAGCAGCAAATCTTGCGTGAAAAGAACGCACGTCAGCGTTCCCTGATTCTTGTCATCTCCTTATCCTCAGCTGTGATAATCACTCTTCTTCTTTTTCTTATATACAAAAGACGCAAACTTACTGAATGCCGCTACGATCTTTTCCTCAAGAACGTTGACCTTCCGCAGAAGGAGGAATCCATAGGGAATTCCGCATCAGATGTTCCTCCCGAAGAATCTGAAAACGATTCCCGGTGTCTTGCTGAAACTTTCGACAAAGTCAAGGATTTTCTTTCTCATCGTCCTGAAGTATTCGATCCCGCATTCTCGATCGATACGATGTCGGAACTTTCCGGAATTCCGATAAGAATCATTTCGCGGGCCATAAACCGATATGCCGGTAAAAACTTCAGTCTCTTTGTCGGGGACTATCGCATTCGCGAGGCATGCCGCATACTCATAGAGGCCGATCCTGACGGGCGCCCCACCATTGAGGCCGTCGCCGAAAAGGTAGGCTATCGTTCCCGCTCACACTTCTCACGGACCTTCAAGGCCGTCACCGGACTGACCACAACCGAATTCATACGCCAGTCCCAGACCCGGAGCAGCGTCTCTCCGAGACGGTGAACCGCCATGACCCACACAACCCTCGTCGTAACGTGCGATTTCAACACACAGTGCGCTTTTTCACGACAAAATCGGTAGTTTTTGTGTCATATCGCGATATGAAACATAATATTTGCCATAAAAATTTGATTTAACCTTACATATCGATAACTTCGCAACATCGAAGGGCATCCAGCCCTCCAGCCACGCCATTTGTTTTGGAGATGCCGGAAGGCGTGACTGAGACATAACAAGCATCTGCAATGAAACACCAAGACAACATGAAGCAGAAATTTTACTTATCAGCCTCGCTGCTCCTCTTCGGAGCTGCCATGTCAATCCAGGCCGTAACGCCATCCGCAGTTTTTCCTATGTATTCTTCTCCGGAAATGCAGCCTAAAATATGTGGAAGCGACAAAAGACCTTCGAAATCAAGGTCGGATGCGGAAGATATTGATATCCGCGTCAAAGTTGACTACAACCGTGACAAATATTCATCCATGCAGGTTCTTTGCATTAATGACGATTGGTCTTTCATTATCGATGAAGTGGATCTTGAAAGCGACGGTTATATGCATTTCTCCGACACGCCCGGCATTTACGACTTCATTGCCATTCTGTCACATACTGATCATGACGGTTACACTTTTGTTATAAAAGAGAATTATGAAGTCTCCGATAATTCTCCTATTGTACTTGATGCCTACTCCGCAAAAAACCATATACAGTTCAAAGCCGTCACTTCGACCGGCAAGGATATGATAGGAGAATTGCTGGAAAACGGAGAGATCAGGGAAGAGGGTAATACTTATGTCGGATTCAGTTTTACCGAAATATATCATGAACGTCATGGTCAGATAATATCATATCCCTCTTTTCTGGCAAGGATCCTTGATGGTGAAAAGGAGACTTACGGACCGTCGGAAGGCGATATTTACATCAATGATCTCTCAGATGATACTGAATTCTCTGCCGTGCAGGTTCGTATAGGCAGGACGGCGGAAGGAATGGAATTTGTAAGTCTTGAGGCGGATGGCATGAAAAGTCAGACTGTTACAAATGATAAAAATGATTTTTTATGTCTGACGGCCAACTTCGCGCCTCACCGTCTTGGCAACACTCATATTGCATCCAATCCCGAAATACGTGCCACGGAGACATTCGGATATGTACCGGTATGGAAAGGCGAGATATTCAGTCATACGATCTTTCAGCCGGGATATGAAGTGGATCTTCCTAATCTTGACAAAATATATGTCTGCGCGCCACCGTCCGCCGGAGAAAATTCCCGGTTTGAAATGCTCCCTATTTTCGGAACCGACGATCAGTCCGGACAGACTGATTTTATAGGAATGGGATTCGGCACACTGATGCCTCTCTTCCGAATTACTCCTGAAAATAAATTTCAGTTTGTCGACAACGCCGCTGTCAATGGCCTTTTCCGCGATGACTGGACTCATGCGGAGGAAGATCCTGTCACGACTGTCAAAGCCTTTAATGACTATTTGTCATATACCATCGATAACGGACAGTCTTTTACATGGGGTAATTCCGTACCCATATGCATTGCTTCGATCGGATATGTAAGAAATTCCGACTCGCAGCTGAGATTTTCTTTTATCGGCCGTCATGGAGAAAACAGAAATATCGACAACCGCAACATGAATTTTGAGATGAAAGCCGATGGCGAGACAATCTCCACAAGACCATACTGGACTGCCGATGACTTTATGAGGTGGCGTCTGAGAGACGGAGAGTTCAACTCTACAAAAGCTGAATACCGTATAACTATCGAAAACAACAATGTTCTCGTCGATGACATGCAAGGCTATAACAAGACAACCATATATTACGATACCAACATGCCGTCGGCCAACCCACCCGCGCTGCGGTCTCTTCAGTTCCGTGACTCCGAAGGCAAGATCACCGATCGTTTCAGTTCTCTGGACGAAGGCGTGGTAGAGTTCTATGCCGGTGACTTCGAATATGCCGAGTCCGACCGGTCCTACATGTGGTTTTTCAATTATGGCGTTTTGAGTGATGTGCAGGTGGAATATGCTCCTCACGGCAGCGGAGAATGGCGCATACTGGATGTCGAGGAAATTCCGGAGATGCTGGAACCTGTAGCCTACGGCGCGTTCTATCGCGGATCGCTTGCCGGAGTCTCCGCCGAATCTGAATCGGGATGGTATGATCTGCGGATCAAACTTGTCGATGACTCAGACAACTACCAGATTCAGGAAATCGCACCCGCTTTCTGCAAAATGACACCCGATTCTGTCAACTCTCTTCCCGCAGGTTTCTCTGGCTTGGATGTCGAAGTCTATAATACCGCAGGCATACTTGTCTATAAAGGCGACTATGACAATTGTATGGACGCGCGGCTACCGCAAGGTGTATATATCGTAAAGGCGATTTCCTCCAACTCTGTTCCAACCCGAAAACTGATAATAAAATGAAAAAACTGACTATTCTGGCGGCCTCTGCCATTCTCGTGGGCGCCGGTGCTTATGCATCCGGCAGCACACTTGAATTAAAGACCTTATACAAGGCTCCTCCGGCTCTGATTTCGGAATCAGAAGAAGATCTCAATAAGGTGATTCTTGATGTGGATTACGATTTATCCATACAACAGACATTGTCGGGATTGTTTGCATTCGAATCCTCAGGAACGGACACGAGTCCCTACTATGGTCTTTCCGAGGAAGAAGACAGTCATGTCTACGAATTCAATATGCCGGACGGCACATATGACTTTTTCCTCTGTATTACATTGGGAAATTTCGAAGGTGTCGCGATTTTGACTCTCGACGATGTAAAAGTCGATAAAGACATGAATCTCGAACTCAAGGCCTCTTCTGCGACTCGTCGCACAGACATCGCACATATAGCACCGGACGGAAGTCCTCTTGAATTCAAATTCAATTCTACTGTCGGAACCGTACCCTGCGCTCAGTATATGCATAGTTTCACTCATGGCGATACTCTTGTGATGATGTTGGGACTGACCACTGACGGTTCTACCTTGAACTATATTCTTTGCAACAATCCTGACTCAAGATTTATCTCGACAAGACTTGATGTGATGCATTCTCCTTTCGGCTTTCTGAGTATGATAATACCGGTGGATTTCAATAAACCGGTATGTGGCACTGACGCCTCCGGCTGGATATCTGCAGCCGAATCATTCGCGAAAACACCCGCCAATGCCAAGGTTGAGGAATTCCATACCGCTCAGGGTGAAGCCGATTATTATTATTCCTGGTCTTCCTGTCTGGCGCTTGTCGACGGCAACATATATGCTACTGCCGGATTGGGAATGTACGATGCCGACTGCCCCACCGATAAGGTTGCCCTTTGGCGTCCTGCCGGATATGACGGCCGGTATGAGATGCTTCCTGTACCTGTCGGGTGTGCCGTACGGGGATGGGACAGCTCTGTGGCAGGTTTGCCCCTGAGATTGGAAGCAGACGGTGTCAGACAGGTGGGACTCAACATGCTTCCTTTTCGCTCCGTCTATCTGTCTGACGGTTCTTCGTCGGTGATCGGTCCGGAAAATCCTGATTTTTCAGATCCTGTTCCTGAAACTCCTCTCGGAAACTGTGCCCCTATGCTTATAATTATCCCGGAAGAGGAATATTTCGAGTTCACATACACGGGCCGTCACGGCGAATCCATGTCCCAGAGCAGCGATTATTATTCCATTCCGAGCATCGAATACTGGGAAAACATTTTCGACAAGTCTCTGTGTGACCTGAAATTCTATCGCGACGGCACACTCCTCTGCAACAGGCGCTATGAATTTCCCTACGACACCGAGTGGGGCGCAGGAGGGGAATATAGGCTTGAGATCTCGACCGACAATGTACTTGTGGACGAGAATGTTCCTGGATTCTGCAAGGCTGTCCATACATTCGATTCCTCGCGCGATACGTGGATACCTCCAACTCTGACTTCATTGCGTATCATTGACGGGGAAGGTGTGACAAACGACCGTCCTGCCACAGCCGAAGGTTCTGAAGTGATGTTTACTGCCGGGCGGTTCTCCTATTGCGACAATTACGCACTTAAGGTAGTCTACGCTGATTTCGAGGAAGTGGAATGCACGGGGGTGGAATATGCTCCCCGCGGTTCGGACGCGTTCGAGACTCTTGACTTTAAAGAGATAGGCGAACCGGTTCTTCCCGGATACGGCAATAAATTCTCCGCGGATCTTGGAGGAGTCACCCGTCTTTCACCGGACGGATGGTTCGATCTGCGCATATCTGTCCGCGATTCTTATGGCGCGACTCAGACACAGACTTTGTCTCCGGCTTTCTATATAAAGGAACTGGCGGGAATAAGCGACATAGCCGCCGAAGGATCTGTTGTTTCCGAAGATGCCGTGATATTCACGACCCACGGCTGTCGCGTGACATCTCCACACTCTCCCGGCATATACATAATCCGTGACGCTTCGGGCAAAACCCGCAAACTACGTCTATGATAATGAAAGTTTCCCTCCGGCGGCCCGTACGAGCCATCCGGAGGGAAACCCATCAACACCCTATCGGGTATTCATATTATTTCACTACGACTTTCTTGCCGTTGTGGATATACACTCCCGCCGTCGTCGGACGCTTCACGCGGATACCCTGCAGCGTGTACCACACGTCTGTCATATCCGACATCTCCTCGTCGGTGAGAATGCCCACACCGGTCTCGACGTTGTCGGCACCAGTAGGATTCTCATGCATCTCCACGGCCTGCGGAGCGGCAACTATCTCCACGGGCATACTCTGTATCGTCATGCCCGGCTTGTCCTTAAGACCGAAATCATTCTGGTCATCAAGCATCACGCGGAAATTTGTCGTGCCTTCGGCGGCGGTCCACTCTCCTGTCGTCGATACGGAACCTCCGCACGTGGTGAGTATCATTGACTCGCCGGGCGCAAGACCGGTCTTGTGGTCGTCGCTCCAGTATTTCGGATCGTATGATGGCAGAGTCTCAAGAAGCATGCCATGCTTGCGGTCGGGCGTGCGCTCCGTTCCGTTGTTGTAGATCTCGGCCGAGAAAACAACCTTGTCTCCGGGGCGGATACCCTCGCCGGCGCGGCCGGGCTTGCTCCAGAATATACGGCGGATCACCAGCGACATGCCGTTCACCTGATCCTCGCTGAATCCGGTCACATATTCCGTAGCTGGCTCGATGAATGCGACATCTCCCTTGGCGTTGAATGTGCGCTCGCGTGAATTGTTGTCCGTGCTCAGCTCGCCTGCCACATTTCTGATCACGGCTTTCACGGTGTGCGCGCCGGCCGTCGCGGTGTAATTGCCGCTGATTTTCACTGCTACCTCTCCGTTGGACTCGATTCCCTCTGTCCAGTCGGCATATCCTTTCTGCTGGCCGTCGATATAGTAAGTCACGCGGAAGGTCTTTTCCGACGGGAAGGCTACAGTGGAGTTGTTCTTGACAACCACCTCGAAGTTGCCTATCTCCTGTCCGGCCTCGATCTCCTTGTGTCCGGGGGTCCAGTTCACGGCGGAGGCCACGAGATCGAATCCTGTCACGGGATCTTCCGTGCTGCCCCCTTCCTCATCCTCGTAGTCATGATAGCCTCCCGTGGCCAGATTGTCGGCCTTGTCGGGATTCTCATTGTAGACAGGTTTTGTTTTCGGGAAATCATAGGTCTGCGACAGCGCGTTGTTGGAGGCGTCATTGTCATTATATTTCGCCGGACTATCCATCCGGCACCAGAGATCTACCGTCCCTTCGCTCACCGTATAGGTCCAGTCATTCGTGTTCCAGCCCAGCGATGCGAGAGAGCCGTTGCCCATACCTCCTCCGCAGGGTGTCACATCGATCCATTCCCCCGGAGCCACAGTATGCTCCGTGTCATCCCAAAGCATACCCGTATTGTATTCCGGCGTGCCGTTGAGCGCCCAGAGCACTCCTTGGCCAGAGCCGAGGCGTATCGTCTCCGATCCGTAGTTGGCCACTATGGCGTGGGGCATAAGTATATCGCCGACTTTGGTCTCGCCGTCCTGACGGGTGAGATTCTCGAAATATACTTTTACCACGCCCATGTCCGGACCGCTGTGTGTCGTGATCTCGATTTCCGGTTCCTCCCCTTCAGGCAGTTCCCTAACATTCACGTTCTTCACGCGAGTGTTGTTCGTGCGGTTGATTTCGTGGAGAAGCTTGCCGGCAGGATCGACTGTGGCGGTGAATGTATGCTCACCAAGTGTGGCCGCCCAGCTTACGGGGAATTCAAGAATCATCGATTCTCCCGCGCCGATACCCTCTTTAACCGTGTAGGAAGATGAGTATGTGTTGTCCACGTTGAAACGTACCGTGAATTTTGCATCTTCAGGAATGCCTTTGATGCCCTTGTTGTCGATCCGCACCCTGAATGTAACGATATCGCCCTCGTACATCGAATGCTTGCCCTGGTTTGTAGTCCAGTCGATGCCGGTCAGCACTATGTCATAGTCTGTCAGTGTCTCGAACGGATCTGGAGCCGGTATGATACCTTCCGAATCAGGATACGGGGGAGTCTCCGCCCAGTCTATGGCATCTTCGCTCACCCACGTAAAGTCGGGGGCGCCTCCCCAGAAAGGCCATTCGTACTCGTCAAGTTCGGCGCCGATAGTGGCGGGAGGAACAGAACCTTCGACAAGTTCGAAATTTTTAAATACCAGACTCCCGAGTGAACGATTCTGAAAACCGCCCGCCCCGAGCGTATGGTTGCTGGCGCTCCAGTCGTTGGCCTGACCTGAAAGTCCGGCGCCGTTCACATATACGCCGTCGAAGACTACATTGGTCTGTGCGTTATGAACGCTGATAGCCTCTGCCGGACACTCCCAGAAATGATTGTTGCGGATGATTATATTGGAGAGTCCGTCCTGAAGGTCGATAGCCCCGTAGGGACGGTTGAATATATCCCAGTAGCTTCCGGCACGCACGAAATAATTGTTTTCGACTATCACCGGCTTGTCGGCCGTAGCCCCCCATTTATGCCCGGGGAACGTGTCGTTTGCATGAAATCCCGAACTGATAAAGCTTTCGCCTATCCAGTTGTTATATACTTTCTGATCGGTTCCTCCATACACCGCGATGGCTCCTGCGCGCCATATATGTTCTACAGTATTGAAGCAAAATATATTGCCATCCTCGTTCTTGACATTTCCGTCATTATTCGCCCACATTGCCAGACCGTCATCACCGCTGTTGCGCACATTGCAGTTGATGACTGCCGAATTGGATGTACCTTGACAGAAATTCACACCGTCGGCGAGATTGTTGCGGATTCGGCAATTGACTATTTTTGAATCCTCGCAGGCACGGCGCGGATTGCTGTTGTAATCTCCGAACCAGATACCGGCCTCGAAATGTTCCATCCATACGTCATGTATCACGGAGCCTCCTGTCCATAGGTCCATAAATGCCTTGTACACAGCCTGGGGTTCGTTTCGCCAGCTGAGGTTGGAGTTCAGATACATGTTGCAGAACTCTAGATTGTCGGCGTCGCTCGTGCCGCCGATCGTCGGATTGCCTGCCGAGACACCGCCTCCGAAGCATAGCCAGCCGGTAAACTGGATGTTGGTGTGCCACATGCCGGCACCGGTGATCTTCACGTTCTTGGCCGAGAAGCCCCATATACCCTGCTGGTTGGCGGCATTCCCTTTGTCCGACATTCCCATGTACCATGTGCCTTCGGGCACATACACCACGCCTCCGACCTTGTTGGCTGCGGCGATGGCGGCGTTGAACGCGCCGCGGTTGTCTTTCGACGGGTCATCGGCCTTTGCTCCGTAGCTCAGCACATTGAAGACCTGGCGCCCTTCGCCGGCCTCTTCCTCGGAGATCACTTCGGGCACGACCTCGGTCTCCACGAAGTCTACCCCGACGGCATCGCCGCTCGTGCATTTTACTGTCAGACGGTCACCGGGCTTCATCATGCGGCTCAGTACAGTGTGGCGCTCGTCAAACGCGAAGGCGGGCGACGCTGTAGGATCTATCGAATGTGACGGATCGCCGACACCCTGCTTGAAATAGTGATACATGTAATAGGAGCTCAGCACCACCTTGCCGGCATACTGGTCGTTGACATAGAATTCCAGTTCACCTTCATTGAGCGCATAGCCTCCTTCCTGTCCGTGACCGCCGTCATGTTTGTCGGCTATCGTATAGCGCACGGTCACGCCGTCGCCATAGGTATTCATGTTCCATGTCACGGTCGCGCCGACTGGCATTTTCACATAGGTCTGGTCACTTGCCTGCGACGTGATCTGAAACCTGTTCCAGGTCTTGTCCCGTTCGAGTGTAGCGCCGCCGTCGAGTTCGGCATCGCGCGCGTCGTTGCAGTCATAACGGGTGTAAGACACCGTGGCACCTCTCACGCCTTTGGCGTCCGACGCCGGTATCGGATA
>ERZ860264.2318-NODE-2318-length-10672-cov-2.686823_pt1 | contig 10672 bp, 7 predicted proteins | sample MGYA00509980_ERZ860264 | MGnify/ENA primary metagenome ERZ860264 (study PRJEB30046, sample SAMN00715212) | human gut metagenome | study: EMG produced TPA metagenomics assembly of the A metagenome-wide association study of gut microbiota in type 2... | reverse complement strand
TCGTTGACCTTCTCAAGGCCGATTTTGTCGAGCTTGTCGATGGCGGTGGTGATGTCGATGATTTTGTCGGGATGACCGATAAGCTCGGCGATACCGGCAAGCACCTTGCGGTTGTTGAGTTTCAGAATCACCCTGATGTTGAGACGGCGGAAAACCTCGTCCACCATCTGCAGAAGCTCGATTTCATTAATCAGGGAATCAGAACCGACCACATCCGCGTCACACTGGTAGAACTCACGGTAGCGTCCTTTCTGAGGACGGTCGGCACGCCATACCGGCTGAATCTGATAACGCTTGAAAGGCATCTGCAGCTCGTTGCGGTGCTGGACGACATAACGGGCGAAAGGCACCGTCAGGTCATAGCGCAAACCCTTCTCGCTGATTTTCGAGGTCAGCTTGGGATAATTGACATCTGTCAGTTCCGGGCCGTCGACATTCTTGAGATATTCGCCGGAGTTGAGAATCTTGAAGAGAAGCTTGTCACCCTCCTCGCCATATTTTCCCATAAGCGTGGAGAGGTTCTCCATCGCGGGGGTCTCGACGGGATTGTAGCCGTAGAGACGGAAGACGGTGCGGATGGTGTCGAAAATATAATTGCGGCGAGCCATTTCCACCGGGGAAAAGTCGCGTGTTCCTTTGGGAATGGAGGGTTTCATATCTTTATCAATCAGTTCTTGTTGGCGCGTTTGCGTTCGAGTTCGTCGAGGATAATCTTACGCAGGCGGAGATGGTTGGGAGTGACCTCGACATACTCATCCTCCTTTATGTATTCAAGCGCTTCCTCAAGGCTGAACACCACAGGGGGGACAATCTTGGCCTTGTCATCCGCGCCTGACGCGCGCATATTGGTGAGTTTCTTTGATTTGGTGACGTTGATGACGATATCCTTGTCCTTGGCGCTCTCCCCTACCACCTGGCCGGCATATACCTCCTCCTGGGGGAAGATGAAGAATCGTCCGCGATCCTGCAGCTTGTCGATGGCGTAAGCATAGGCGGTGCCTGCCTCCATTGCGATAAGCGAACCATTGGTGCGGCGCTCGATATCACCCTTCCAGGGCTGGTATTCCATGAAGCGGTGGGCCATGATAGCCTCTCCGGCCGAACCGGTAAGGACATTGTTGCGCAGGCCGATGATACCACGCGAGGGAATCTGGAACTCCATATGTACGCGGTCGTTCTGGGTAGTCATCGACACCAGGTCACCTTTGCGGCGGGTGACCATATCAATCATCTTGGAGGCGTATTCCTCGGTGACGTTGATGGTCAGCAGCTCGACAGGCTCGCATTTCACCCCGTCGATTTCCTTGATGATGACCTGGGGCTGCCCTACCTGAAGCTCATACCCCTCGCGGCGCATTGTCTCGATAAGCACAGAGAGATGCAGCACACCGCGCCCGTAGACATTCCACTTATCCTCGTTGTCATTCTTGGTGACGCGCAGGGCGAGATTCTTGTCAAGCTCGCGGGTAAGACGTTCCTGGATATGGCGGGAGGTGACAAACTTTCCGTCCTTGCCGAAGAACGGGGAATCATTGATGGTGAAGGTCATCGACATGGTAGGCTCGTCGATGGCGATTCGAGGCAACGGCTCGGGATTGTCAGGGAGAGTCACTGTGTCACCAATCTCGAAGTTCTCCAGACCTACGAGAGCGCAGATGTCGCCCGAGGAAACCTCGGCCACGCGTTTGCGGCCCATCCCCTCAAAGGTGTGGAGTTCCTTGATTTTCTGCTTGGAAACCGAACCGTCGCGACGGCTCAGGCCGATTTCCATACCCTCGCGGAGGGTTCCGCGATGTACGCGCCCCACTGCGATACGGCCCACATAGCTCGAATAGTCGAGGGAGGTAATCAGCATCTGCGGGTCACCCTCAAGGGTCTTGGGAGCCGGGATATGCTCGATGATGGCGTCAAGCAGGGGAATGATATTGTCGGTCGGTTTCTGCCAGTCAAGGCTCATCCAGCCGTTTTTGGCGGAACCGTAGATTGTCGGGAAGTCAAGCTGTTCCTCCGTGGCGTCGAGATTGAACATCAGATCAAAGACCATCTCCTGAACCTCCTCGGGGCGGCAGTTGGGCTTGTCTACCTTGTTTATCACCACCACCGGTTTCAGCCCCATCTGGATAGCCTTCTGAAGCACGAAACGGGTCTGGGGCATCGGGCCTTCAAAGGCATCGACCAGCAGCAGGCAGCCGTCAGCCATATTAAGCACGCGCTCCACCTCGCCGCCGAAGTCGGCGTGTCCCGGAGTGTCGATGATGTTTATCTTGGTGTCCTTGTAATTGATGGAGACATTCTTGGAAAGGATTGTTATACCTCTCTCCCTCTCCAGGTCGTTGTTGTCGAGGATAAGTTCACCGGCATTCTGATTCTCGCGAAAGAGATGCCCGGCCAAAAGCATTTTGTCGACCAGCGTCGTCTTACCGTGGTCGACGTGGGCGATGATTGCGATGTTGCGGATGTTCTGCATTACGGATGTAAACAGCTTTGAAATTATTTTCAGTTCATTTTCAAGCTGCAAAGTTACGAAATTTTCCCGTAATCCATCCCACCCGCAACCTCTTTTTTATTCTACAGCCTGACAATCCCTCACAGGGAAGAATTGTCTTTGGATGCGACTCTTCCCTTTGGGAGATTGTCAGGCTGAGGTCAAACGTATGATTAAAACTCGACGGTTAATTCGCCCTGATAGGAATTTCCATAGGCTGTGGTCACATCGAGACGGGCTTTGGCAAGATTCCCGACATAAATCTCGGCAGGTTCTGTCGAATCAAAACCGTACGACGAAGACAAACCATTGGAAAGGTTGGTGACCGTCAGCACGCACTCCCCCTCGGGATATGCGAAATCGACATAGAGCATTCCATCCATATATGTGCAACTTATATATTGCATCGACGGAGCTTTGGGACGTTGTCCGATGGGGTTGGTTGGATCCAGATCTGCTGAGCCTGAACCTCCATCGCCGTCGGCCAAGCACAAACAAGGAACCAAAAGCGCACATAATATGCACATTTTCCTGGCAGCAGAAGAAAAAATCTGTTTCATAGGTCTAAGGTTTCAAATATATTGTTTATTAGAAGCTTTTCACACCCAACATGGCGACAAAATATTCTTTGTCTTTAGCCTGTGAGGTCAAAATACGGTTAGCAATCCGACGTCTTTTGACGTAGAAATTCGGGAGTTTCAAGTCACAGAACAGGCATACCGCCCTGGGAGCCAACCCCGCGTAGACCAATAACACGAATTGCAAATCAGACTGCGACAGCCATCCGCATTGTTCTCGAAGCCGTCCCATGATATTATCCGAATATTGGTTCACCACATTCTCGATTTTCCGGAGATTATCGGGAAGCGTAATCTTGTTCAGCTCCTCTTCTATCTTCTTGATGATTGTCGGCCTCAACCTGTCGGAGGCTGATTTTTCCATGAACTCCTCACACAACATGTTGACCGTCTCCCACCTTGCCTTGAAAAGAGAATGTATCGATTTACATAACGCCTCTGATGACTGGCGCTCTTTAACGTTCTCATCGACCAGAGTCGCTATCTTGGAGCGTTGTGATTCAACCTCTTTCGACAAAGCATCGAGGTTTTCATCCCGCCTCTTCATCTTGGACTGCAGGTTCTCGCATTCGGTGACGGTTGTCGCAAGACTTCGTGTCAACCTCTCTATGTCATTGATTTTCTCATTCAAAATCAAATTTTTCATCTTAATCCGCGCCCTGTAAATATAGAAGCCAAGCAACGACAACACCAACGCGACTATGATGATAATCCCGAGCACATTTCGAGTCTCACGGTATCTCTTGGTCTCCCTGTCGGCGAGTGAATCATAATAATCCCGTTCTGCCGACAAGGCGGAATTATTCATTATCTGCGAAAAGCCCTTCTTTTGACCTCTCAAAATACTGTCGGCATACAGACACGCATTTTTATATTCCCCACGGGATTTGTAGAAAGCCATATAATTATGCCATACGGAGGTAGAGTCCCACAACATTTTTGTCTGCTTTCTAAGCATGTCCAAATGTCCAAGGATGTCATCGCCGCTTCGGCTGGATATCTGGAACGCAATCAGCATATTTTCATCATCGAAGTCGGACGAATCTGCTACTGTCGTTTCATTCAGTTTGTTCAAATAATATTCCGCTTGCGCCCATCTTCCCCATCTCACACATCCGTAAAAAGCACGTTGATGGATAACATAAATCAGCACACTGTCGACCGGCGAAATCAAAGCCAGATTCTCCACACTGTCAAAAAGCTCTATGGCCGGTGTCACCTCTCCTTCCCAAGCCAATTCGGCGGCATATTCTGCCAAAGCGAAATTATGGTTGCGGATTTTCCCGGCACGTCTGTAATAATCAATGGCCTCTTTTCTATACACGGCCCTTTTGTCAATACAGAAAGTCTGCCCGTAAATGTCGGCAATCAATTCCGCGGACTTGGCACGCCAGTAGTCATCATCGAACTCTATCGCCATCTGGCGCGACATCTGGACCGGGACAATCGCCTCAGGAAACAGCTGACAATCATGCCGCGCCTGCGCCTGATAGAAATAAGCCCTCATCATACGGCGCGAATCAGCATCATTCAATTGATAATAATTGACGGCAGTGGTTATCAGGGAGTCGGATTTCAGGGGGATATAATTCTTGACATACGCCTGGGTAATCAGCAGGGCATAAAAAGCACGGTCTTCCGGGGAGGAAAGACGGGCAGTGTCGATGCTGGCGAGAATCTTCAGAGCGGAATCGGGATGTTCCTCGATAACCGAGTCAGCCCGGTCAAGCATACGGCGTTCCGTGGATGGGGAACACCCTGAAAACATCCCACCAACCATAACCACAATCAAAGCCACCAACGGCAGCACCGACAGGCTTGAGACTTTTGATTTTTGCTTTCTATAAATATTCATCGGCAATCACTCTCGGAGAAAAAGTAATCAAACATTCCTCAGCAAATTTAGCACTTAAAATTCATTTCCACAAATGAATCAACCCTTTTATTTAAAATTACCAAAGAATTGCGACAGTCACGCCAAAAGGAAATCAAAACAGCAGTCAGAAAGTGTAAGGCCCAAAATAAGATACCGGTTTGCTCTATAAACGGCTTTTCTCGGCAGACCCTGCGCCCTGTCCCTTGTAACGCGACCGGGTGGCGTTGAAAGCATAACGGACAAACAGCTGAACTTTGCGTTGACCGAAATCAGAGACTCCGCTGTCGACCACTGCCTGATTGTAAGAAGTGAATCTGTTTATCTGCTGGTTAAGCAAATCTTTACCATACAACTGTACGGTCAGCCTGTTTTTCAGGAATGACTTCGAGATACCGACTGTCAGCAGATGCGCATAACGCATATGCGATAATTGCTGGTCGCCCGATGAACGGAATCTATAGTTACCGTAAACGGCAATGCCCCATGGCAACTCCAAAGTGTTGTCAAATCCAATCATGTAAATCGGTTGAGACATATTCATATTATGATGATTTACCTCAATATGAAGGATTTGTTTCTGAAACCCTACGCTCACGGAAGACCGCCAGTGTCCTATCGCAGTCTGATACCCTACACTTACATAGATAGATTTCAGCTCCGGCAGGTTTTCCCACCGTTGAAGTATTATGTCGGGATCTGGTTCGTAAAACAAAGACGTGTGTATAATCGGCGTCTTCTGATACTGGTATCCGGATTGCAACCAGAAATCCTTATGTTGGGCGTTCAGATATACCTGCTGTTGCCTTATGGATTTCAGCTGAGGGTTACCGGACTGGTAGGTATAACGATTGACATACATTATCTCCCCGGTCATCATGCTGTAATTAGGGGGATATTTGTCGTAACGATAACCGATATTCCATGAGAACGTCCCGAAAACAGCTCCAAATTTCACACTCGGGAAGAGATTATCATATACTTCCTTATAGGCATCATCGCTTCCGTCATATTTCACACGACGATGCTCATAACGTAATCCTACTTCCCAGAAAAACTTAGATATTCGCTGTTTCCAGCTTATGAAGAGGGCAACCGTAGATTCATCGTTTTCCGAATATCCCGACTTCATAACCCCATCCGGACAAAAGAAATTTGATTTATAATTCGTGCCGGTCCATTCCTGTCCGAGGGAGAACTCGGCTTTTTTCACAGGATATGTCAGAATCAAATTTTCAGCCAAAAGACGCGACGATGATGCTCCTTGTGTGGAAAATGACCTTGCCGGTTGCGCCCCGCCAAATTCATCATACCTGGTATCTGTGTTTGAAGAATTTCCCTGATAGTCAAAATTAGAAGAAATAGCCAAATCGCTGATTTTTCCCTCATAATAAAAATTGGCATTATGCAATGGCCAGATTTTGGCATCCTCCTCCTCATCTTGCCTCCAGTCATCAATCATTCCGGCCTCAACCAATCTTGTGTGGCTTGACATATCACGTTTCCGATTGTTCCATAACAAGTAATAGGAACCACCGATGGAGTGATTGGAATTAAAGTCATAGCTGAATCCTATTTTTCCATTAAGGTCATTACCCCTGTCAATGAACTTTGTGGAAAATTCCTGCCGACGATGGTTCTGGGAAAATATGTCCGAAACATAATCCATTGTTGACTCTGAATTAGAGTGATTCTGGAATACTCGGGCAAACAGTTCAAGTCCACGCCATCGATATTGAAGATAAGCCCCGGCCATATTGGAGAATTGCCTGTTCAAGGCCATTCCTTCTTGAATCCAGCCACTAAAGCCCTCCCCGACGCGCCTTTTTGTCTTTATAAGTATAACAGCGTTCACATCAGAACCGTATCGGCTACCGGGATTTGTTATAACCCTGATTGACGCGATTTCGGAGGGCTGAAGGGTCTTGAGGTCTGACAGCTCCCTGACTTGACGGCTGTTGATATAGAATACAGGATTTCCTTTGCCGAATACGGTGACATCCTCCCCCTGAACCGATAACATCGGAATGAACGAAAGGGCCTCAAAAACCGTCGGCATATTGGCCAGCGGGGTATTCTCCACCAATGTCACCATATCCCCTTCCACAAGCCGAGTCACCGTGGTTTTAGCAGTCACAGCAACCTCTTTAAGAATTGTCTCTTTCGGTTGCATCCTGACTGTCAGCGCCTCTCCACAATACTCATCTACTTGGATTGTCTGTTCTTCATATCCAATCATTTTGAAATTGAGCAGACCAATTCCGTCTCCTGACAAAACAAATCTGCCGATGGAATCGGTCACCGTCCCCGCGACAAATATGGAATCAGCCCCCAAGCCTACGACATTGACAAATTCCAATTTTTCATAATGAACCCCATCAATAACAGCCCCCGAATATTCCGCACAAAAACTATACATAGCACTAAATATTAGTGCTATAAAACTAAAAAAGGTACATTTCACATTACTTACATTCATATACTTATAGTAGTGAAATATCATACTTAGATAACTGTTGAGTCATACTATTAATATGCACATCAAGGCTTCTTCTAATATATGGCGATTTTTATACACAGGGCATATATCATAGCATGCTCCCTTAGATAAATTGCGACTTAAATAATGCCCACATCCACCTCCGCATACTGGGAACAGAAAACATTCCTTACATTTATCTAATGTAAATGGCGTGACTTCCATTAAATAATGATAAAACAATTTATGATTAGTAAATTGTTTTTCCTGAATATTCCCTATGATTTTATCCGAATGATTTACATCATTCCAACATTTGTACAATTCTCCTTCGGGCCCGACAATAAAGGAGTTTAAATGATTCAACATACATCCTTTAGTTTTGACCCTTCTTGGCATAAAATCCACATTAAGACCATTTTCCATACATTCCTTCAAAAAAAAGAAAATAATCTTCTCCACGCAAACATGAATAAGTCATCGTGCAATCATCTGCAGTTTCTTCTCTGATAAAGCCAGGATACACGCTAATATTCACATCTTTCCATGTTTGTTTAATTTCTTTGAAAATCGAAATATAATCTACCCTATTTTGTTTATTAATGTTCACACGAATACTAATGTTACAATCTGGCAGATTTTTCACAGCCATATTAATATTATTCATAATTCTATAATAAGTGGGTTGTTTATCACTTTTAAGAAAACGCGTCTGATTATGATTATCCCTTGTTCCATCCATTGTTATTTGCAAACTTCGAAGCTGTGCAAATTGCATAAAATCAATAACCTCAGGTGTTATAAGGTAACCATTTGTCAACATAGAATGTCCTCCAATATTTATATGGTCTATTGAAGATATTGCTTGATATAACGATTTTATTCTCTTAAATGCTAATAAAGGTTCTCCTCCATACCAAGTAAGATTTATTGTCTTTAAATTAGGTTGGCGCATAATGAATTTAACCAGTTGTAACTGTATCTCATCAGTCATACATATGCCTTTTTTTCTCCTTCGAAGCAATAAGGACAATCAAAATTACATCCGGTTGTTGGAACAATAACCAGTCCAAGAACAGAAGAATTATAAGTCATCGTTCTGAATTTCAATAGGGATTCATAATAATATTGATACTTTTCGTTTTCTTCAATTAAAATTCCCTTTAACTTTAATTTTTCAACAACACTGTGGGGCAAAGATGAATATGTCCTATTAAACAGCTTAACGTATAAATCTTTTGGAATTTCTGCAAAAAATTCAGCAAAGAATTATATATGAAACATCTATTATTTTTTTCGAACAGTATTGTATACAGAGATTGAATCATCTTAAATTATATTTTTAAATTAATATTATTACTAATTGGATGTATGGGACAATCAATAATCCCACACATCCACACTAAAAGCAGGCACTATGGTTTTTGCATAGAACCACAAGGAACAAGGCCGTTGTCTTGGCAATCAGTATTGCAATCGCACGCAAGATTCAACACACAACAACCATTGATATTGTCAGCACCACCTCTCACATCGTCTAGTGTAACAGGCTTCACCTCATTAAAAGAATAAATTTTCAAAAACAGTTCATCTTCCATATGCGATTTGATTTTAAAAGATAATGTCACTACAAATTTATTTCTTAAACCATAGAATTGTCAAATATTCAACCTCTAAAATTTGTCACACAAAAGGCAAATAGTCACAACTAAACATCAATATACCAATTCGTTATAAAATTGTGACATTATTTATATGTCACAATTTTTCAACTACCTGATGTTTAGTCAAATTGTTTATCTTAAATATTAAATGTGTGAGATGGCTTCAATCAAAAACAGACACGTTTCCCACGCATATTCCGGTCTCACAGACACGATTGCGGATGCGCTGCCACTTGGTGTAGTAGTTGGTCGGGGAGAGATTCAGCAAAAGGCAGATTGATTTGGGAGAGAAACCGGCAAGTTTAAGGGCGATGAAATATATGTCAGCTTTTTTCATTTTGGGTATCTCGACCTTTATTTTGGTCAGGATGCCGTCATAGAGCATGTCTATTTTTTCACATACCTGGTCGAGGGACTCTTCCGACCGCAATTTCTCCAGTTGGGTCTCTATGCTTTTGACCATTGATTCGGGTGTTCCCCGCCCGGTCGATTTGGCAATGAAATACTCAGTGGTCAGCTTGTCCAATGAGGTAAAGCCCGATTTGAACAGCGACTCGGCAACAGACTTGTCTATTTTTGCCGATGCCAACTGTTCGCGGAGGCTATCCAGCTCCATCAACGTTGAGGCCTCACGCAACTGTTGACGTTTATGCCTTACCCGAAGATACACTATCAACAAGATTATGACAGTTAGAAAGAATGCCATAATAGCAAGAATCATTTTGTTTCGGGCTTCGACCCGAGCCGATTCTTCTTGCGCCTTTTTATTGTAATACTCATTAATGACGATTGATGGAGACTGGGTCACAGTGACATTATGGCGAAACTGGTTAATACTGTCCACGAGCTTAGTGTAGTGATATGCAGTTTCATAGTCACCATGGGATTCGGCGACAAGCTGAGTATATTTATAATAAAAAAAGTTGCCGTCACCTCCATAATAATGATTTTTCATTATAGGAAGATAATGTTCCACACTGTCGATTTTTCCAGCAGTAAAGAACATACTCAGGACATTACGCCAGTCAATTCTCCATAAGAAGTCCTTGCCGGCATATTTCAGTGAATGTCGAAACGCATTCTCTGCCTGTTCAAGACTATCTTTTTCGACGTACAGCTTGATATACCTGTTATAAATACGTGACAACTCCACTGAATCAGTCAAAGGTGTGGCCCGCAGTATGCTATCCATCACAGCCAAAGCCTCGTCAGTACGCCCCAATGCGTTCAGATAAACCGCAGCATATCTTTTCATATTCCGAACATCCCTGAATCGCTTGCAAGCCGCATAATAAGCGCCGGATTTTTGCGCATGGTCAAGCACTGAATCAGGGTTGTATACCGGTTCAAAATTATACATCAGGAGTTCTTCCGCACGCGCCATCATAAGTGTGTCATTCACGACTTTAGCTATATCCCTGGCATCAAACGCATCCGTCATCGACTCCAAAAGATTACGATGGGCTAAATTGCAAAAACTTCTCATCGTCAAAGCCTCGAACAGATGGTAATTATCTTGCTCCCTTCTGAAAAACTCGACATACTCTGTCAACGCTGAATCGTCAGGTGGATAATCACCGCAAAAGATATTGC
>ERZ860264.2307-NODE-2307-length-10708-cov-4.764104_pt1 | contig 10708 bp, 8 predicted proteins | sample MGYA00509980_ERZ860264 | MGnify/ENA primary metagenome ERZ860264 (study PRJEB30046, sample SAMN00715212) | human gut metagenome | study: EMG produced TPA metagenomics assembly of the A metagenome-wide association study of gut microbiota in type 2... | reverse complement strand
CTCCCGAACAGGCCGAAGCGGACGGTGAGTTGGTATTCCCCCTGCAAATGGTTGCACAGGCCGCGATCGGAGGTGTCGATACCGGCGGTGGCGGAAACGGCATCGTCGGAGGCCCTATTACCGATATAGAACATTGGTGGCCGGAAGGACAACAACCTGTCGGTATTGACTATGAACCTTGGGAAACCAAAGAACAATCAGGCATTCTCCTCAAAACCCGATGGAACCAAACCAAACCATATAATTATTTATGCCCAATTGAAAATGGCAAAAACTGTTTTGCCGGATGTGTCCCGGTAGCAGTTGCACAAATTTTAGTTTTCAACGCTTTAAATTATAATAAAAAATTTTATCAAATAGGAGATCAGCTTTTGAATGAAGCCATGTGGCTTAATATCGAAGAAGCGGTAACACATCCCCAGTTAGTGAAACCTGTTGTAAGTGGGGAATCCATGAATGCCCAAACATGGGCTGTAGCCTATTTCATCAATAAAATGGGAGAGGCAGTTGGTGTGAAATACCACAGTGACGACGGAGGTTCTCCCGCCCCAACGAAAAACGTAGTGAAGTTACTCCAATATTTGGGTGACATAGGATTAGGCTATTCAAATATAGCTTTATCGCCTATAACTACCGACAAAGTTCGGGATATGATTTTCGTGAAAAAACTTCCATTTTATTATTCCGGGAAGAGCAGTACTAATAGTCACGCATGGGTATTGGACGGTTGGTTGCTCCGTGAAAGACGCGTGATAACCAGATATGCTTTTTTGCCTACTCAATACCACACAGAGTCGAAAGAATTTGTGCATGCCAATTTCGGCTGGGGAGGACAAAAAGACGGATACTATACATTCAATGCGTTCTATACAGACAGGGGACCTGTCAGCCCGCAGTCAATAGAAGACAGAGATTACGATCATGATTTTTCGGCCGTCACTTATAATTTGAGCAAATGAAAAAGTTATTGATTTATATTTTTTTGAGTAGTCTGGTTGGTTGCAACGAACCGGAGGAGTGGATTGGAAATGGATCCGGCTATTCGAAATATCTCGTTCAAAATTATGTGGACGGGAGCTATGTTTTATACGGCATGCTGGCTGAAAAACCATCGACGCTCTATTCCATGTCCGGATTTCAGGTACTTCTGGAGGATCCGGTGTACTATCAGACACCGGAACAGGAGGGGGCGCAGCATACCGACGATTTTCTTCGAATCGCAGAGCGCAATCACGATACGGAATACAACAATCTGAAGTCGCTTCCATGGTCGGATTTGACCGCATTCGCAGACAATTTCACCGGCATAAAAGTTACCAGCGACAAAGATTGGAGCGCCAAATACCCGGCAGGATCGCCGTTGAACGATAAAATGGGAGTTCGGTATGTAAGCTATGCCGAATACATAGAGAACGATTATCATTCTTATTCCGATCTTGGGAAAGAAATTCTATTTCTATACAACAAACCGTTGTCGGCTTTGCAACCCGACGATCTGCGGGTGGTCGAATACACTCTTTCCTCCTTGTCGATTTACTCGTTTATACTTTATTTTACGTCGGTTCCCGACAATCCGGGCGAAGTGCATACTTTTACGGTGGAGTTCACCACTTCGGATGGCACGGTCAAGACCGCCTCGATAACCTGCACGCCGGAGGTCGATCCTGCGTTGCAATAGCCGGCAGCACAAATTCGGGTAATTGTAAAATAGCCGATCCGCAGTGGATCGGCTATTTGTCTTGTCGTATCCGTACTTTATTTCTTCCCGGTTTCGGGAACGACTTTCTGAAAAGGTAAAAAACACCCCGATCGACGAAAACGAAGCCGAAGTCGAAGCGGACTGTCTTTATAACCACTTTTTGAAACGGAAGAACCAAATGGTCAAACCCGAGCAGAGAATCATCAATGCGATGGCAAACAGGTAGCCGTACTTCCAGGTCAATTCCGGGATCGAAAAGTTCATACCGTAAATACTTGCAATCAGCGTGGCGGGCATAAAGATCACGGCTGCCACCGAGAAGATCTTCACGATCTCGTTCTGCTCGATATTGATAAGACCCAGTGCCGCATCCTGGATATAGTCCAGACGCTGGAAACTGAAATCGGCATGGTTGATGAGCGAATTCACGTCCTTGATCATCAGCTGCAAACGCGGGTAGATATCGTTCGGGAACCGTTCGCTGCGCAGAATGCCCGACAGCACGCGCTGGCGGTCGAAGATGTTCTCCCGCAGCAACATCGTACTCTCCTGCAAGGTATTGATGCGACGAAGCACCTCCTTGTCGATCGAATCCTCGCCATTGATATTGCGGCTCAACGACGACACCTGACGGGCGATCAGCTCGACCATGTCGGCATCGTAGTCGATCCGCACTTCGAGCAACGTGATAAAAATATGATAGCCCGTTGGATAGTTGCGGTAGTTGATCTGGAGCCGCTTCTCCGTCTCCTGAAACGTCCGCGACTCGGCCTGGCGCACCGAAACCAGCACACCTTCGTTCGAAATGATGAACGACACGGGTTCGATGACGAAACTCTCGCCCGTCGGCACGAAAAAGTTGGCGTTCGAAATGATCGCATTCTCGGTTTCGGAATATTTCGAGGTCGATTCGATCTCTTCGACCTGCTGCTTGGTCTGAAGGTTGATCTCCATGAAATTCTCGACCGCTTTCTGCTCCTTGATCGTGGGTTGCAGCATATCGATCCACAAGATATCGTCGTAACCCAACTCCTCGAAGAGCCCGGTATCGGCGTTTCGGATGATCTTGTTGTATTGCTTGAGGTAAATCGTAATCATAAAGCACCCTGTATTAATCCGGTTCCCCGGGTTGCTTTCTGCGTGAACTGGTCAAGACAGGGGGCCGCCCGGCGGCATGAGCCCTGCCTACTCCCTTCAGCCGGGATTTACACGGGGCGACACCTTGAGTCCCGAATCCCAGAACTTCTGAAGGGCCCGGCGCTTCTGATTATCGAAGATATAGTCGATATTACGCGTCAAATATTCATAGGCATCGTACGGCTTTTTGTCGAATCCCGCTTCGAGGATCGCTTCGTAGGTATGTTCCAAACCGAACGTGAGGGCATGCTGCAGCGATTCGATGACTTCGTAGGGCGTTCCCTTGCGAGCCACCCAGACGGCAAAGGCAAAGGGCAGTTTGGTCGCGGCCTGCCATTCGGCAGCCAAATCGTATTTATAGCGGAACTTCTCCTCGTGATCGAACACCTTGTCCCCGATCAACAGGAAAGCGTCCCCCTCCTGCGCATGACGAAGCTGTTCGTAGTCATCCAGAGAGTACCATTCGGGAGCGATTTTCCAACGATGGGCGGCCAGATAACCGACCAGTTGCACGGAGGTCTGGGAGTGGGGATCGAGAAAGACGCGCCGAACCTCGGAAACCGGGCCGTCGCTCAACAGCACGACGGTTCGCACGGGGCCGACAGCTCCGATGCAATACTCGGTAATCACCTCCGTCGATTTGAGCGAGGGAACGGCGGCAGCCGGAAGCAGCGCCAGATCGGCACGCTCTTCGACGTAGTTTTTCGTACACTCGGAAGGAGGGGACAACAACAGATCGGCACGAAAGTTACCTTCGTGACGGATACCGTAGATGAATGGTATCGTATTGAGATACGACACTGCCGCTATGCTTGGAACCGACACCATCATCCATATCGTTGAATTTTTCGTTGAACTTCGCTCTTCGCCGCCGTGGAAGATACGGATATTTTCCACTTTTCGGCCGGAAGACTCCGGCTTCACGAAGATATTATGGAGCAAAAGTAGCTATTATATTTCAAATATCCAATTTTCAAGGCCAAATTAGACCGCTGCGACCGTCACCGCAACAGATTGAACCCCAGTCCGAACAAATTATCCGCCGACTTTATTTGCCGCAGATCGAAATTATTCCGGGTCGAATCTCTTGACAAGGGGTATTCGGATTGTTTATATTTGTCCCGACAAATCCGCTTTTCAACAGACGGCCTCAGGATATTTCCGACCTTTTCAACAATCGCAACAATTCTGTTGTCAGGAAATTATCCAGACTTTTCAATATCTATAAACATTTTATCAAAACTTTTTCAACATGAACCGCACCTATCTCACCCGTGCGATCCGGGAGCTCGCAGGCGTGTATGGTTACACGATCCACATCGATACCGACGACCGCACCCCGCGCGAGATCGTCCTGCTGCCCGCAGCCTGGCTTCCACCCATCCGGCTCAAGGAGGTCGAAGGCCGTCTGCACGGACGTGCGACCTACAGCGTCGAACTGCGGCTGCTGCACCCCGGGGCAAAGCTCTCGTCCGAACGGCGCAACGAGGTGTGGAGCCAAACGGAACTGCAACTCTTCGATCTCTTCACCCAGTTAAGCACCGACCCGAAGGTCATAGCCGTCGAAAACCTCACCGTCCAACCCGGATCGGGAGCCTACACCCCGCACGGAGAAATCTCCCAAACGGCCAAAGCCGACGTCATCACCTGTTTTTAGGCACCCGGACACCCCGCACAGCAGCCATCGGCCTTTCCGATGCCGCCTCCGTATCTTTCGAAAAAAAGCGAAGGGCACGACTCCGCCCACAGCCCCGACACCGGCGACCGCACGGTATCTCGGACCGCACACAATCATCCACTTCCAAACCCGTTTTCACATGACATTCACCTCTCTGCCGGAGATGTTTTCCTCCGTATTCGGCCCGCTCGCCTACACGTTCTCCAACGCGGCGGAAACGGAACTGTTTCTGGAAATACTCAGCACCAGGGACGGCTCCAGGATCGGCTCCAAACGGTTTTACAACACCCCGACCGGCACCCTGAACATCGCCCCGATGGTCCGGAAAAACATTCGCTTCGTCCCCTCGTCCGGCATGACCGGATTCTGCAATTCGGAAAGCCGGAGCGCTTCGGTGCAACTGGCCGTCGGAACGACCTACTCCGAAGTCCGGACCTTCGTCGCGGCACACGACTCCGTGAAACCGTCCCGGATTCTGACGACGATGCCTTCGCACCGCATCATCGCCTATGGCGAAAGCGACGAAATCACCTGCTGCATCCCGGGCCAGCACACCGTAACGGTCACGAGCGACATTACGGCAGAAGCTCTTACGTACAATGCGATCGGAGGGGAGGAGCTGACCCTCTTCCGGCTCAACACCCGAAGTTTTCTGCCCTCGGTCGGCACGATCACCGTCCGGATCGCCACCGCCGGACAGACCGTAGCGGAAATCGGCTACACGGTCGTTCCGAAATGCGACGAAGGATGCCGTATCGCCTGGCGAAGCCGTGCAGGTTCGATCGAACACTACACTTTTCCGGTGGTGAAAAGCGTCGTCCAGAAAATCCGCAAGGAACAGGTACTCACCGACGACGCGGGCTACGAAGATATCAGTATCCGCGACGAACGGACGACGACCCTCGCCTCGGCCTTCGAACCCGCCGCCGTTATCGAAGCGCTGGCCGAAATCGCCGCATCGCCCCAAGTCTGGAAGATCGACGGCGACAAATACGAAGAGGTGGACATCCTGACCCGGGAGCAGACGATCGGCCGGCACGGCTCCCTGGGCTGTATCGAAATCAGCCTGCGTCCCCGACAAGAAACCCGCTGCCTATGAAACTCACTATCGACCAAATTCCCTGCGACCTCGACCCGTCGCAGCGCATCGCCCTCGACTACGATGCCCAGGATCTCGCCGACGTGCGAAGCGGAAACAAAGGGCACGCCCTCCGACTGCGGCTGCCGGCAACCCGGACCAACGACCGCATTTTCGGATTCGCCGCCGAGCCTTACACGGGCCAGCGCTTCAATGCCGCGCAGCACACGGCCGTTTTGAGCGACGGAGAGGCCAAACTGCTGCAAGGCTCCGTCCGGCTGCTCTCGGCAGCGTACGACTCCGACCCGGAGGGGTATCTGATAGAGATCCGCAGCGGCACCTCCGAATGGGCCCGGCAAGCCGCTGCGGAGATGTTCAACACCCTCGGCATCTCCTTCTCGGGACGGCTCACGCCCACGATGATCCGCCAGACCTGGACCAACAACACCCCGGTCAAATTCTTCCCGGTATGCCGCGACGAATACACCCCCGAACTGTCGTCGGTCGAACTGATTCCCGTAGAACGATTCCTCTCCGTGGACGACTACCACCCGTTCATTTCGGCCGCAACCGTCGTGCAGACACTCTTTTCAGAAGCGGGCTACACCCTTGAAAGCGATTTTCTGAACGGCGAATTTTTCCGCTCGCTCTACCTGAGCGGCGCCTATTCCTCGCGCGACACGAACGCCCTGCGGAACCGCATGGATTTCCTGGCCCGGCGTACGACGACGGCGGCGACGACGGCAAACAGCGACGGCCGTGTGTACGCCAACCCCTACAAGTCGATCAACTCGGTAGGCAATTTCGTCGAAACGGTCAATCCGAACGACCAAAACGATCTGGGAGAAACCCTCACCGATGTCTTTTCGAACAACCACTGCTTCACCGTCGAAGACGGGGAGATCGTCTTCAGGCCCATGACCTCGGTGACGGTAGCCTTCGAATACCACATCCGCTACATCACCGACCACCGCATCCTCGACCGCAACCGCCTCAAAGGAATCGACTCCTTCTACCTGGGCGACGGCACCGAAGTACAGGGCGCCCTCGCAAACCGCTACGCCGACCGCAGAAACTCGACCAAACCCGCCTTCCAGTACCGTGCCATCGTGTTCAACCACACCGAAGGAAACTCCTACCGCCTCACCTGCACCGTCAACGGCACGGCCGGGCACGCAATCGGAGAGTTCGATTCGCGGTCGGCTCTGGTCACGACCCCTTCCGGCTCGACCGTCACGGCCCCGGTACTGCTCTGCAAAGCCGCCGGAAGCACGACCTACACGACCTACACCGGAGATTGGGCACTCTACGACGGCTACATCGGAGAAACCGGACAGACCGAAGTGGAAATGACCGTCCGTACCAACCCGGTAACTGTCACGCCGACCTCGCCCAAAACCTTCTCGACCATCTATTTCTACGGTGCGGAACCGGGGATGAAATTCTCCCTGAGCCGCCAATGTACCCTGCGCCCCGACTTCACCGGCGCACCCGGTCTGAACACCCCGATCTCTTTTGAGGACGTCGCCCGGCACCGCGTCCGCAAATGGGTCGTACTCGATGCCCTGCGGCACCTGTTCAATCTGCGCTTTTACACCGACGAGGAAACCCGCACGGTTTACGTCGAACCGGCCGACGACTTCTACCGCCTCGGCCAGACCTTCGACTGGAGCTCCCGGATCGACCGCTCGCAGCCGATCCTGCTGGGCGATGCGGCACAGGATGCGGAACGCGTCCGCATCTACAAGTACCGGGAAGCGGACGGTGCGGTGACCCGGCTGAACGCGACACTGGAAGAGCCCTTCGGCCAGTGGCGTCTGGTCAATGACTCGGCGGCGGCGATCGACCGGGAAAGAAGCCTCGCCAACCCCTTCTTCTCGCCGACGGTCAGCGAAACGGAATGTTATGCGGATGCACCTTCGGCCCTCGTCCTGCGGGTCGGCGACCGCGACGCCTCGGACACCGCCGACCGGAGCAGTTTCACGCCCCGCATCGTCCGCTACTGCGGCATGCAGCCACTGCCCGCCGGCGAGCGCTGGGGCTATCCTTCCACCGGAGACAGCTACCCCCTGGCCGCGTTCCACCGCAACGATCCCGACAACGGATTCACGCTCTGTTTCGAAGACCGGGACGGACAACAGGGACTGCACCGCTTCTACGACACCCAAGCCGAACAGGAGAAACGCTGCCAGCACCTCACGCTCCACCTGCGGCTCGAACCGTGCGACATCGAACGGCTCTTCCAGATACAGCGCCTCGCCCCCTGCATCGCCTCGACGTTCCTGTTCCGCATCGGCGGCGAAGAGGTCCGCTGCACGCTCCGCCGCATCGAGGGTTACGACCCCTCGGCCGCCTCGACCCGCTGCACCTTCACCCGTCTGCCCAACGGATAGCCCTTCGACCGTCCTTCATCCGCGCGGACCGCAGCCGTACGACTCCCCGCTCTCTCACGGGATGCGCTCCTCGAAAATCCGCCCAACCCTCCTGCTGGAGCGGGGACGCCGCGAAACCGCAACGCCCCCACTCACAGCCAACCCCATTCCGAACGCCGGCGAGCGAGTCGGCAAAAAAACAACTTTCCATGCAATCCGACATTCAAATCACCAACCGCAACGACACCTGCTTCGTGGACATCGAAGGGGTGATCGGCGTCCCCGAGGAGTGGCAGTTCGACCAACCCTCGTCGCGCGTAGCCACCTACGAAAAATTCCGGGACAGCCTCGACCGGCTGCGCGAAATCGACGCTCCGGAAATCGTCGTCAATATCCGCTCGACGGGCGGCGACGTAAACGACGCCCTGCTGATCTACGAGGCCCTCTCGTCGCTCGACGGACACATCGTCACCCGCTGCTACGGCTATACGGCTTCGGCTGCCACAGTCATCGCACAGGCCGCATCGGAGGGATGCCGCGAAATATCGGCCCACGCCCTCTACCTGATCCACAATTCGATCTGCACCGCCGAAGGCAATGCCGAGGAACTTGCGACCCGCATCGACCTGCTCCGCAAAACCGACGCACGCCTGGCGGAGGTCTATGCCGCCCGTTCGGGCCGCACTCCGGAGGAGTTCACCCTCCTGATGGCCGAAAACAACGGCTCCGGCCGCTGGCTCTCTCCGCAGGAGGCACTCGCCGCCGGACTCGTCGATCGGATCATCGAACCCGCCACTACGGAAAAAACGCCTGCGGCACAGGCGACGCCGGCCGCCCGGACAATGGCGCAAGCTGCTCGGCAAGCTGGGACTCGTCCGTCCGGCAGACGCCCTTCCCCCCGACCGCAACATCCTCCATTTCGGCGACCCGGAAAAAGGGTCCGGCCTCCGCACTTCGGAACTCGCCCTGCACGAAGGCCAGCAATTCGCGGCTCCGACCCGCACGCTCCCCCGCGAAGATCCGTCGATCGGAGAAACGACTCCCTCGGCCAACCAGCGAGCCTATGCCGAAGATGCGAAGCAACTGATCCGGTAAAACCCGCCCGCCGAGGATCCGGCGCCCCGCCTTCGGATACCCTCCGCAAAACCGCTACACCCGAACCGATTCCATTCGTTCGAACAACCCATTCAATCACCAAAAATCAAATTATCTCATGAGCGCACTCGAAAATGCCAAAACCTACACCGGCAAAAACCTCGAAACGATCTTTTTCCGCCCGATGCTGAGCGGTCCTTCGGCCATCGACCTGGGCGTCCGCGTCCTTTACAACATGCCCGTACCGACGACAGTGCAGATGTGGGAGCCCAAAACCGACATCCTGCAAAAATTCACCGCGGCAGGCTGGAGCGGCGGCGCCGGCTCGAAAAAACTCCAGAAAACCATCCCTCTCAACCGCGTGAAAGCCGAACTGGGCTACTCGGCCGCAGACTACTTCTCGCTGGTCTATGAGCTGATTACCAACCGTCCCGAGGTCAATATGGAGGATCTCACGGGCACCGAACTCGAAGAGGCCGAAACCACGCTCTTCAAACAGGCCATCGCCGAAAGCATCCGCTCGACGATGTGGGTGGGCGACACGTCGGCCGAAAGCGGCGCGAACACCTTCGACGGATTTCTCAAAACCATCGCCACCTACTCGAACAACAACAAGGTCTATACCTACAATTACGAAACGGACGCCATGAACACACCGGCCAACTCGGTCGCCATGTTCGACGATCTCTGGAAAAATGCGGACGAACGCCTGAAAGACCTCAAAGCCGAGGGGCAACTGGCCTTCTTCGTTTCGTCGGACGTTTACAGCGCCTACGAGAAGCACCTCGACAGCATGAGCACGGACGGCGCCTACACCGACTATATCAACGGCCGTCAAAACCTGCTGTATCACGGCATTCCCGTCGTGGATCTGCGCATCTCGTCCTACCTGGCCAAACTGAGTTCTTCGTCGCCCGTACCCAAGTCGTTCTGCATCCTGACCGACCGCCGCAACCTGGTGCTGGCCGTCAATACGGCCGACTTCCCCGGCAACGAAATCCGCATGTGGTACAACCCCGACGAAATGGAGAACCGCCAGCGCGCCGTCTTCATGGCCGGCTGCGACGTGCTCGACGAAGGACTGGTCGCATTCGCATCGCGCATCTGACCATGTCCGGAACCACTCCCTACGCCCGGCCCCTAAAGCCTGCGGGAGGCATCGAAGCCGTCTGGCTGATCCCGGCCTCCGACATCGTATCGGCCACCTACGGCGACGGCTGCTGCACAGGGCTGACGCTGCGAGCGGGGGCATCGGCCGATCAATGGCTGATCCTGGAACAGTCCTCGTCGTTCCGGGAAGAGAACCTGAATCCGGACGGACCTCCGCGCTTCCGCCATACGCTCACGCTGGTCGCCGATCCCGAAGAAATCCGGGACCGCCTCGGCGAACGACAGCTCGCACGGCTCGCGACCGAAGGCACGGTCGCCCGCATCGAAACCGCATCGGGCGTCTTCCTGCTGGCGGGAAGGTCGGAAAAATTCGGAGCCGAGCAACCCCTGCGGCTCACGGAGATCCGGTACGAATCCCAAACGAAATTCGCCGCACGTCCCGTCCTCGTCCTGACGCTGGCCGGCGAGGATACGGCCCCGGCACCGCCCATCCGGGAACAATAACCGACAGAGGCTGTCCGGCAACCCGTCCGGCAGCC
>ERZ860264.2301-NODE-2301-length-10740-cov-4.408891_pt1 | contig 10740 bp, 7 predicted proteins | sample MGYA00509980_ERZ860264 | MGnify/ENA primary metagenome ERZ860264 (study PRJEB30046, sample SAMN00715212) | human gut metagenome | study: EMG produced TPA metagenomics assembly of the A metagenome-wide association study of gut microbiota in type 2... | reverse complement strand
CACGCCCCTGCTCATGCCCATCGTGGCACGCCAGCAGAAGAAAAAGCTGGGCTGATGGCCGCTTGACAGCGCACCGCCGCTCATGTATCTTAGAGGTATCCGAAAAAACAGGAGGAATGTTCCATGAAAATTGCACTCATCAACGAAAACAGTCAGGCCGCCAAGAACGGCATCATTGAAGCCGCCCTGAAAAAGGTGGTGGAGCCCATGGGCCACGAGGTGGTCAACTATGGCATGTACACCGCCGAGGATGCCGCCCAGCTGACCTATGTTCAGTGCGGCATTCTGGCCGCCATCCTGCTGAACAGCGGCGCGGCTGACTACGTCATCACCGGCTGCGGCACCGGCGAGGGTGCCATGCTGGCCCTGAACAGCTTCCCCGGCGTGATCTGCGGCCATGTGGAGGACCCCGTGGACGCTTACACCTTTGCCCACGTCAACGACGGCAACGCCGTTTCCATGCCCTTTGCCAAGGGCTTTGGCTGGGGCGGCGAGCTGAACCTCGAGTACTGCTTCGAGAAGCTGTTCGGCTTTGGCCACGGTCAGGGCTACCCCAAGGAGCGCGTTGTGCCCGAGATGCGGAACAAGGCCATTCTGGATGATGTGCGCGCTGCCACCTTCAAGCCCCTGATCGAGTGCCTGCAGAGCATCGACCAGGACCTGCTCAAGGGAGCCATTGCAGGTGAGAAGTTCAGTGAGCTGTTCTTCGCTTCCTGCAAGGACGAGCAGCTGGCTGCCTACATCAAGACCCTGCTGTAAGCGGAAGCGGCAGGATATCCGAATCTTATCCAAACACATCCTGCCCGCTCTGAAAAGGGCGGTTTATGATACGAAACACGAGGAAGTCTAATATGGCATGGTTATACCATTTCAATCAGATCGTCACCCACGGCATGGAGGGGTTTCTGGAGACGGCGGTGCCGCTGATCTCCGGGCTGGCTGAGATCATCGGCCTGTTCATCATCGTCACCAGCCTTGTCAAAGCCACCTATCACTATGTGCGGGCCACCTTTTTCCATGGCCAGCACGATTTCCTCCACGAGATGTCCAGCGGCCTGACCACGGCGCTGGAGTTCCTGATGTCGGCGGAGATCGCCAAGACCTTCCTGCTGCAGAACCTGGAATCGGTGGTGCCGCTGGCGGCCACCTTTGCCCTGCGGGCCATGATGAGCCTGATGCTCCACTGGGAGATGGAGGGCGGGCACCGCTCCGGCCGCAAAAAGGAAGAAACGCCCGCCGGTGAGACCGAGAAAAAAGAATGACTTATAAAGTTTCCCTCTTTTTTCTCGGTTCTGGGTTGTGTAAAACGTAAAAATCGTGCCCCGGCTCTTGACAGTTTTGCACAAAGGGGCTATACTCGTGCCATCGAAAGCAAAGGCGCTGACGGAAGTGATTCCGCCAGCGCCTTTTGTGTTTTCGCTGGATATTGCTCGGGAGGAATAGAGGGCCTCCTGAACAAGGCTCCCGCGCACATTCGGTGCGGGGAGCGCATTACAAACCGGGGAGGTATTATAATGTTCAGTTCCATAAACACCTGTTGGGTGCTGGTTGCGGCGTTCCTGGTCTACTTTATGCAGGCCGGTTTTGCGCTGTGTGAGGCGGGCTTTACCCGCGCCAAAAACACCGGCAACATCCTGATGAAAAACATGATGGACTTCTGCATCGGCACACCGTGCTACTGGGTCATCGGCTTCGGCCTGATGTTCGGCGGTACCGGCGCACTGATCGGCGGTTTCGATCCCTTCATTCAGGGCGATTACAGCCACCTGGGGCTTGATATCCCGCTGTGGGTGTACATCGTGTTCCAGACCGTGTTCTGTGCCACGGCAGCCACCATCGTGTCCGGCTCCATGGCCGAGCGCACCAACTTCAAGGCTTACTGCGTTTATTCCGCTGCCATTTCGCTGGTGGTCTACCCCATCTGCGGCCACTGGATGTGGGGCGGCGGCTGGCTGCAGAGCATGGGCTTCCATGATTTTGCCGGTTCCGCAGCCGTTCACAATGTGGGCGGCGTGATCGCCCTGCTGGGTGCCGCAATGCTCGGCCCCCGCATCGGCAAATACGACAAAGACGGCAACCCCCACGCCATTCCCGGCCACAACCTGACCGCCGGTGCGCTGGGCGTGTTCATCCTGTGGTTCTGCTGGTTCGGCTTCAACGGCGGCTCTTCCCTGAGCCTTGCCACCGATGAGGCCATGACCCTGACGGGCCTTGTCTGCTTCAACACCAACCTGGCCGCCGCCGTTGCCACCTGCGTGACCATGATCTTCACCTGGCTGCGCTACGGCAAGCCCGATGTCTCCATGACCCTGAACGGCTCTCTGGCCGGTCTGGTCGCCATCACCGCAGGCTGCGACGCTGTCTCTCCCTTCGGTGCCTTCATCATCGGCTTCGTGGCCGGTATCCTCGTGGTCCTGAGCGTTGAATTCTTTGATAAGATTGCAAAGATCGATGACCCCGTGGGTGCTGTCTCCGTTCACTTTGCAAACGGCGTGTGGGGCACCATTGCTGTGGGCCTGTTCTCCAACGGCGGCGACGGCGTGGGCAAGGGCCTGTTCTACGGCGGCGGCTTTGCACAGCTGGGCACCCAGCTGCTGGGCCTTATCACCGTTGATGTGTACGTTGTGGTCGTGATGTTCATCATCTTCAAGATCATCGACAAGACCATCGGCCTGCGCGTCCCCGCTGAGGTGGAGATCGACGGCCTGGATATCCACGAGCACGGCCTGACTTCTGCTTACGCCGGTTTCTCCATCTCCGATGCCAACGCCGCTGCCATGGTGCCCAACGAGAACACCGATCTGGGCGAGGATGATGCCTCCAGGGCAAGCGCCGTGCAGATGAACGCTGCCGTGCCTGTGGTCAAGGAGCCTGCCGTCATCCACGATGGCATCTACGACACCGGGATGCACAAGGTGTCCATCATTGCAAAGCTCTCCAAGTTCGATCAGCTCAAGACCGCGCTGAACGATCTGGGTGTGACCGGCATGACCGTGACCCAGGTGATGGGCTGCGGCATCCAGAAGGGCACCACCGAGAAATACCGCGGCGTGCCTGTGGACAGCACCCTGCTGCCCAAGATCAAGGTCGAGGTCATCGTTTCCAAGATCAGCGTGGACGCTGTGGTGGATGCCGCCAAGAAGGCCCTGTACACCGGCCACATCGGCGATGGCAAGATCTTTGTCTACAACGTGACCCGCGTGGTCAAGATCCGCACCGGCGAAGAGGACTTCGCCGCCCTGCAGGATGTGGAGTAACGCTCCGCACAATTTCAACCGCTGTCCCGCTTTGAAAGCGTGACGATATTTGTTCTCCTTGTTCTCCTTTTCCTTTTTCTGAAATCCATTCGACAGAACCCCTGCTTCCTCCGCACAAGGAAGCAGGGGTTTGTTGTTGTCACCACGATGTGAGCCCCCTGCAATGGTTCCGGGTTGACATCCCTGTGCGGGCGTGTTATTTTGGAGTGTAAAATTTTCAGTTTTTTGTATCAGGAGTTTCTATGAGCAACTTGAATGATTTTAACCGCGAGGCCAAAGCCGCCCTGCGGGTGGCCCTGCAATGGCTGCTGCTGGCCGTGCCCACGGGTCTGGTCTGCGGCGCAGTCGGCACAGCGTTCCACCTGAGCGTGGAGTACGTCACCGAGCTGCGGGCCGCGCAGAGCTGGCTGCTGCTCTGCCTGCCGCTGGCGGGCCTTGCCATCGTGGCACTCTACAAGGTCACAAAGTGCGAAGGCGTGGGCACCAACAATGTCATCCGCGCTGTGCAGAGCGGCGAACCGGTCAGCCTGCTGCTGGTGCCCGCCATCTTTCTGGGCACGGTGCTCACCCACCTGTGCGGCGGTTCTGCCGGCCGCGAGGGTGCCGCTTTGCAGATGGGCGGCAGCATTGGCTGGAACGTGGGCAAACTGCTCCACCTGAGCGATTACGTCCGCCGCACTGCCACCATCAGCGGGATGGCAGCGTTCTTTTCCGCTCTGTTCGGCACCCCGCTGACCGCTGCCCTTTTCGCCATGATGGTGGAGGACGTGGGGCTGACGTTCACTTCGGCCTTTATGCCCGCGTTCACTTCGGCCCTCATTGCTTACGGCGTATCCCTGTTCTTCGGGATCGCCCCGACCAATTTTGTGCTCAATTCCATCCCGCACCTGACGCTGGAAACCGCGCTTCAGACCGCCCTGCTGGGCATTGCCTGTGCCGCCGTGACCCGGCTGTTCTGCTGGACGCTTCACACCCTGGAACACGGGATCCCCAAACGGATCCCGAATCCCTGGCTCCGGGCTTTTGCGGGCGGTGCAGCCGTAGTAGCGTTCTCGTATCTGTTCGGTGTCGGGCGGTACAACGGGGCCGGAATGGCCGTCATTGCCGATGCCGTGGAGCAGGGCACTGCCCTGCCCTGGGATTTTCTGTGCAAGATCTTCCTGACCGCGCTGACGCTGGCGGTGGGCTTCAAGGGCGGCGAGGTGGTCCCAAGTTTCTACATCGGGGCGACCTTTGGCTGCATCGCCGGGCCATGGCTGGGCCTGCCCGCCGGGTTTGCCGGTGCCATCGGTCTGGTCTGCGTGTTCTGCGGAGCCACAAACGCCCTGATCCCCTCCATCCTGCTGGGATTCGAGCTGTTTGGCGGGCAGGGGCTGGAGCTTATTGCGCTGGGCTGCGGCGTGTGCTACATGCTCTCGGGCCACCACGGCCTCTACAGCAGCCAGACCTTTGTCACCAACAAGCTGCGGCCGGAGTACGCCTCCCACAAGTGGCGGGTCAAGCTGAAGAAAAAAGAAGAATGATTTTTCGCAGATTTTCGCCGCGGAGTGCTTGATTTTTTGCCGCCATCGTGCTACAATCAGCGTAGTTTCATCCTGACCAAAGCGATGATGCGGACAAACCGAAGCTCGTTCCCCATGACGCAGAGAGGGCTGCCCCGAATACCGGGTGCTGCAAGCAGCCTGCCGTGCATCGGGCTTCTACCACCGCAGAGCGCAGAGGAGAACCTCTGCCGGGTGCGCCCGTTACAGCACAGCGAGTGGCGTGCTCTCAAGGGCACGCAATTCGGGTGGAACCGTGGAACGCGTGAAATCTTCAGGCGCTTCATCCCGTAAATTTGAGCGGGATGGAGCGCTTTTTTGTTTTAACTTTCATCAAAAGGAGAACCACTATGAAGATCATCTACAAAGACGGCCATGTGGACGAGTGCCCGCAGGACCAGGAACTGCATGTTATCCGCCACACCGCTGCTCACATCATGGCGCAGGCCATCAAGCGCCTGTACCCCGAGGCTGACTTTGCCTTTGGCCCCGCCACCGAGAACGGCTTCTACTACGATGTCGATCTGGGCGACACCAAGCTCACCGATGACGATCTGGCCAACATCGAAAAAGAGATGCGCAAGATCTGCAAGGAAAATCTGGCCATCAAGCCCTTCATCCTGCCCCGTGACGAGGCTGTGAAGCTGATGGAGGAGCGCCAGGAGCACTACAAGATCGAGCACATGGCTGACCTGGCCGACGAGACCGAGTTCAGCTTCTTCCAGCAGGGCGAGTACGTTGACATGTGCATCGGACCCCACCTGACCTACACCAAGGCGCTGAAGGCCTTCAAGATCACCCAGCAGTCCGGCGCATACTGGAAGAACGACAAGGAAAACAAGATGCTGACCCGTATCAACGGCGTGGCTTTCCGCAATCAGGAGGAGCTGGACGCTTGGGAGAAGGAGCAGCAGGAGGCCCGCGAGCGCGATCACCGCAAGATCGGCAAGGAGATGGGCCTGTTCATGACCGATGATCTGGTGGGCCGCGGCCTGCCCATGTTCCTGCCCGCAGGCTATACCGTCTGGCAGGAGCTGGAGAACTATATCAAGGAGAAGGAGCGTGCACGCGGCTACCTGCACGTGATGACCCCCTGCATCGGCACCGTGAACCTGTACAAAACCTCCGGCCACTGGGATCACTACCGCGAGAACATGTTCCCCGCCATGGAGATGGAGGGTGAAAGCTACGTCCTGCGCCCGATGAACTGCCCCCACCACATGATGATCTACGCAAATCGTCCCCACTCTTACCGTGACCTGCCCATGCGCATCGGTGAGATCGCACACGATTTCCGCTACGAGTCCTCCGGCACCCTGAAGGGCATTGAGCGCGGCCGCCACTTCTGCCAGAACGATGCCCATCTGTTCTGCACCCCGGAGCAGATCAAGAGCGAGGTCGCCGATGTCTGCAACCTGATCTTCGAGACCTACAAGGACTTCAAGATCACCGATTACCGCTGCGTTCTGTCCCTGCGTGACCCCGCCGACAAGAAGAAGTACCACGACGACGATGCCATGTGGAACCACGCCGAAAACGCTCTGCGCGAGGTGCTGACCGAGCTGGGCATCCACTTCACCGAGGAGATCGGCGAGGCCGCCTTCTACGGCCCCAAGCTGGACGTGAACGTCAAGCCCGCCGTGGGTGCTGAGTACACCCTGTCCACCTGCCAGCTGGACTTCTGCCTGCCCGCAAAGTTCCACCTGACCTATGTGGACAAGGACGGCTCCGAAAAGACCCCCGTTGTCCTGCACCGCGCCATCCTTGGCTCTCTGGACCGCTTCATGGCCTACCTGATCGAGGAGACCAAGGGCAAGTTCCCCACCTGGCTGGCACCTGTTCAGGTCAAGGTCCTGCCCGTTTCCGAAAAGACCCTCGAGTATGCGGAGAGCATCACCGAGAAGCTGGTGGAGGCCGGTGTCCGCGTGGCTCTGGACGACGACAACCAGAAGATCGGCTACAAGATCCGTGCCGCACAGCAGGTGGACCGTGTGCCCTACATGCTGGTTCTGGGTGCCAAGGAAGCCGAGGCCGGCAACCTCTCTGTCCGTGACCGCAAGGGCGAGACCACTACCATGGAAGTGGATGAATTCATCGCAAAGGTCACCGACGAGATCAAGACCCGCGCATACAACGGCTGATATTGTAAAAATAGAGCTGCAAAGTGAAGAGCATCCAAACGAAGAAACCAATGCTGCCATGTTGGAAGCCGAGCGCATTGCGCGAGACCCCAATGTAAAGCATTATACGGATTTGGATAAACTATTTGCAGATTTGAAACGTTAAATGAACAGCGCCGCTTTCCCATGACCGGGAGAGCGGCGCTGTTCGTTTACTGATTTTTTCGGTCTGCCCACGCACGGACGGCCGAGTAGAGGGCGGCGAAGACAAGCCCGGCCACGGCCCAGATGATCCAGCTCTTTTCCCAGTTGTCGTTCCAGAAGCTGACAGCGAGGTACACCGCCGTCACAAGGCACCAGTAGGCCCCGGCAAACCAACCGACGCGGCGGTTCGTCCACTTTTCGCGGACGGTGTATTCCCCCGTTTGCAGCAGCTTATCAAAGCTGCCCTGGGTCATCCCGGCCCGGATGAGCAACTGTACTGCACCGGCCACAATGGCCAGCAGCAGGCCGACTGCGGCAGCGACCCAGAAATCTGGTACTCCCAGCATGGCCGTACCCAGGATCGGCACCACGGCCAGCACACAGAGCACCACGCCTTGGGTCATGCTGCGGCGGTAGGTGGGCACATACTCCTGTTTCTGCCGCTCCACGATGCCCTCCACACCATAGGCAAGGGCGATCTGCTCTTTTTCCAGATATTCAAACGCTTCCAGCCGGATGGCGGCGGGCAGGATGAGCAGCAGCCCCAGCGCCACGAGCACCAGCAGAAGAACGGCGCCGAGCCCTGCCATCCGTTCTTCGCTGGGTGTACCATCGCTCCATGCGCCCAGAACAAGCAGCGGGATGGGGCTGAGGATGCACAAGCCCACACCCGCCGCCAGCTTCCCATGCACGGCCTGCACCGTGCTGAGATATGCGTTTGCCTCGTCAAATGAGACGGTGCGGCAGGGGTCCGTCACCCGCTCTTCTTTCGGCAGCGGGGCCGTGGCATCGGGCTGTTCCAGCTCATCTTTTAATAAGTAGTCGGTGCTCACTTCAAACAGAGCACTCAGCTTCAGTATTTTATCCAAGTCGGGGATGGACGTTCCGCCCTCCCACTTCGAGACAGCCTGACGAGAAACGTTCAACTGATCGGCAAGCTCTTCCTGGCTCCATCCATTCTGGCGGCGGAGAAGGGCAATTTTTTCGGCTAAGATCATAGTGTTCTCTTTTCTGCCGCAGGGCGGCGTATCAATGGATTCCGGCGGACGTCCTCTATGCTGTTATCATAGCAGATTTTCCAGTTGACAACCACCAATTGCGGCTTGAAATTTGTCAACCAGCGGTTGCAGCCACGCAAAAACCGCCTGCACCCAGCATAATCGCATGGGCACAGGCGGTTTTGTTTCTACTATCTGTTACTTCAGCAGATTATTATCCGCAAAGTAGTCAATCCGCATGGCCTTGCGGACATTGGCCAGGGTGGCGGCAGCGGTCTTTTCGGCCACGGCGCTGCCTTCCTTCAGGATCTCCACGACCTCAGGCAGGCGCTGCTCCCACTCCTTGCGGCGGTTGCGGATGGGCTCCAGCTCGGCCTGCATGACGGCGTTCAGGAACTTCTTGATCTTCACGTCGCCCAGACCGCCGCGCTGATAGTGGGCCTTGAGCTCATCGAGGTTCTGGTACTCCGGCAGGAACTCGGCAAAGTGCTCGGGGCGGCTGAAAGCATCCAGATAGATGAACACGGGGTTGCCCTCCACCTTGCCGGGGTCCTGCACCCGCAGGTGGTTGGGGTCGGTGTACATGGACATGATCTTTTTCTTGATGTCCTCGGGCTCATCCGACAGATAGATGCAGTTGCCCAGGCTCTTGCTCATCTTGGCCTTGCCATCAATGCCGGGCAGGCGCAGGCAGGCGGCATTCTGGGGCAGCATGATCTCAGGCATGGTCAGGGTCTCGCCGTAGACGGCGTTGAACTTGTGCACGATTTCGCGGCACTGCTCCAGCATGGGCATCTGATCCTCACCGGCCGGCACAGTGGTGGCACCGAATGCCGTGATATCCGCTGCCTGGCTGATGGGGTAGGTGAAGAAGCCCACCGGGATGCTGGTTTCGAAGTTCCGCATCTGGATCTCGCTCTTCACGGTGGGGTTGCGCTGCAGGCGGCTCACCGTGACCAGATTCATATAATAGAAGCTCAGCTCGGTCAGCTGGGGCACCATGGACTGGATGAAGATGTGCACCTTGTTGGGGTCCAGACCGCAGGCCAGATAGTCCAGCGCCACCTGCAGGATGTTCTGGCGCACCTTCTCCGGGTTGTCGGCGTTGTCGGTCAGCGCCTGCGCGTCGGCGATCATGATAAAGATATCATCATATTCGCCGGTGTTCTGCAGCCGCACCCGCTCCTTCAGAGAGCCGACATAGTGGCCAACGTGCAGGCGGCCGGTGGGACGGTCGCCGGTCAGAATAACTTTTTTCATGATGTTCTCCTTTTGACAGGAAACTCCCTCAGTCTGCGCACTTTGTTCGCAGCCAGCTCCCTCGGGGAGGGCGCCTTTGGCAGTACGGCAAGGCGTCTGACCCTGCCGGAAGGAGGTTTTTCCGTATTCTTTACTATAATGCTAAGTATAGCCCCCCGGGGCGGTGCTGTCAACAAGGCCGCCGGAAAAAGAAAAAAGCGATGGAAAATTTCCATCGCTTTGCTGGCGCCTCTTGCCTGACTCGAACAGGCGACACCCTGATTAACAGTCAGGTGCTCTAACCGACTGAGCTAAAGAGGCATCTATATAAAACGGCATACAGCCGTTTTACTACTATAAAATGGTGACCCGTACCGGAATCGAACCGATGTTAAAGGCGTGAGAGGCCTCTGTCTTAACCGCTTGACCAACGGGCCATACGTCCATTTTCGCATCGGGGTTTCGCTCCCGACTCGATTATTTTAGCATAGCAGTCGTACTTTGTCAACAGGAAATTTCAAGTTTTTCAGAAATTTGTGCTGCGGGCCTCCCGCCCCGGTTTTTCCGCTCTGGAATACCCGGTTGCATCCAGAATCGACAAAATATTATCAAAGTTGTGTTTTGGGTCTCTTTTCTTTATTTTGTTCGCCGCGGTTCCCCTTCCTTCTTATGAAATCACTTCAAACAGCTAAGATTCTGAATGAAATTTGTTACATTTATAAGAACCTTTTGTTCCCTCTGGTTGATTTTGGAACGGTTTTATGTATAATGGTAAACAGGAGAATACGCATCTGTATTTCTTCATCGCCCGCGCTGCCCATTGGCTAAGGGCATGTGCGTCGCGCGATCAGAATTGATCTGAACGAAAGAAGAGGTATAAGTATCATGGCAAAGGTAGATCTGAGCAAGTACGGCATTACCGGCACGACCGAGGTCGTGTATAACCCCTCTTACGAGCAGCTGTTCGAGGAAGAGACCAAGCCCAGCCTGGAAGGCTACGAAGTGGGCAAGGTCAGCGAGCTGGGCGCTGTGGACGTTATGACCGGCATCTACACCGGCCGTTCCCCCAAGGACAAGTTCATCGTGATGGATGAGAACTCCAAGAACACCGTTTGGTGGACCAGCGACGAGTACAAGAACGACAACCACCCCGCTTCTGAGGAAGCCTGGGCTGCCGTGAAGGAGATCGCAAAGAAGGAGCTGTCCAACAAGCGCCTGTACGTTGTGGATGCTTTCTGCGGCGCAAACAAGGACACCCGCATGGCTGTCCGTTTCATCATGGAAGTGGCCTGGCAGGCACACTTCGTCACCAACATGTTCATCAAGCCCACCGCTGAGGAGCTGGAGAACTTCGAGCCTGATTTCGTTGTTTACAACGCTT
>ERZ860264.2298-NODE-2298-length-10755-cov-3.372710_pt1 | contig 10755 bp, 12 predicted proteins | sample MGYA00509980_ERZ860264 | MGnify/ENA primary metagenome ERZ860264 (study PRJEB30046, sample SAMN00715212) | human gut metagenome | study: EMG produced TPA metagenomics assembly of the A metagenome-wide association study of gut microbiota in type 2... | reverse complement strand
TCTCGGTTTCTATATGAATAAACGAATCGCTGTAGATTTTTCCTCTTCGCTGATCCCAGAAAAGCTGAGAGGTCTGAAAGAGATCTTTCGGAGCCTTGGTCATTTCCACATGACCGTCGAGCCGCCAGATCTTCTGATTACTGAAGAATCTGGCAGAATCGGCGGCAACTGTAGCAATCACATGAAAATAGGGATCATATTTCTGCAAATAAAGCCCCTGCGGGAAGATCCAGTATGGAGTGTCGGTTTCTTCAAAGACCTGCCACAAAGGCGCGACAATCTTATATTGTACCACCCCGGAATCGGAAATAAAAGTCGCGACATTTTTAGTAGTCATCGTCGCCATGACTCTCGGATTGATCTTCGAGGCGACATCGATTTTCTTCTCCTCGCGGCATCCTGACGCCACTATGAGAAAAAGCAACATCCCGACCAATATGAACACTGACTTTCTCATCTATCTGAGGATCCTGTCATGACAATCCGCTTCCGATACGATCAACGTATCTTGCGCTTGAAGAACCAGACTTCATTGAAATTGACACCGAGAGTGATGTTGAAATAATTCTCTTTCAACAGCGCCTGAGGATGAGCCTGCCGCATCTTCCACTCGAAGCCGAGATTTATCATGGTTTTTCCCTCCACTGTAGGAAAGCCCACACCGGCGGTGACACCATATTCCCGGACGCCGTTGCCGTGAATCTTAAGATAATCATCCGTATAATACGCACCCAGACGATATGCGGCACGCTGCATATATGAGCCTCTGAGCTTCGGCACATATTCGGCTCCGGCGGCATAACGGCTCCGGTTGTTGAATTCCATACCGTTGAAAACCACTACCTCCGGGTTGTCGATAGAATACAACGGCGAATACCGGCAATCTTTCCATCCTTGCCACGTATAATCGAATTCCACATTAAAGCGACTGACCCTCTCATGGGTATAGCTGATTCCAGCACCGACACTATTGGGCGTATAATAATGGTTTTTAAGACTCATTCTTGCCACTTCCGTCGGAGTCGACTCCTGTGTCGTTTCCTGAATAGTAGCCCATGTCGTGCCAAGCAATGTCTTTTTGGGACTGTATGTGGCACCAAGAACAAACCGGTCGTAACGGCCTATCTTCTGCGTGTATTGCGCGCCCAGCACTATATTCCAGTCGCGGACCTTCATGACATGCTCGAATTTCGTACTTCCCGAAGAAGGATTGGCAAACACATCATTGACGATGTTGCCGAAATCGTAACTGACATTAAAACCGATCGAAAAGCCTTTTATCTTACCCGACAGACCGAGATAAAGCTCGTTGATACCGCCCGAGCCCTGATTCTCCATGGTTCCGTGGCTGATATCATTGCCAAAGGCATAACCCACGGAACTGTAGGGAAGAAGTCCAACAGACCCTCCAAGATATTTGCTTATCGGGAACTGCATGGTCAAGTAATCAAGACCACCCCCGGTAGACTTCTCTTTCGCATCTCCTTCCTGACTCCATATAAAAGAAAGATCGGCACCCATGTCAAATAGAAAAGTCAGGGAGTCAATGGCAGCGTATGAAGCCGGATTCATGACATTGATCTGACGGCCGGAGTTCATAGCATATCCGACACCACCCATCTGACGCTGCATAGATGTGGCACGGTCGCCGAGAATACCATAACCATACATGGAATACGGTGTAGAAACATTCTGAGCCAGAGCCGGAACCGTGCAGACCAGCGCGGCCATAAGCATTTTAAGTTTTGTCATATCTTGTCGTTATAATTAAAAATTCTCACCAACCCGCGTCCGACAATTTCAGGATCGGCGACGACATCGACGCCAGCTTCTTCAAGCAACGGATACAGAACCGAGGCATCGCCTCCGGTAAGAATCATTTTAATATTATCATATACACGGCGAGAGGATTCATAGACCGAAACCAGTTCACCGACAAGTCCCCGCACCACTCCCGAACGTATGGCAGTCACCGTGTCATGGCCGAATAACGGAAGTTCTCCTTCCGGCCCTACCAGGGGCAGCCGGGAAGTAAAAGCGTTGAGCGAACGAAACCTCAGACGTAGTCCCGGGGAGATATTGCCCCCGATAAACCTGCGTGCGACCACAAGATCGCTCGTCACGGCAGTTCCTGCATCTACCACAAGCGCCGCTCTTTCCACTGACACTCCGACTGCAGCGGCAAGCCTGTCGACCCCCAGCGTGGCACGGCTGTCGTATTCCACGGCTATCGGAACCGGGGTATCGGCGTCCAGTCTGACAAACGGCAGTCCTGTAGCTGCAAGGTATACGGAAAGATCCGGATCTTCGTGACCTACGCAACAGTAACATATACCATCGACGGAGTTATACGCCAGCACCGCATCCATGGCCTCCGACACATTTACCTTGCCTGTCACTGAATGAACCATATGCTCATCTTCAAATACAGCAACCTTGACGGCAGTATTACCTGCATCGACAGTCATTATGGAACGATGGCCGGTCATCTGTCCTGTCATTTGCCCCGGGTGCCGGAATTACGGTCCCGAGCTTCTTTATTAAGCGCGGACGACAACATCCATGAGGCTACAAGCTGTATCAGCGCTCCTACAAGCGTGAAAAGTATGGTTTCATTCAGCATTCTGAATGTAAATACGTCGCTTTCGATCCGTGATGTGTTGTAAAACCAGAAGAACGAGGCCGCGCAAAATGCGAATCCCCCCCACATTTCCATGCGGCGCAGACGTCTCACCCTAAAACTTTCATCCTTACCGAATGAGCCTACGATACGGGCCACGGTATAAAGCAGAGCGCCACCTGCAAATATCCATTTGAACCATGCCGTGAGTGCGACATTGTCAGCACCTACAAAAGGGGCTGTGAGTCCGACCGCTAAAATTATCAGGCCGAAGGTGGCAAGCGCCTCCATCGCCCGGCGTATCCGCGCGCGCCCTTCCGCTTTTTGTGGAACAGAAATTTTATCTTTCATTTCACGCGTTTTATTACAAATATATCTTCTGTGGCTTTCTGCATACGGTATTCCTCTCTGGCAATCTGCTCGAGCTCTTCTGTACCGGTCAGCAACTGTTCCCGCTGGCGACGATAATACGCGGCCGAGTCATTGCAGATCTTGATCTGCTCGTTAAGAGCCTTGATCTGTTCCTGATATTCCATATTGTGTTCCCAGGAGGCATCTTCATTAAGAAACAGCAGGGCAATCACAAGTGAGCCTATCGCGATCACTGCCAGATGAGAACGCCGGCGCACCCAGAAATTTAATTCTTTTATCTTTTTACTCATTTCAAGCTCACAAATCACATCCAAAGGCATATCCAGCAAAAGACATACCTCTTCAACCTGCAAAGTTAACAAAAAAAAAGTGACACGCAAAGAGCGTGTCACCAAATATTTCTTAATGGCTGAAAAGAGGCCGCGCATCAATATGCCAGGCCATAGTCGCCGCTATCACGGCGGCAATTGTCATCGGTAATCTTTCAGAAGCCCCTGCAGGCGTTTACGGGCAAAGAAGATACGGCTTTTCACCGTTCCGAGCGGAAGGCCCATTTTATCGGCAATCTCGCTGTATTTATATCCGGCAATATACATGGTGAAAGGCACCTTATACTCTTTGGAAAAAGCATTTATGGCCACCGAGATCTCCTTGGCGGCATATGAGCCTTCCGGTGTGGAAAGTCCGGATTCCTGCAAAGATTGAGATGATAAAGATCTTCAGTCGTGTCTATGACTGTAGCCGAACGCACCTGACGCCGATAATTGTTGATGAAGATGTTACGCATGATGGTAAACACCCACCCTTTGAAATTGACGTTGTCGACATACTTCTCTTCATTGTCCAGGACTTTCAGAGTCGTGTCCTGCACAAGATCCTGAGCAGCTTCCCGGTTGGCGGTCAGCTGGCATGCGAAATTAAACAGATTGCCCTGAAGGCTCAAAAGTCTGTCTTTGAATTGTTGTTTTTCAGCCATTGTGTGGAATCTTAAGAAGTTTATATTCTTTCGATCCTTGAAAATCTGTAGGCAGGAAAAAGTGTTCTTCCTATGGTCCAGACCTCAATCAGATCTTTCTATGTTACTATAACAAAAACCAGAGATATAAATCCACGAAATTTGTTATATTTAACTTTTTTTCACAACACCATCTACGAGACCGCTGAATCTGTCGGAGACGCCGAAAATCAATTTAACATTTCGCAGAGCCGCAACCTGATGAAGCATCCATATAGACAGCACCGGAAAGCGCCAGAGGGATATATTCTCCACGTTCGGGATTGGCATATAATCCGAACCGTAAGGCATCCGTCCTGTAACGTTCGCGCTCATCGGGAGTGCCCAAAGCAAAGTGCATAGGAAAAAATCTGCGGACATCGAATTTTCTGACAAATATGTAAGCTCCGGTAAAATATTCACTTCCTATACGTGAATCCACAGGAAAGAAACAATAATCGATAATATCAGTCAAGCATCCCGAGACAGAACCCTCTCCCTCCGTAGCACGGTCAAGATATGCCCTGATATCACGCAGGCAGGCATTATAATCACCTATAGCCTTCTTCACTTCACTCTGTGTGGATTCCTCTTTCCATATCCAGGCATTCAGATCTCCGGCATGAAAAAAGCGTTTACCCGACAGTTCGATGACATATGAATTTCCGATATCCGTCGACGGGAATGCGGCCACGGTCAGATTGCCGTCGCCAAACCGGTCGCCGGGACCGAGAGCAGTGACACAAGACGGATCGACTTTCGGTCCGGAATAAACCGACGATTCACTCACAATATGCCGTATCCGTCTCATCACGTCGCGACTCACCATATAGCGTATATTGGGGAATCTTGAAGCCCACGAAAAGACCGCCGGATTATAATGGTCCTTATGACCATGACTTATAAATACATACAAAGCCTTTCCCGGATCAAAGTCTGCAAGAAAATCGGGGAAATCACGATTCTCTCCATCTCTGTCGAGCCAGAAGTCAAAAACGATTCCTGCAGCGGGAGTCTCTACAAAAAAGCAGTCATGCCATATATACTCGATTTTCACCATAAGTCAACAACTTTATTCAATATTTATTAACTTCCATGCGCGTCTAAATGTTATGTCTATGTTGCGGAGCAACACATTTTTTAGTAATTTTGCACCATAAAAATAAAATCATGATAACCGCATCTGCAAAGAAGAGAGAGAACATAGCGGAATATCTGCTCTATATGTGGCAGATAGAAGATATAATACGTGCCTATGGCCTCGATATCGACAAAATAGAAAAAAACCTCGTAAACCACTACGCAGATCTCGAAGAAGGCAAGCGCCGGGAAATACTCGACTGGTACGAGTCTCTTATCGACATGATGCGGCGCGAGGGAAAGGAGAAGACAGGGCATCTGCAGCTCAATGCCAATACTCTCCACGACATCGAACAATTGCACCGGAGACTGCTTAACGATCCCAAATTCGCATCATATGCCGCGGACTATTACAACACGCTGCCACTGATAGTGGAACTGCGTGCCAAAGCCGGAGACAACCGCAAGGAGGAAATCGAGACTTGTTTCGATGCGTTGTACGGACTTCTTATGCTGAGACTGCAACATAAAGAGATTTCCGAAGAAACCTCCCGTGCGGCGAAACAGATATCGCGTTTTCTGGCCCATCTCGCCGGATATTATAAAAAAGACTACAACAACGAATTGGAATTTAACGAATAAACTCATGAAAAAAATACTCGTAACAGGCTGCAACGGTCAGCTTGGATCAAGTCTTCGCCGTGAAATAGACAATGATCCTGACATCGAGGCGGTATACACGGATTATGACACTCTTGACATAACCAACCGCGAGGCAGTAGAACGCTTTCTGTCGGATCACCGTTTCGACATAATCGTCAACTGTGCCGCTTATACGGCTGTCGACAAAGCGGAATCGGACGAGATACTCGCCTCCGCGCTCAACACAGGAGCCGTCGGCAATCTCGGCGAAGCTGCCGTAAAAACGGGAGCAAAAGTGATACACATCTCCACCGATTATGTTTTCTCCGGTCAGGGTTTCCGGCCTTATGAAGAAAACGACGAGCCGTATCCCCAAGGCATATACGGCCGCACCAAACTTGAAGGCGAGGCGCTGCTTACATCGTTCTGCCAGAACGCGATGATCATCCGCACCGCATGGCTTTATTCGGAATTCGGCAAAAACTTCGTCAAGACAATGCTCGACCTTGCGGAGACAAGACCGGAAATAAACGTCGTGGCCGACCAGATCGGCACACCGACCTACGCCGGAGATCTCGCCTCAGCCATCCACACAATAATCAAACATGAGAAATGGATACCCGGCATCTATCATTTCACAGACGAGGGCGTTGCATCCTGGTATGATTTCACCAAAGCCATTTTCGAGATGGCAGGCAAAGAGGTAAAGGTAAATCCTATCCCCACCTCAGCCTATCCCACTCCAGCAAAACGACCGCTATACTCAGTGCTGAGCAAGAGCAAAATCAAGAACACCTACGGTATAGACATCCCGTATTGGCGTGACTCTCTCCGCAAATGCCTTATCAACCTTGACAACAAGTAACCCGTTAAAAATAATCTGACTTGGAAGAACTGACCAAAGAGATCGGACGCAGACGCACTTTCGCCATAATATCACACCCCGACGCCGGAAAGACCACTCTGACCGAGAAACTGCTTCTTTTCGGCGGCGCGATCCATGTGGCAGGTGCTGTCAAAAGCAACAAGATAAAGAAAACAGCGACATCCGACTGGATGGAGATCGAAAAGCAGCGTGGCATCTCGGTCGCCACTTCTGTCATGGGTTTCAATTACGGAGACTACAAGATCAATATCCTTGACACTCCGGGCCACCAGGATTTCGCCGAAGACACATTCCGGACACTCACGGCCGTGGACTCGGTGATTATTGTGGTTGACGCCGCCAAAGGAGTGGAGACACAGACCAGACGGCTCATGGAGGTATGCCGCATGCGCCGGACACCGGTCATAATATTCGTAAACAAACTTGACCGCGAAGGCCGCGATCCGTTCGACATTCTCGACGAACTTGAGAAAGAACTCAAGATCGGAGTCCGACCGCTCACATGGCCCATCAATATGGGAGAAAGATTCAAGGGCGTCTACAACATCTACGAGCGAGGCCTCGATCTCTTCACTCCATCCAAACAGACAATAAGCGAACGCGTAGAAATCGACGACGTCAACTCACCGGAGGTGGACCGTCTTGTCGGAGAAGAGAACGCCGGCAAACTGCGTGAAGATCTTGAACTGATCGAGGGAGTATATCCTGATTTCGACAAGACAGACTATCTCCGAGGAGAAATGGCTCCGGTATTTTTCGGATCGGCATTAAATACATTCGGTGTCAAGGAACTTCTGGATTGTTTCGTGGAGATCGCACCGTCGCCACGACCGATCATGGCTGTGGAACGCGAAGTACGTCCCGACGAGGAACAGTTCACGGGCTTCGTATTCAAGATTCACGCGAATATGGATCCGAATCACCGCAGCTGTATAGCTTTTGTCAAGATATGTTCCGGCAAATTCGAACGAAACGTGTATTACAAACATGTACGGCACGACAAGATGATGCGCTTCGCCGCTCCGACAGCATTCATGGCTCAAAAGAAGAATATAGTGGACGAAGCATATCCGGGTGACATCGTCGGCATTCCCGACACCGGCAATTTCAAGATCGGCGATACTCTGACAGGCGGAGAAGAACTTCATTTCAAAGGACTTCCCTCTTTCTCACCCGAGATGTTCAAATATATCGAGAATGCCGATCCCATGAAGGCGAAACAACTCGACAAAGGCATCCACCAGCTTATGGACGAAGGTGTGGCCCAGTTATTCACCAACCAGTTCAACGGCAGAAAGATCATAGGCACTGTCGGACAGCTCCAGTTCGAGGTCATACAATACCGTCTCCTTCACGAATATGCCGCTCAATGCCGCTGGGAACCTATCAGTCTCTACAAGGCCTGCTGGATAGAAAGCGATGACGATGAGGCACTCGCCGCGTTCAAGAAACGCAAGCACCAATTCATGGCTACAGACAAAGAGGGGCGTGACGTATTTCTTGCGGATTCAAACTATGTTCTTCAGATGGCACAGTCGGACTTCCCGAAAATCCGGTTCCATTTCAGTTCGGAGTTTTAGCAGCCGGCCGAAAGCCGTTTAGCCACGTTTCGGGAAGAGATCTGTCAGTTTCCCCGCGATGACTCCCGACAGATATCCTCCCGCTACAGCAATAATTATCTGAAGCGATACGGTGAGCCACAGAGGCAAACCGAAATGCATCCCGAACCTGAGACCGATCTCCAGGAATACCAGCTGAAGACCGAATATATATAGAGCCTTTGCGTTCAGAAACGCAAAGGCTCTGCTCATATATGAGCAGAACGGAAGACGGAACAAGACCAGCAACGCGACCGCTCCGAAGATACCGCATCCGAAAGAGGCGGGATAGAAAGCACCCATCTCGCGTATGGAGTAGTTGGTCGCGCCGGTAAGATAATTGCACACCATGTATGCCGGGACTGACAACAAGAGGATCTTCCAGCCGTAACGTTCCAGAATGCCATATCTGCGCATCAGATTACCACCAAGCATGAGCGGAGCTATAAAGAATGCCGTATCAAGACTCCACGGCAGCAACAAAGGGAGATAAGGATAAATGTAGCCCATCGCCACACAGGCGATAGCTGCCAATATACGGTTTCTGTCACAACGGATGTCAAGGAGAAGACGGAAGAGACAATAGGCGGTAAACATCGAGGTGAGAAACCACAGGACACTGTTGTCAATATTCATCATTCTGAAACTGTCTGCGGCATCCGCAAAGGGAAATAATTTGAAACGGGAGTATAAGATACCGATCATCGACCGCATGCCTACCGACGCGGGATTCACCAGAAGCATGAAAATAAGACATGCCAGACTCATGAACAGATACGGGAGGAGAAGAGACCGGAAACGCCGAGAGATTCTGAAGTCGGGATGTGAGGTATAACCCGCAGCCACCCAGAAGACCGGCAAGAGCATATTGTCTATATAAGTGACAACCGCCCCTCCTTCGGTATGTCCAAGCATCACACATATGAGCGCGAATCCTTTCGCGCCGTCTATAAACTGCAGTCTGCCCGAAGCATGCGATTCAGGCATAAGCGGTCGTGAAAAACTGTAATTCTGTTTCATACGGCAAATTTACAACTTTTTATCTTCCTTCCCAATTTACGGCTGTAGATAAATTGATGATAAAAATAACGGCCAGGATTTGGAAAATCGAACCGGATGGCTTATCTTTGCGTTGTAAAGGAAAAATCCCACATCAAAGCATATTGGGAAACTCATCAAATTTTAAAGAAATACCGAGACAAGCTTGCCCGTTAATGGCGGGCCCCACGCCGAAAGGCGTTGACCTCCGGGTCGCAGGCGGATTACAAAGATTGGCAAGCCCTCAAATCCTGTCACTCGGAGTTTCGTCACAATCCTTTGGTGTGGACCTTATAAAAGTCGGTGACTGATCCCAGTCACCGGCTTTTCAATTTGTATATAATTATTAACCCAATATCTAAAGCACATGATAGACGTAAAAGACGCTTTGCTGGAGCGTACCAGCGTGAGGAGGTATGAAAGAGAAAAAATACCGGCCGAAACCATGGACTTCATATACAAGGCTGTGGAAAACACCCCGACATCTTACAACGGGCAACAGTTTTCTGTCATTGATATAGATGATCAGGAACTCAAGGAGAAACTCTACGAACTTACAAACCAGAAACAGCTCAAGACATGCAACCGCCTGCTGATATTTCTGTCGGACTATAATAAAATATCTCTTCTCGCCGAGAAAAAGGGTCTCGACATACCACCGTTTACCGACACTATGGACGGTGTGACAATAGGAATCATTGATGCGTCTCTGGCCATGATGAGCGCTGTTGTCGCCGCGCAGGCATCCGGATTGGGATCCAACTGCATAGGATATCTGCGCACGGTAGATCCGCGCAAGGTGGCGGAACTGCTCAAACTGCCCAAAGGCGTATTCGTGGTCTGCGGACTTGCTCTCGGAGTGCCTCGCGAACATCCGGATCTGAAGCCCAAACAACCCTCTTCTCTCGTTTTCCATCGCAATCATTACCGACAGGACTCCGGGAAGATGATCGAAGAACTCGAAGCGTATGACGAAGTGGTGAAAACTTATAACCGTACACGCTCAGGCGGCACGACAGACAACGACTGGGTGGCACACATACTTGAATATTATGACCACGCCATGACATACAGAATCAAGGATTATCTGCGTGATCAGGGATATGACATAAAGAAATAAAAATAAAACGGAGTCAAGGCCTCGACCTCAGCTCCGTTTTGTCGCAATCAGCATTGTTTTATTATTTCGGCAATGTCTGCGACAATTACCTATTTAGTAGACATCCCAGATCGGAAAAAGTTTAATCCGCCTGATATTTTTTAATGATATCAGACGGATTTTTTAATATTTTCCTATTATTTCTTCTCTACAGTCTTGTTTTTCGATGTCTGCAGCACTTTCTCTCTTTTGAGAGGCTGATCTCCTTTCTTGACAGGTTTGATCTTTTTGCCGCTGACAGGACATACACTGTCGCCCGGACATACGTTGGCACGCACGCAGCAATCCTGGTTTCCTTTCTCACATGCGCGGTCACATTTCACATTTCTGTCACATTTCACATTTCTGTCACATTTCACATTTCTG
>ERZ860264.2278-NODE-2278-length-10831-cov-2.702858_pt1 | contig 10831 bp, 7 predicted proteins | sample MGYA00509980_ERZ860264 | MGnify/ENA primary metagenome ERZ860264 (study PRJEB30046, sample SAMN00715212) | human gut metagenome | study: EMG produced TPA metagenomics assembly of the A metagenome-wide association study of gut microbiota in type 2... | reverse complement strand
GCACGGGAAATGGGACTTAAGCGTCTTATAGTGCCTGAGGCGAATGTCACTGAAGCCGCAGTTGTCAACAGGCTTGAAGTGTTCGGAGTGCGCAATCTCGGAGAGGTTCTTTCGATCCTTGAACGGAAAGGAGATATCAGACCGACGCGAATCAACACGCGGGAGCTTTTTGCCGCTGACTGTGACCGGTTTGATTTTGATTTTTCGGAAGTCAAAGGACAGGAGACGGTAAAACGGGCATTCGAGGTGGCATGCGCAGGCGCGCACAATATACTTATGATCGGTCCTCCGGGCGCCGGCAAGTCGATGATGGCAAAAAGGCTTCCTTCCATTCTGCCTCCCCTCGGCATGAGCGAGGCACTGGAGACTACCAAGATACATTCCGTGGCAGGCAAACTGAGCAGAGGGTCGATGCTTATGACGCGGCGCCCGTTCAGGACACCGCATCATACGGTGTCGCCGGTGGCTCTTGTCGGAGGCGGAGCCAGTCCGATGCCCGGGGAGATTTCGCTCGCGCATAACGGAGTCTTGTTTCTTGATGAATTTCCGGAATTTCCGCGACAGGTTCTCGAAGTGTTGCGTCAGCCGATAGAAGACAGGGTGATAACAGTGAGCCGGGCAAAATACACGGTCAATTATCCCGCGAGTTTCATGCTGGTAGCCTCGATGAATCCTTGTCCCTGCGGGTATTACGGGCATCCCACTAAAAGATGCACATGTGCGCCGGGTCAGGTCTCAAAATATATGAACAAGATTTCCGGACCTCTTCTTGACCGCATAGATCTTCAGGTGGAGATCGAACCGGTGGCTTTTGACGCGATGGCCGACAGAAGTCCGGGCGAAAGTTCAGCCTCGATCCGTGCAAGGGTCATGGCAGCGCGTGCGGTGCAGCAGGAACGATATAGAAATGTCGCCGGAGTTTACAGCAACGCACAGATGAATTCCAGGCTTCTGCATGAATATGCATGGCCTGACGAGACGGGGCTTAAGAAACTCAAGGAGCGCATGACCCGTCTGAATATGTCGGCCCGTGCGTTCGACAGAATACTGCGTGTGGCCCGTACGATAGCGGATCTTGACTATGCCACAAGAAAGAAAGCTGACGGTACCCTGGAATATACACCTGCAGAGGCGGCGGGACTGCCAGTGCTTGTATCGCATATAGCCGAAGCCATAGGCTATCGGTCGCTTGATCGTGCAAGCTATGGCCAGACATATTGATGATGGTGTGATATGGGGCTTTTAGACTGGCTGAGGCGTGATGGCGATACTTCCATAAGATTCAGAGAACGGGAGGAGATTCCTGTTCCCGGATCATTCTCCGGAATTGATATGGAGGAGCTTTACTGTCGGCATTATAGCGGCTTTTTTGCCAGAATCGCCGATGGTGTGGTTGTTGACATGTGGAATCGCGATCTGGGAGGATCGTATGTGACACTTGTGCTTGACCGCTACCTTGACAAGATCGGCGCAACGGGAGGAATACTTTATATTACAGCATGGGAGGAGTGTAATACAGGGAGTTATATCACGTTAAGAAATATAGAGATGCTTGGCAGCGGCGTTCGGTATACCGGAAGTTTTCGTCATCAGGAGAAGGATGTGGCTATGCTGACAGTGGACAGAAATATATCGAAAAAGAATATCTCCATACCGGTTGATGCAATGGTCGGGTTTGACTGGGGCGCCAACGGGTATGACGATAAGATCTGCAGATGGGAGAATTACCCCGTCAGCAGGTTCGGAGGCGATATGGTTCTGAATTTTGCCGCAAGCGGAGAATTTAATCTGTCCATATTTTTCGAGCGTGAACGTAATAATTCCTCCGAAAGTACAGATCCGGATGAATTGAACTCCTACAGTCTTGACTGCCTGTTCAGCAAGAATTTCTGTTGCAAATGATACGAATTAAAGATAGCAAATTGAAAATGGACAGGTCCCGGAGTGCTGTCTTGTGGGGACGAGTTCTGAGCTGTGCACTGATAGTCTATATTGCATATGGCCTGGCTATATATTGGTTTAAGCTTACATTTGTAATACCGGATGGCATAAATTACTGGCAGTTTACGGAATGGCTTATAAATTATGAAGGTGGATTTGTAAGAAGAGGATTGCTCGGGGAGATACTGTACTGGTTCTGCTCTCATACTGGAATATCTCCACGCTATTCGATAAGTTTTATCTGTCTGGCTCTGTATGCATCATTGTTCTATTTTTTCTGGAAAAAATTCAGGGAACGGCATCTTTGCTGGTGGTTTCTGGCTTCTCCGCTTATGTTCGGTTATGTCGATAGCGTGATACGTAAGGATTTTCTATTGTTATGGCTTTTTGTGGGAATTCTTATTCTGTTAAAAGAAGAGAATCCTAATATATGGCGTCGACTCGCAGCTGGAATAACAATCATTTTCTGTTTGTTTATACATGAGGCATTTATTTTTTTTGGAGTCCCGCTCGTGTTGCTTCTACTTGCCGATGGCAGACATAAGTTGCTGTTTATACTCATAACGCTAAGTGTCATATTAGTCTTTACATTGATGTGTCTATATAATGGATCACATAATATAGTACATGATATCAATACATCGTGGAATATGCTTTTCGGGACCAATGAACTTGTTTACAATTCAGAAAATTCAATCGGAGCATTGGAATGGGAGAGTATAAGCACTTTCAAAAGGCATTTCAAGAGAAACATAGGTTATCCATATCATTGCATAGGACTGTTCGTCAGGCCGATTGCAATGTTTTTCGCTTATTATATAATGATTAATTTCCTTCAGGCATTCAGGAAAGATAATTCGGCTTACGCGGAAACGGACAAGACGAATATAGGGGCTATTTATCTATTTCTTATAGTGTGCATGATTCCTATGTGGACCGTCCTCAGCTGTGATAATCTACGCTTATATCAATATATAAGTATATGCACCATAGGATCCTTTCTTGTTTTGAGCCAGAAGAGAATTGTCAGTATTTTCCCATCATTTTATTTGAAGTCTATAAAGAAGCTTAATAATTGGATTGAATTGTATATCCCTATATCCAAAGGGTGGATGCTGATTGTATTTCTATGCTGGTTTGACGGTCCGAGTTGGTACAGTCTGGATATTGGTTTCGAATATAGTATATTCGGTAAATTGTCAGTACTTGCAGGTACAGCTCTACAATATGTGTATTATTGGTTAAGCTGAATATCCGCCTATGCAAGAAGCTAACAGTATGGAAAGCAGAATGTCTTCTCATAAAAATAATTATTTGAGTCTGCTCCTTATATTCCTGTTTATAGCCGGAATCGGAGTTTTCTTTATTGTGACTCCGAAATATAATGATGATTACCGTTATTGCTATTATCTTAAAGACTGGTTTGCGAGTCAGGGATTCTTCGGTATAGATTGCGGTTGGGGGATATTTAAATCCGGAATACCTATCGACGCTATTCTTGAGACGAGTAAGGATCACTTTACACATGACAATGCCAGAATAGGGAATATGATAATCCCTTTCTTTCTTATTTTACCTAAGTGGGTCGGATCCTCGATTGCATTGCTAATGTGGGCGTTATGCATGTTTTGTAGTTTTCGGCTTGCCAAAGTCAGGATGAATGATGTCCTGACCGTTACAGTCGGAGTGTTTTTATGGTCTTTTATGATGGCATGGTCCCAGTCGATGGGGTGTCTTGATTATCAGTTCAATTATATCATCCCGAGCGGGTTGATGATGTGTCTGATCCTATATGTGACAAATACTGACGGGAAAGGATGGAATTTAGTGGCGGCTTTTTTGCTTGCAGCTGTCGCAGGTGCATGGCATGAAGGTTTTGCGATTCCCGTTATAGCCGGATTGGTTACATTAATGATATTGTATAAGGATTTTAGAAAGAAGAAATATATTATTGTCGCGTTGGGATTGTCTGCGGGAATTCTTTTTCTGTTTCTAGCGCCGGCCGCATCTGAACGGATGAGCAGAGATGTCTTAAGAGGATTATCACGTTCATTAGGGTTGTTGAGAGCGTCGGGTGGTCATCCTGCATTTCTGTTGTTTCTGTTACTATTGTCGGTAAGATCCATAAAAAGAAAAACTTTAAGGATAGAACCGTTTGTTCTGTTCTCCCTTGTGTCTGCGACAGTATGTATATTTCTACAGATTGTCACTACCGGAGAAAGAAGAGTAGGGTGGTGGGCGGATCTCATATCGATAACCGGAATAATGTATATTATAAAAGACAAATTATCCGTTCTTAATAACAGATACAGAATTACAGCTTCAGTATCCGGAGCTTCATTGATTGTCTTTGTGGTGCTTCATTGGATTGTAGTGGATGTATATACGATCAGAAGCCGTAGGATTTTTGACAGGGTATTGGCGGAACATGCCGAAGGTAAGAAAACTGTCTTTGCCGACTTTCCTACTTTTTATAGTTTACCGGCAATATGCATGAATACTCCGGATGTCGGTATGTTTGTGTCGCCATATACTCTTGTATATTTAAACTGGTATCATCATTCGGGAGACAAGGATAAATATCTTACGGTTATCCCGGAGGTTTTACGTGAGGTCAATTCTACGGCGGGAATACCGGTGGCTGGAAATTCCGGTTTAAGAAGATCCTGCGGCTCTCTTTTTGCCGCCGGACAATGCGAATATGCGGAGGCGATGATAATGAGAGTCGGAATGAGTAATGGATCAGAGACAGATGCTGTATTTATCTGCTATCCGTTTGTGTCGGCAAAGGATGGTAAAGAATATGTCTACTATTACCCTTGGCATGGCAACTGGAAGATGCTTATGGGAAAGATTGAAACAATAAGCATATGCTCATGAATGGAATGAGAACTCCTGATAACAAAATCCTTATCTGTAATGTCGTGCTATTGATTTTGATGTCGGCAGGATCAGGTGTGTTCATGATAATTATGCCTAAATATGCCGATGACCTGTGGTACATGACAAATATCAGATATTGGTTTGACGCACAGGGAATATGGTATCCTACCGACGGAGGGAATATATTTAAATTTGGTATACCGTGGGAAGGAATCAGAACTACAATATATGAACATTGGCAGACTGACAATGCACGCTTATGCAATATTGTTGTAATTTTTTTTCTGTTACTGCCAAAATGGGAGGGTTCATGCGTAGCTCTTTTGTGTTGGATCGGAGCTATGTATTATAGTTTCAAGCTTTCGGGGATTGGTTGGAAAGTTTCGAGACTGGTTCCGGTTGCTTTGGCTTTATGGAGCTTTATGATGCCTTGGTCTCAACAGATGGGGGCCCTTGACTATCAGTTTAATTATGTAGTTTCAAGTGGCATGATGTTGTGTTTGTTGTATCATATGAAGCGCGGTGTGCGCAACCCGATCGGCTATGCGGGAATATTTGGAGCGTCAATATTTATCGGAGCTTGGCATGAGGGCTTTTCTTTTCCGGTGATGTTCGGACTTATGGCAGTTATCATATTTTACAAAAAATGTCGGAGGAAAGACGTTATAACGGTTCTTGTCGGGCTCTCAATAGGTCTTGCGCTGCTGATGATCGCGCCATGTCTTGAAGATAAACTTCCAAGAGAAATCTCTGCAAGGAATCACACATTGTCGGCATTTGTCAGATCATTTATAATTCATCCGGCTTTTATTTCATTTATAATAATTATTTCATTGGCCGCTTTTAAAAACCGATCTAAAAAGATATTAAGAAATCCTTATATGGTTTTTATAATCGTAAGCGGAGTACTTGCCATCATTATGCAATTTATCGTCACGCAAACGCGCAGGACAGGCTGGTGGGCGGATCTCATCTCGGTGATCGGTATTATGTATGTCTTGCATTCTTGTTTCTATACAAAGGGAAATAATGTAAAGAAAAATATCATATATATCATATCATCGGTTTGTGTCTTAGCCTATTGGATAATTGTTAATATATCTACAATTCGTTTTGCAGCCCTTTCACGGGATGTTACGCGGGAATATGTGTTGGAAAATAAAACGATAACATTCAAAGAATTCAGGAAATTATCTTATTTGTCTTTACTGTGTTTGTATACTCCTGATGTAAAATCATTTCATTATATTCCGTGGATAGTACGTCATTACGGGTATTATGGTAAACATGATGTTCTTGCCGTGATACCGGATTGCCTTAGGAATATAGATTCGAATAGCGGAGAAAGTATAGACATAAGAAATGAATTTAAAATAAAAGAAGATAACATTTTTACAACCCGACATTATGAATATGGAGACAATATCAATGTTGCGGTCACATATACCAACGGCACGAAAAGGCAACGTATTTTTACTGCATTCCCGTTTATTTCCGAGAGAGACGGCAAGTCATATACTTATCTCTATTCCGACCCGGATCTTATTGGAAATATAATCGGAACAATAAAGTATATATCGATACAGTAACTGAATTAAATGGCTTTCAAACTAAAACATATATCTTATTCCCCTTCTGCGGTCTGGAATTATATCTTCATATCAGTTTTTATAATTCTTATCGGAGGCTATCTGATAATTATGCCCAAGCATGCGGATGACTACTGGTTTCTCATGGAAGGTCTTGATAAATGGTTCTTAAAGCAGGGCCTTACAGACGCCAATGCAGGAGGGGATATAATAAAATACGGCATTCCCTGGAAAGAGATAAAAGCGACATGGTCTTATCATTATAATTTTGATAATGCGCGATTAGGAAATATATTAGTGCCGTTTTTTTTATTATTGCCTAAATGGGTAGGATCCGGCTTATGTGTGGCGGCATGGCTTTTTGCTATGACAGGATCTTTCCGACTTGCGAAGATAAATATAAGGCAATCCCCGTTAGTTCCATTGGCGGTTTTTCTATGGTGCTTCTTTATGCCCTGGAGAAATGGGATGGGATGCGTGGTATTTCAGTTCAATTATCTGATTCCTTCGGCATTAGGAGTGTATGTGGTCTGGCTTGTATTGAATAAAAAATACAGATTGACTACAGAAATAACGATCTTTATCCTCTCATTTTTGATAGGATGGTGGCACGAAGGATTTGCTTTGCCAATAATTGTCAGTATTACGATTCTTTTGATTTTTTATAAAAATATGAGGAAAAGTAATGCCATTTGTGCGGTAATCGGATTGTTGGCAGGAACGTGTATTTTGTTTACGGCTCCCGGAATGTCATGCCGCTGCACAACATCGGTGAGTCTCTTGATTTCAGATATTCTTAAAGCCGTGCCTTATACGCTCGCTATGAGTTCGGTATATTGGCTTTTTGTTATTCTGATCGTAATAAATTTGGTTGGGAAGTGCGGAAAAGATTTATTTAAAGATCCGATAATTCTGTTTGCCTTGTCAAGCGGATTCGTACCAGTCGCAATCATGATGATTACCTATACGGAATCAAGAGTGGCATGGTGGTCTCAATTTATCTCCGTAATCGGTATAATGCGGTTGTTGGAGGAATGTAATGGAAGGCTATGGACAAGATATGATAAAAAAACAATCGTATTGACCTTTTTAGGTATGGCATGTGTGGTAATCCATTTGACATCGGTAGACTATTATGCCAACCGTATGCGTGCCGCTTTAAGTCATGCCATAGTAAAGTATAAGAATAACAAGGATAAAGCTGTGTTTGAAGATGTGCTGGCCTATAGAGATATGCCTATAATAAATTTCAAGACACCTGATGTTTTGTTCTATTCATTAAATATGCAATTCTTGGATAGTTTTTTGAATCCTGATCATTTGTCCCGATCTTTTGTCATGATTCCCGAACAGCTCGAATATGTGGATTCCGATACGGGACGCATTCTTGCCGGTAATGCCGGGATGCGAGAGTTTGCACATCATCTATTTATGCCTTCAGAGGCATCCGATATAAAAAATGCGGGTTGGTATTACGTTGAGGCAGACTATGGTGACGGATATAAACCTGTCAAAGCATGGATGGCTCCATTTAGATCGGCAGAAGATGGAAAGGACTATGTATATGTATACGTATTCGTGAGCTGGCTGAACCAAAGATTCAGAATGATAAAAGGGGTGAATATTAAGTAGATATATCATGAGAATAGGATATATAGACTCGTTTAAGGGGCTGGGAATTCTCGGAGTCGTGATGATTCATTTGCCGGGAAACAATCTGCCTCCTTGTCTGTTGCAACTTATGGTTTATTGGGCGGTTTTTTCTTTCTTTTTTATATCAGGCTGGATGTATCATATAGGAGGAAAGAACAGGACGCCACGAGAGCATTTCAAGATCAGATTGGAAAAATTCGGTCGGATATATCTGATATTTACTATTATCTATATAGGATTTGACATAACCCTTGTCATGGCGGGATGGTATGAACCGATAATAATTTTAAAGGATGTCTATAAAAGTGTGGTATTTACCGGAATAGGTACATTGTGGTTTTTGCCGGTATTGCTTTTGGGTGAGACTTTGTTTGTAGCTTGTCTGAATTACAATAGGAATAAAAGGATGGTAGTGCTGAGTATTCTGACAACTGTCAGTTTTATTCTGTTTACATGGAGTGAATATTGCCGCGATTTATACTATTCAGGAATGATCGGACAGGCATTGTGCATGCCTATAGATACTGTCGGACTGATAGGAGAGAGTTGTCTGTTTATATCGCTTGGATATTTATGCGCAAAACATATACTTCCGGCTATTCTGATCATTAAAAATAAGTATGGCGATAAGGTGCTGATCATGACAGGACTGTTTCTTATGGCACTCTCTGTGTTATGTTCTTTTCAGGTTTCGGAGTGGCGATTGTTTTTTGCTCGATTGGTTCTTGTCGTTCCATTGTCTCTCGCGGTAATCATGATTACCATGAGTTTAAAGAATGATATCTTATCGCGCTTTTTTAGTTTCTGGGGCCGAAACTCCTTGATACTTATGTGTACGCACTATTCTTTGACTCTGGTCTTGATAGAAATCGCGGATGTGTGGATTAATGGAGAAATAGTGCCCTCGTTGTTAAGAACCAGCCTATATATGGGAATCTGTCTGTTTCTGACGTATTGTCTTATACGGATCAAATTTGCAGAAAGATTTTTAAATATCAGGATGTCATGAAAAATATAAGAGATCTTTTAAGCAGATATATAAGCGGTCTCACCTGGAACTGCCTATGGATATTTCTGTTTATGGTCGGTTTCGGTGTGTTTTTTATAGGCATGCCGAAGTTCATGGACGATTATTGGTATATGATGCATCTTAGACCATGGTTCGAGTCGCAAGGTATTGTTTATCCGGAAAATGGAGGAAATATATTCAAAGCAGGTATTCCGTGGGAAGCGATCCTGGATACATGGTACGAACATTACGAAGAAGATAATATTCGTCTTGGAAATTTGGTAGCCCCAATTTTATTGCTTTTCCCAAAATGGATTGGCTCCGGAATATGTCTGGCCTGTCTGGTATATTCAATAATCGTAGGGTTGGGTTTAACCGGAATCGATTGGCGTAACTCTCGGTTAGTTCCTGTAGCTTTGTTTTTGTGTACATTTTTTATGCCCTGGCGGGATCATTGGGGAGCATTGGACTATCAGTTGAATTATATTGTCCCCACTGCCATTTCCATAGGCTTAATAAAATGCATTTATATAGCTGATAAGCATTATACTATTAAACGTGTTCTCATTATACTACTGCTATCTGCAATTATAAGTATGTGGCATGAAGGTTTTTCTGTGCCTATTTTAGGAGGACTTCTGGGTCTGGTATTTATATTTAAGAAATGCCGTAGATATTATGTCTTTATATCTATGGCAATTCTTGTGGCCGGAACACTGATCCTCTTGTCGGTACCCGGGATGCGTATCCGTATGAACGGGATGGATTTACATAGTGAATTGGTGTTATTATATGCTTTTAATGCATATTCACTGGAGGTATTCCCTTTTGTTCTGATGCTTATTCTCACATTAATCATAATTATAAAGGGAAAATTTATTGGGATCAGGAAAAACAGTTTTTTTATTTTTAGTTTTATAAACGCGTTACTTTCTTCTATTATAGTTTACTGTAGTTCTTCATTCGGCAGGGGTTGTTATTGGATGTCTTTTATGTCCGTATTGTGTATAGTGTGTCAATTGCAAATTCTTTTCCCTTCTTTTAGGAAAGGATATAATGTCTTGCATGTGACATTGGCCATATTAATGTTATGCCCAGTATTTCTACATCTGGGAAGCGTGGATTTTTTTGCCTTAAAATATAGGGAAATAATGAAGAAAATTACGAGGAGCTATTATGAATGTCCTGAAAATAGTTATTTTTGTGATTTCAAAATTTTAGGAAAAATGCCATTGGTATGTGGTTATCTTCCTGACATACGATTCAGCGGTTTATACATATCATGGTATTATAGCGGCAGTAAAGAGAATAGATGGCTTGGTGAAGAATGGCTTATACCGGAACAATTAGAACTTGTTGATTCCAACAGCGGTCAATTGATTCCGGGAGGATCTGATGTACGAATGACTGATGGTTATATGTTTGCCTCTGCCGATGGATACGAGGATCCTACGCCGATCATACGAATGGATTTTGGCAAAGGATATGTTCCGGTGCCAGTTGATGTAGCCCGCTTTAGATCAAATGCGGATGGGAAATATTATATATTTCTAAATCCTCATATAGACTGGTATGTCTCTCATTTTAAAAAGGTGAGAGGGATCCGGCCTTTTAAAACCTGCAATATCGAAAAGTGACATGAATAAGACAATATCTTTATTCAGGAATATTCATCTGTCTTGGAATATAGTGTGGATAAGCCTTTTTGCAATCGGTATGGGAATTTTTCTCATAGGAATGCCAAAGTATCTTGATG
>ERZ860264.2251-NODE-2251-length-10907-cov-3.772576_pt1 | contig 10907 bp, 6 predicted proteins | sample MGYA00509980_ERZ860264 | MGnify/ENA primary metagenome ERZ860264 (study PRJEB30046, sample SAMN00715212) | human gut metagenome | study: EMG produced TPA metagenomics assembly of the A metagenome-wide association study of gut microbiota in type 2... | reverse complement strand
GGTCTGGGACCGCGAGAACGAACGCATCTCCGACAGCCCGTTCGACCAGGGACGCAAGGTCATCACGTTCAACAACATCCTCAAGTACAACACCTTCCCGCTGGCCGAAATCATCTCGGACATCCTCACGATGGGCGCCGAGGAGATGCGCTGTCCCGTGGAGGTGGAATTCGCCGTCAACATGGACGTGGCGCCCGGACAGCGGCAGGTTTTCAACCTGTTGCAGATCCGTCCGATCATCGACAACCAGGACAACCGGTCCATCGACTGGAACGAGGTCGACGCCTCCCGCGCGCTGATCTACGGCGAGCAGGCCCTCGGCATCGGGCAGATGACCGACATCGCCGACATCATCTATGTGAAATCCGAGGCCTTCGACTCGCTCTCGACCGAGAAGATCGCCGAAGAGTTGCTGACGCTCAACAACCGCATGCGCGACCAGGGGCGGCCGTACATCCTCGTGGGACCCGGCCGCTGGGGCTCCTCGGACCCGTTCCTCGGGGTTCCGGTCAAGTGGAACCACATCTCCGAGGCCAGGGTGATCGTCGAATGCGGCATCGAGAAGTTCGAGGTCGAACCGTCGCAGGGCACGCATTTTTTCCAGAACGTCACCTCGCTGGGCGTGGGTTACCTGACGATCAATCCCTTCCGCGGCGACGGTATTTTCCGCGAAGGGGAACTCGACGGCCGCCGCGCGGTCTACGAGGGAATGTTCCTGCGGCAGGTGCGTTTCGAAAAACCCCTGTGGGTCTGCATCGACGGGCGCTCGAACAAGGGTATCGTCAAGGAAGAGGGCGATAAATAATAATTCCGCGGAAAAATTCGCCCCGAAGTTACAATTTATAAGAAATAATATTATATTTGTAATAAAGAAACAACCTTTTAAAACTTCAGGCAATATGGACGTAAACAAATTGATGGCGGAACTTGAGCGCAAGCACCCCGGCGAAAGCGAATACCTGCAAGCCGTGCGCGAAGTTCTCATGACGGTAGAGGAGGCTTACAACCAGCATCCGGAATTCGAGGCCAACCGCATTGCAGAACGCATCGTGGAGCCTGACCGTATCTTCACCTTCAAGGTGGTCTGGGTCGATGACAAGGGCGATGTCCAGGTCAACCTCGGGTACCGCATCCAGTTCAACAACGCAATCGGCCCCTACAAGGGCGGCCTGCGTTTCCATCCCTCGGTGAATCCCTCGATCCTGAAATTCCTCGGTTTCGAGCAGATTTTCAAGAATGCGCTGACGACGCTGCCCATGGGCGGTGCCAAAGGCGGCTCGGATTTCAACCCCAAGGGCAAATCCGACCGTGAGGTAATGCGTTTCTGCCAGGCCTTCATGGTCGAGCTGTGGCGCCATATCGGCCCCGAGACCGACGTCCCGGCGGGCGACATCGGCGTGGGCGGCCGCGAAATCGGATACCTCTACGGCATGTACCGTAAACTGGCACGCGAGAACACGGGCGTACTGACCGGCAAGGGCATGACCTACGGCGGTTCGCTGATCCGTCCCGAGGCCACGGGGTTCGGTGCCGTTTATTTCCTGCGCCAGATGCTCGAAAAAGCCGGCATGGACATCAAGGGCCAGACCATCGCCATCTCGGGCTTCGGCAACGTGGCATGGGGCGCGGCGACGAAGGCTACAGAACTGGGCGCCAAGGTGGTGACGATTTCGGGCCCCGACGGCTACATCTACGATCCCACAGGCCTCGACGCCGAAAAGATTGCCTATATGCTCGAACTGCGCGCATCGAACAACGACGTCGTGGAACCCTACGCCAAGAAATTCCCCGGATCCCAGTTCTTCGCGGGCAAGAAGCCGTGGGAAGTCAAGGTCGACATCGCCATGCCGTGCGCCACGCAGAACGAGCTCGACGGCGAGGATGCCCGCAAACTGCTGGCCAACGGCGTGAAGGTCGTGGCAGAAGTTTCGAACATGGGCTGCCGTCCCGAGGCTATCGACGCATTCATCGCGGCGAAGATTCCCTATGGCCCGGGCAAGGCCGTGAACGCCGGCGGCGTCGCCACATCGGGTCTGGAAATGACGCAGAACGCCCAGAAACTCAACTGGACGGCCGAGGAGGTCGATGCCAAGCTGCACCAGATCATGTCGTCGATCCACCACGCATGCCTCGAATACGGCACCGAGAAGGACGGTTACATCAACTATATGAAGGGCGCCAATATCGCCGGCTTCATGAAGGTTGCCAAGTCGATGGTCGAACAGGGTGTCCTGTAAAAACCGACCGTAATACACAGAGAAGCGGGCTCCCGGAAAGAGGGGCCCGCTTTTTATTCGGGGACGGGATCCTGAAACCGGGGACTCCCTCCTAAAATACGGCACATGCAGCCAGTGAAAACGTCAGCATATGCAACCGCTGGCGGGAATCCTTCGCAAAAGGCGGCGCCATGTCGTAGTCGGTCGAGAAGCGGATCCCGAAATTCCGGGAGGCAAGGTAGGTGGAAGAGATGCCGGTCGCGAGCACAAAGCCGCCACGATCACCCAATTTCTGCAAATCCGTGTTACACGATTTATAGTATCCGTACCCGCTGAGCAGTTTCGACCCGACCAGCCACCGGACGGAAAGCGGATAGGACAGGTAAAGGCCGGCAGCCGCCGAGCCGCTCTCCAGATTATCGTCCTGCGGCACGCCATTGACGGTCATCTCGAGGTTCGTCACGGCAAAACGCCCGCCCACGCCGACATAGGGCGAGGCGAACCATGCCCCCTGCGCCCCGACCGTAGGCCCGGCCTTGAACGAAGTCCTCATCCCCGGGGACGGCAAATAGGAGCCGGGCGAAGTGGTCACACCGACCGTAAAACTGAGGAACGAAGGCCGGCGGAAGCGGTCGTACACAAGTTGGGTCTCGCCGACATGCAGCCCTTTGTCCTTGAATATCAGGTCTGCGAGGAAATAGCCGAACTCCGTGGCGAGGATACCGATACCGGCGCCGACCATCACGTCGCTCATCCAGTGGCGGTTATTGAGCTGGCGCGTAACGCCGGTGACCGTCGCCACGGTATAGGCCCCGATGCTGTACCACGGGCTGCGGTGCCCGTACTCCTTGTGGAGCATCGTCGCCGTCATGAAAACCGTGGCCGTATGCCCCGAGGGAAACGAATTGCGGGTAGAGCCGTCGGGACGCATCACACGGAACGAATATTTCAGCGAATTGACCGCTGCGGCCATCAGCCCCACCGAGAACGCATCCGAGACGAGCATGCGGCCCCAGGAGCTGCGCCCCTTGACGCCGAAAGCCTTCAAGCCGAGCATCACGGCAGCGGGTGCATATTGCAGGTAGTCGTCGTAATCGTGGTGGAACGACTTTACGTAGCCGTTGCGCAGGCGCCGGAAATCGGTGTCGTAAACCGACATCACGGCGCCGCCCACGATCAGCGGAACCGCAATGAAGGTCATGCGGTAGCCCTTCGTGGAGGTGCGCCGGTCGATATAACGGGCGAAACCGCCCTCCCGGGCAGCCGGGACAAGACAAACCTTCCCAAGGCTGTCTGTGATTTGTGCCGATACGGTGACGGACGCAACCACCGCCAGCAAGCAGCAACAAAAGAATTTCTTCATATGTGGGATCGGGGTGGGTCAACGCTTGCGGCCTATGGCCCGGACGATCTCGCCGCCGACAGCGATCAGCGACGTACTGCCGATGATAACTGCCCACTCCCGCCATGCCAGCGGTTCGGTGCGGAAAACCTCGCCGCCGAATTCGACGATGAGCACCTGCCCCACAGCGATAGCCAACAGGATCAGGAAGAATTCACGGCACCCGCGCAGGCAGGTAAAGACCGAATGGCGCGTCTCGAAGCCTTTGGCATTGAACATGTTCCAGAACTGCAGGAAGACAAATATGGTGAAGAAAAGCGACAACTCGTAGGGCGACATGTTGTGGCCCGATACCCAGGGGAGACGCCCGATCTGCGTCAGGCTTGTGACATCTGTATGTTGCATGTAATACAGCAATCCGATGAGTATTGCAAAGAAGGCTACGCCGACACCGATGATAGAGCGCCACATGGGATGATTGATGATGAAATCACGCTGGTCGCGCGGCTTGTCACGCATCACCGAGCGAGTGGGAGGCAGCGATGCAAGCGCCATGGCCGCAAACGTGTCCATGATCAGGTTGACCCACAGCATCTGCGTTACGGTCAGGGGAGACTGCATGCCCATGAAGGCACCTGCGAGCACGATAAGACAAGCCGCCACGTTGACGGTCATCTGGAAGAGGATGAAGCGACGGATATTCTGATAGAGCGAACGCCCCCACATCACGGCGCGGCCGATCGAAGAGAAAGAATTGTCGACTATGGTTATATCGGAGGCCTCCTTTGCCACGGATGTGCCGTCTCCCATCGAAAGTCCGACCTGCGCGGCTTTTAACGCAGGCGCGTCGTTGGTGCCGTCGCCGGTCACGGCCACTACCTCTCCGCGTTTCTGGAGCGCCTCGACGAGTCGCTTTTTGTCCATAGGGCGTGCTCGGGCTATTATCTTGAGGTCGCCGACGCGGTCGAGCAATGCGGAGTCGGAGAGTTCGGCGAATTCCACGCCGGTGATGATGTTGCGGTCCGTGTCGCGGCTGTCGTCCCACAGACCGATCTGGCGTCCTATCTCCTTGGCTGTTCCGGGAGTGTCGCCGGTCACTATCTTCACCTTTATTCCGGCGTCGAGAACCTCACTGACAGCGTCGGGAACTTCAGCGCGGACCGGATCCGAAATTGCCACGATGCCGATGAAACGCAGGCCTGTGGCAGTCACCTTGCCGTCGGATATAGTTGCGTCGCCCGGCTGGAGTTCCTGATATGCGAAACCGAGTGTGCGCATGGCCTGATTCTGATATTCCAGCAGTTGCGCGTCTATCTCGGCCTTTGTCACACCCGAAGTGTCGGTACACATGCCGAATACTATTTCCGGTGCGCCTTTCACATAAAGAACATCCTTGCCCGATGCGGAACGCACGACTGTGGCCATGTATTTCCGTTCGGTCGTGAAAGGCAGTTCCTCAAGCCGTGTCGCTCCGGCGCGCAGGGTCTCGTAGTTCTCTCCCTGACTGCGGAGCCACAGCAGCAATGCGCCTTCCGTAGGATTTCCGAGTACGGAAGGTTTCTCGCCCGACAGATCGAGCTGTGCCGTCGAATTTACGGCTATGCCTTCGTCAATATAGAGAGATTCGGAGGAGGGCACGAAGAAGTTGGTGCGGAACACCTGCATCTGGTTCTGAGTAAGAGTGCCTGTTTTGTCGGTGCATATTACCGTGGTGGCGCCCATGGTCTCGCAAGCGTGCATCTTTCGCACGAGATTGTTGGTTTTGAGCATGCGTCGCATGGAGTAGGCCAGAGAGAGAGTCACAGCCATCGGCAGTCCCTCAGGCACGGATACGACAACCAGCGTGACGGCTATCATGACCGACTGGAGGAAATAAGCCATAAAACCGAGCCACTCGAAATCCATGTTGATGAAATAGAGTGCTATACGTCCGGCAATGATGAGTATGCCTATCACGTAGGAGAATTTCGAGATAAGAGCTCCAAGGCGTTCGAGCTGCTGGTCGAGCGGCGTCTTCAGCCCGTCATCTATCTGGGCGGCTTCGAAGACCTTGCCGTTTTCCGTGGCGTCGCCGACTTTAAGGACGTGCATCACGCCGTGGCCTTCCATCACCTTTGTCCCGCGCATGGCGTGGTCGGAGGGGAATGTGGCTTCCGGATCGAACTGGGTCCGGTCGGTGGTCTTATGGCATATCGGTTCGCCTGTCAGTGTGGATTCGTCGATGTTGAGCGAGACTGCCTCGAGCAATTCTCCGTCAGCAGGTATTTCCTCGCCTGTGTTGAGAATGACGATATCTCCGACCACGACATCCTTTCGGGCGACAGTCGTGGCGTGTCCGTCGCGTATGACCTGCACCGGTTCCTCGTCATTGACCTGATTGAGGAGCGCGAACTCCTTGTCGGCCTTTCGTTCGAAGTAGAATGCCATGCCGGTAGCCAGCAGAATTGCAATGAATATGCCGGCAGGTTCGAAAAATACGTCTGCCGCCTGATGCAGTCCCCAGAATTCATAACAGGATATGCCGATCGACAATGCTCCGGCCACAAGCAGGATTATGATAAGCGGATCCCTGAACTTGGCAAGGAACTGTTTCCATAACGGTTCCTTGGCGGGGGGTGTCAGGATATTTACGCCGTTAAGGCGTCGGCTTTCTTCGACCTGCGCTGATGTCAGGCCGGAATATCGGTTTGTCTGCGACATAATAACTTTATCTGAATATTCTGCAAAGTTAACTCTAAATATTCAGATAAACGCCTGAATCCGCAAAAATTCATAAAATTGTAACAAAAATACCCATCTATTTTATGAGCCAGTTGTCAAGAGTCCGCTTTGACGTTGAGAAATTTGCTCCGATCATGATGACATGTCGGTTGTCGGACTTGAATTTTGTCGCATATCCTCGCTCTATGATCTGATTCAAAGCGGCTACCGGTGTGGAGTTTATTTTGAATTCCATTATGTATACGTATTCAGGCACTTCGACCAATAAATCTATTCTGCCGACAGCTGTCCGGTATTCAGTATGCGTAGTGAAACCAAGTAAGGTGCATACAAGATACATTACATTGTGATAATGTAATTCGAGGTTGTCAAGAGTTATATTTTCGTAAGAAAGCCCTGCAAAAAGACTTTGTATGCGGATCATGAAACTTTCCGCATCGCCTGACATAAGATCTTTTCGCATACGTGATATCGCAAACGCGCTTTCATTCGAATCTATCTTTGCATAGCGAGGCAGGAGATAACTTAGAAAACTCTTTTCGACTTCCCGGTTGGGATATCCAAGTGTGAAAAGCTCTTCTTCAGCATCATATTTTTTAATGGTAAGATATCCGCTTTGATAGAAAAAGCCTATAGGATTCTCAAATGCCTTGTCAATTCCTCCCAAAGTTTCGGCAGATGCTTCGACAGAAGAAAAATCGTTGAGGTTAAACTCATTTTTAAGCAGGAGCCTTGCCAGAAAATATGGCGTCCCGGTCGAAAACCAATAAGTGCCTATATTTCCGCTTGCAAATGCATTCAGGAGGCTGAACGGGTTGTAGATGTCGGGAGAGATCGCAGAGAAATGATAACCGTCGTAATTTTCCTTGAGTCTGGCGGCGATGGTGTCGTCCGATACGTGGTGCAAAGATGCCAGTTCCCGTATGCTTTGAGAGAAGTGGGAATATAATTCTCTTTCCGTTATGCCGCAGATTGAGGCGAAGCGGGCTTCAAGTGAAATGTCACGTAAGTTGTTGAGTCCGCTGAAGACGCTTAAGGCTCCGAATTTGGTGACACCGGTAAGCATGGCGAATTCAATGAAAGGATCCATAACTTTCAATACAGAATAGAATGCGCTTAGCTCGTTGCGGAAGGCTGTCTGGAGTGAGGTGTCGAACATGCTTTCAAGGAGGGGCTTGTCGTATTCATCGATCAGGATCACCACCTTACGCGATGATTTATCGGCGGCGGTACGTATGATTTTCATAAAGCGGGTGGTCAGATCGGGGGCAATTTCCGTAATGCCCCATTCTTCCTCCATATGCTTGAGATATTCATCCAGGAGACGGGCAATGCTGTCATTGGATTCATATTTTTGTGGACTGAGGTCGAAATGCAGGACGGGACGCGGTGTCCAGTCCAGATCCATATTCTCTATTGCAAGTCCTTTGAACAGATCCTTTTTCCCTCTGTAGAAAGCTTCGATTGTCGACATAAGCAGACTTTTTCCGAAACGTCGGGGGCGAGTCAGAAAATAGTAGCCGCCATTGCCTACGAGATTGGCGACAAGGTCGGTCTTGTCTACATATAAATAGTTTTCTTCGCGTATTTTAGCGAATGTCTGTATGCCGATTGGATATTTCAAGCCTTTCATCCTGCAAATATAAGTTTTTTATCCGACAGGTCAAAAAGATTATCTGCTCTTCCTGTTGCAGGATCACCGGATTTCGTAAGAATCTATGGTGTGGGTCGATTGGGCGAAGCCTATGCCTATAGTGAACAGTTTACGTGCATCCTGATTAAAGGGCAATTCATATCTACGCTCTTTGATTTGGCTCATGGCATCGTCTGCATTGCCGTTGATCTTCAATTCAATTATATAAATATATTTTTCTGTTTTTATCACCAGATCTATCGATCCTTCCGAAGTATGGTATTCAGCCTCGGAATCCATTCCGAGGAGTCGTGTCAATACATAAAAGATGGTATGATAATAATTCTCATACCGGTCGATATTTTTGCGAAGGTCGTAGGGAATATTAGCGAAAAATACTTGCAATGCGTTTATGAATGCTTCCGGATTGCCTTTTTCGAGATAAGATCTCAGTTCGGCGACAAATACCCGGGAGTCATTCATATGACAATATGAATTTAATATATTATCCATAAGACCGGATTCTATCTCACGATTAGGATAGCCGAGAGTGAACAGACGCGAGTGCCTGTCGTAGTCCTTGATTGTAAGGTAGCCTGTCTGGAAGAAAAGAGCGATAGGATTGACGTTGAAAGAAGATATGTTTTCGAGCATTTCCTGTGAGGCTTTTGCGCCGTTCAGGGTTTGGATGTCGATGGTATGCTGTTTTAAAGTATGGATAAGAATTGACGGTGTGCCGCTGCGATACCAATAATCGGAAATTTCCATGCTTGCAAGTGCGTTCATAAGACTGTATGGGTTATAGACGTCAAGCATGGATCTCGAGAAATGGTAGCCGTCATAATTGGCTTTGAACTCGGCAAGGGCTTCTGATTCACTGAGTGATTCCGCGCGTGCATACGATTTTATCCCCTCCCCGAGGCTGCTGTGCAATTCATCCTCCGTGATGCCGCATATTCCTGCGTAATCATTCAGAAGAGATATGTCAAGCAGATTGTTTAGACCACTGAATACCGAAAGATGGCCATATTTTGTCACTCCGGTTAACATGCAGAATTTAAGATGATTGTCGAGTGACTTCAAAGAGGAATAGAAACCATAAAGAGTCGCACTTAGTCGTGCCTGTAGTTCCGGTCGGCCGATCGTCGATGTGATGGGAGTATCATATTCGTCAATGAGGATCACCACCTGCATTCCGGTATTTTCGTGCAAAGTGCGTACGACATTGCGGAATCTTTCCGAGAGGGTAATGTTTTCAGATTGTAGGCCATACATTCGTTCGTATCTGAGAAGGAAGGAATTTATCTTCATTTCCAGTACATCGATCGAATTATAGTCCTCACCGGAGAAATCAAGATGGATTACGGGATGAACGGGCCACGGCCCGGGCAAAAGTCGATCTATAGCCAATCCCTCAAAAAGGCTTTTTTTCCCTTTGAAAAATGCCTCAAGAGTAGAAATGAAAAGGCTTTTACCGAATCTCCGCGGACGGCTTAGAAACTTATACTTGCCGTTATCGAGCAATTTGAATATATATTCTGTCTTGTCGATATAGACATAACCGTTCGAACGTATTTCGCTGAACGATTGCATTCCGATTGGATAATTCAAGCCTTTCATCCTGCAAATATAAGTTTTTTATCCGACAGGTCCAAATGCGTTCCAATTGTCGATGTTGTGCTGTGTGAAGATATAATTATAAATGATCGAATTTATGGTGATTTACGGATTTTATTCCGTGGATTGTGGCAAATTCATTCCGTCGATTGTGGGAAAATTGTTCCGTGGATTGTGGATTCTTCTCGAAATATTACTTATGCTCTGCTGTTCATTCGGTAATGTCTGGCTATAAAATAATTTAAGTTTTCTTTGCATATTCGGTAAACAAATAATAATTTTGCAAATGCAGACCACATGTTGAAGCCCAGGTCTGGGGTTTAGCGAGGTGGGATGCAATGACATAATTTAAAAGCGTTTATCCGCGCGGATTCTTGGCTTTCTGAAATTCTCGCAAAATTTCAAATTTTTCTGTCAAGGATTTAGCAACGGTAGATGCCCGGGATATGTAATTATACTATGGTAAGGGATTCCAATACGGAGTCTCTGCTGTAGGTTGTCTTTGCATATTCAAGCGTGGGCTTCTTCGTTGCCATCCTACGAAAAAGGCAATGCGAGAAGCCTCAGAAGCAGGGTGGCGACTGATATAGATTTCTGCGCTTTTTTGTATAACAGCAACTGCCGTCGTTGGGGGTCCGAAGTCAACTGACAGTCTATTATGAAAACTATTACCTGTAAATTATTCCCATTTATTATGGGATTACTTTTTATGCCACTTGCCTCGTGTGGCGGAGATGGAGACGAACCGGAACAGGGAGCGGTATCCGGAGATAAGAACCTTCTTTGGGGAGGTTGGGAAATATCCAATCTGGAGGATGTGACTATATTCATGAAAAACAACAAAATTCATGAAAAACAACAAAGTGATGTATTCCGGCAAACTATTTTTCTGGAATTATAATGCTGCAACAATGATTCTTGCCACGATATAAAATCTAAAAACAATAATAAAATCACCTGTCAATGGAACCTGAATGTGATTTCAGAATATTCCTGGACCGCTTTTTATTTTGAAACCCTCTTACTTCAGGTGGTTCGCCGCGTAATGCCAGGGCCTTGAGAACCGTATGTGGCGGTCTTGGAGAAATATTGTCACGGGGCTCATGGATGACAAAAAATGGAGATGAATTGCCGATGGATTCATATCCTCTGATATTGAGGAGCAAAATTATGTTTGTATTTTTTATTTGTATGCTCCTGTTTGTTAGTACGGAAATATCCTTAATTGGCGTTTTATGGCCTTAAATGTCGAATCCTGTTTGTATTTATTTAGGAATATTATGGTTTAATGGTTGATATTCAATGCGAACATTATTTTACCAAAATGTTATCAACAAATATGCCGTATGGTCTTAAAATATTTTATTTTTATACAATT
>ERZ860264.2244-NODE-2244-length-10933-cov-2.761905_pt1 | contig 10933 bp, 10 predicted proteins | sample MGYA00509980_ERZ860264 | MGnify/ENA primary metagenome ERZ860264 (study PRJEB30046, sample SAMN00715212) | human gut metagenome | study: EMG produced TPA metagenomics assembly of the A metagenome-wide association study of gut microbiota in type 2... | reverse complement strand
GTAAGTCGAAATAATTGTCGAGGCGAGATATGACTCAAACATGAGCCTCTTGAACCGAGCCACGGACAGTTGGCAGCTTTGGTATTATAACAAGACACATAATGCCAAGCCTCTGAATAATCCTATTCAGTCACAAGTAGCTACTTAAAAATTCAAGCAAAATTCATAATTCATATGAAACTAAAAACTTTAATACTCACAGGAATGGCAATTATAAACTCATTTGCCGTCAGCGCGCAAGATTTCCGACAGCCTTATCCAGCCGGAGATGCAATGAAAGACAATCCCAATTTCATAGGCACGGCATATCTTTATCCCATGTCAGACGTAAAAGAGCTGAACGTTCCGATGTTCAGCACCGTTGCGGCCGGTTGTCAAAAAACTCGAAGACCGCGACAGACAGTGAAACATTATTGGCTGAAGCCGTAGCTTCAGCCAATAATAACAGATACAAGACGAGGAGAGGACAAGCCGGGGATTATCTTCGGAAGATCAATCTCATCGAGTCTGGCAGCGACGGAATCTCTGTCACAACGCACACCGTTAATCCTCTCGCACAGCAATGAGTCAACATCACCGCTCATGAAGAAATCTCCCGATATCCGGAAATTTGTAATCGTGTCTTTATCCGGCTCGATGTCGTAGTCAACAGAAAATTCACCGAGCCCATCGATATGCATATTTCTTGCCACGTGACGGGTTCCGTCACCATCCCCATCGCACGTAAGCATCGAATCGGGATCCTTGATGCGCATGAACGAAGGGGCGTAATATGTGCTTTCTATCTTTAAAATCTCTTCAAGATCTTCGGAAGTAACGACATACGCCTCGCCATCGGTGATTCGATCGATTACAAAACGTTCGAATTCCGCCGGTGAAAGGGCTATCTCCTCATTCCTGAGACATGTGACACGCGACGGCACCGACTTGACTCCTTTTGATTCCAGCTTGGCCTTTGAGGGCGTCAACGCATTCGCAAGATGACACGGATCGAAATTATAAAGCATTGTTCCGTGGGCTATGCATCTGCCCGGCAGATGATAGAAAGCATTGCCGGCGACCTTCCTGCCTCCTATGGTTATGTCATTACGTCCGGTAGCCCGGGCATCGAGGCCAAGCTCACACAAGGCTCCGGCGATCATTGCCGTATATCGGGCGAACTCACCTGTCACATCATCGCCATCGGTTATGAACGAAAACATAAAGTTCTCGCGATCAGCGAAGACAGCGCCTCCGCCGCTTCGGCGGCGCACAACATCGATACCGTTGTCACGGCAATAATGAAGATTCACTTCCTTGTCTATTTCCTGATTTCGGCCACATATCACTGTCGGATCAACCTGCCAGGAAAAGAAATAATCACCCGCAGGGAGAAATCTCGCCACCCATTCCTCGGTTGCAAGAAAGAAAGGCAATCTGCGGTGAACAGTATCGATATTTTCCGGAAATGCTATATGTCTCATAATTCATTCATGTCATTAACCGGTCACAAAAATAAGTGTTTTTCCTGAATCTGCAAACACATCATCAAGCCTGTTCCTCTGCCAGATCACGACTTTCCTGTCTTACAAGCCTACGCAACGCCCTACGTACGGTACGCCATTTAGGGAAAATAGCCCAAGGTCTCAGCGAGGAATAGCTGACCAGAATCAGAACCAGAGCAACGAGAGCCGCTATCAGTAGCCATCCGTAGATCTCTTTCATGGATACGACCATCGCCTGCAGCTGTATCGTTCCGAACAGCTGACCTACAGGGATATGCGACACCGCGGGATTGAAATCCACAGCTGTCGCGCTGAGCAGCGCCGCATTCCTGGCCATGGTATGCCGGAAGAACTCCCCTATCACGGCAGGTCCGAAAACCGCACCCATCACCGCGCCGGTGAAACCGTTGATCGTAAGCGCCTGCGGGAATATCTGGAAAGGCAACCCACTCTGCACTATCGATGTCAGATACACGATAGAGACTATGACCGAAGCCGCTCCACGGAAAAAGAGAGGGATAAAGAGCATCTCTTTCTCCACACCGTAATCAATAAAGAAATAGAAATACGCCAGATATACGATAGCCAGTGCAAAAGCGATGGCGGTCATGGTCTTGTATCTCCACTTCCGCAGGGCGAAAGTCAGATATGTGAAACCGCATCCCACGATTATTCCGGCAAATACATACCAGTTGAGATCAATGAGATTTGTCTCGTCAAACCCAAGAATATTGGCGGCATAACTGTGTTCGAATACATGTTCCGTAGCAAGAAGCGTAAAAAACACCATATACACCAGCGTGGCGATGATGACATTACGGTTCTTCATCGCCATGAAGCAGATATAGGGATGATGCAGGAATGACGCTCTCCACAGATTTATGACCATACAGACAAGTCCCAGAAGAGTGGCGATGCAGATTTCTGAAGAGTCCCACCAGTCATAGAAGTTGCCGTATGTACACACAAATGTGAAACATAGCATGAATACGGCCCAAAGCAACGCGCCTATCCAGTCTATGCCCAAAAGAGGGATAAACATCGGAGCGCGTACGGGACGCACACATACAAGCACCAGCAATATCATAAGCACGAGCAATCCGGTCATGATCCAATGCATATACTCCCACTGTGATAAAAATGCAGTGTATATAGTGACGATACCACTGAGCTGAATCACACTGTCTACAACGATATAGACATAACAGAAGAAAATAGCCATGTCACGGACGGGAGTCAGCCAAAGCTGGATGGTAGAGTTGCATGCAAAAGTCGCCTGCATCCGGAACCATCCGGCTATAAAGCAGGTTGTGACGAGCAACGGCACCGAGGCGGTATGCGCGCATATCACATTTGCCGCTATCAGCACAATTCCCGATACGATCAACTGGGTTCTTGTAGAAAACCTGAACTTTATCCTGAACATCACGGCAAAGTTGACAGCCATACCCACAAGAGATGCATAACCCGCCATGAGAATATCTTCCTGCATCAGAGCCGTAGTGCCGACCATATCGGAAGCGGCAGCCAGATAGACACCCCCCGAGAACTGCACTATCAGCACGAAGAAGATAAACAGCCAGGGCTTGAGACGCCTCGGTATGAAATTCGGTACGTCAGGGATATCAAACGGTCCCTGAGGTGCATGCCAGTCACCCATATCAATACTTCACCTCACATTCGACGTTCATACCTGCGCGAAGACGCCGCATGGCCTCCTTGCTGTTGTCTGCAGTAAATTCGATCCTTACGGGAACACGCTGACGCACTTTCACGAAATTGCCTGCGGAATTGTCCTGCGGGAGTATCGACAATGACGCGCCTGTCGCCCTGGATAGCGAAACCACCTTGCCATGGAATGTCACATCCGGGACAGCATCTACTTTTATCTCCACATCGCTGCCCGGAGCGATATGACGCAACTGTGTCTCCTTATAATTCGCGGTCACCCATACATCGGTCGAGTCCACCACATCGAGCAGAGTCTGCCCCGGCTGAACGAGCTGACCGATCTGGATAGTCTTGCGCGACGCATAACCGTCACACGGAGCGATTATTACACAATATGAAAGATTGAGTTCGGCAGTTTCCACCAAAGACCTGGCGAGTTCAATGCCGGCGTCATTCTGCGCGATGCGTCCACGCGTTTCCTCGACAACGGAGGTCGTGGCCGAACGCTGGCGTGAAAGAGTCTCATAGCGTGCTTTTTTAGCTTCGTAATCCGTCTTGGCGGCATCATACTGCTGACGTGTCACCGCATCGAGCGCGAGAAGTTTCTCATAACGCGCATAGTCGGTAGCGGCAAGATCCTTCACCACTTTCGCCTCCGCGATCGATGCGTCGGTTACAGCGACATTGGCCGACGCTACCCCAACACTTCTGTCGGCCACGCTGCGCCCGGCCATCGCATTCTGATAATCCGCACGAGCCTGCGCGAGACGGAGTTTCATGTCGGCATCGTCGATGATCACCAATGTATCGCCCTTACGCACCGGTTCGTACTCCTTGAAACGGATCTCCTTTATATAGCCCTGCACACGGCTGTTGACAGGGACAATCTGCTGCTGCACCTGGGCATTGTCGGTAAACTCCACATCGCCGAGATGTACGAATTTGCTCCAGACCCATAAGCCAGCGAGGACTATTACTGCGATTGTGACGACATATGAAATGATTTTCTTTGTACGATGGTTCATATCTTTCCTGAAGTGAATAAAAGTTTATAATAATAATAAATGATATTGATACGCGCATTGACAAGCTGTTGCTCTGCGTCAAGTCTGGAATTGGCGGCGTCAAGCATATCCGTGATCAGAGCCATGCCTGCGGAATACCTTGTAGCTACAGTCGCATAATTGCGCGTGGCGAGTTCGACGCTTTTCTGCTGCGTTTTCAATTCCTCATATGATTCGAGATAGCGCACATAATCAGCACGTATGCCGAGACTGACATTTTCTTCTGCCGCGTCCAGGCGTTCGATAGCCTCCTGTGTGGCAGCGCGGCTTTTCGACAGGGCCTTGTTGGTTTTGTAAAGTGACGACAGATTATAGCTGACGCCCACACCGACATACCAATAGCTGAGATTTCTGTTTATAGGCGGTATCTCCACCAGAATCGGGCCGTCCATGGTCCATGCCGCCTGCAGTCCTACCTTGGGCAATCTTTCGCTCCTGACAAGATCTTCCGCCTTGCGGCTGATGTCAAGACCGTTTCTCGCGAGTTTAAGGGCAGGCGCGTTCTGCGACGCCTCCTCCTGCCACCAGGTTTCGCCGGATGAGGGCAACGACCGCGCCAGAATTGCGGAGTCCGGGACAATTACTGTACCTTCGGGCATACCGGCGGTGACGACAAGATTATTGTTGAGAATTTCAAGCGTATTGGCGATCTTGATCAGCTGAAATTCAAGACTGGATACAAGCAACTCATACCGGGTGATATCGTTCTGGAGGGCCACCCCCTGTTCATAACGGGCCTTCATTTCGGCAAGCACCATACGGGCCTGTCCGAGATTACTTTCCACTACTGACCGGAGATTGGTATATTTGTAGATATCAAGATAAAATCCGGCAAGAGTAAACCGGATGTTGTCACGGTTAAGTTCCGTGGCGTAACGCGAGGATGTCAGTTTCAGTTCGGCAAGCCGGATACTGTTTCTGATGGCACCGCCGGTATAGACAAGTTGCGATACATTGAGACCGAGGCCTGTGCCGAGATGCGGAATGGGCGCTTCCTGATAATCCTTGAAATTGCGCTTGGTTATAAACCCGTTGCCAATATAACTCAGCGACATGGAAGCATTGATGTCCGGGAGTCTCTGACTGTTGGCTACACTGATTTCCCGCCGGGCCACTTCCTCGGCGGTGACTGAAAGGCGAAGCTGTACGCTGTTTGATTCCGCGATCTCGAAAAGATCCTCGATCGACAGAACCTGCCTGGTCTGGCCTACGGCGCACACCCCGCCGCCCAACAGGATTGCAGACAGCAACCCCGTGAGCAATCGGTGATTGTTCATAAGGAATGTTTAGTGAAAAATATTATAGGAATTTATTTCGTAGATTGCATGGATTAAATCAACACATTTTCATGCTGAAATGTGAACCAATCCGCGATGGTACGACGTGAACCGGTACTTTTCCAGTTCTCAAGAACGCCCCAGTTCATCACAACCGGAGCAAATGTGAAATCATTAGAAAATATAGCTGTCATCTGGGACGGCTCTTTGTGAACCGCAATGCAAAATTAATAAAATTTTTTGAATCTTTCACCACCTGACAGTTGTAACGCGCCTATACGTACATCAGCTAAACACATGAAAATTAAACTTTTCATCATATCCGTACGTTAATTAAACAAACATCCTCTTAAACTCCTGTTATCTTTTCAAATCAAAATATACAGACAACATATTAAAATTTAAATGAGATGAAAAAAATTCTGATTATACTTGCAGCAGTGATCGCACTTGCCACAAGTGCCAGTGCACGGGATGAATACGCACATGACGCAAAGGTGCTTCCCAAGGCAGCGCAGACCACTATAGCCAACAACTTCAAATCAAAAGTCAGTGTCGTGAAGATCGACAAGGATTTCGGGCGCATCAGCGAATATGAGGTAATACTCACGGATGGCACGGAAATCTCTTTCGACCGTGACGGCAACTGGGAAAATGTAGAGACGTCCAACACGGCATCCGTGCCCAACGCATTTGTTCCGCAAGGTGTCAGAGACTATGTAAAGAAGAATCATAATGGCGCGAAGATAGTCGGGATCGACAAAGAACGTTCAGGATATGACGTGGAGTTGTCTAACGGCATTGAAATGAAGTTCAGCAAAACAGGCCAGTTCCTCCGCTACGACGACTAAACAAGCCAACACCAGAATATGAAAACGCCGGATCATTTGACCCGGCGTTTTTAACGTTTTGAATTTTTAGTATGCGCGGTCAGAACCGGAGACGGAATCCGCCGAGAGCGGTGATTCCGGGCATCTCGTATCCCCGGTTAATAGTATAGCGGGCATCGGTTATATTTTCAAGGCGCAGAAATACAGACACGTAACGGCATATCTCATATGTCACCTTGAGATTCAACAGTGCATACTCCTGATGTTTATAGTCATCGGCCACATATAACCCTCCCGTTCCCTTAAGATCGGCGGCTATGTTGAGAAACTTCCATGGATTCCATTCGACACCTAAAAAATACTGGTTCTTAGGAGCGCCAACAAGATTGCGAAGCGATGTGTGAAGATAACTGTAGGTCGCGGTCAGCCATAGATTATCTACCGGATGACTGCGTGCCGACACCTCTATTCCCTTGTTGATAAAACGGCCCGTATTCTGATTCTTCATGTCGACAGTCTGAATCATATTGTCTCCCTTGCTGTAATACGCCGTAAGATCCAAAGAGAAATATCGCGAGAATTTCTTCCCTGCCGATATCTCATAATTCATCATCTTCTCAGGCTCCAGATCTGGATTAGCCATGCGATACAGATAGAGCTCACGGAAAGATGGATTCCTGTAGCCCATGGCAAGATTGCCCTTGATAGTCCATTCACGACCGGGGTTCAGAGAAAATCCGAACTGAGGAATCCATTGCGTATCGAATCTGTCACTATTGGCCATGCGCACTCCGGCACTCAGACTGACAATATCGCCTGCCAGAGTCTGCGACAACGTGACATAGGGAGAATATTCCGTTATCCGTTTGCGTGATATCGTCGAGAGGGATCCTTCCGTATGACTGTTGCCGCCCGACACCGGAATTGCTCCGGAATAGAGATCAAAGTCAAAGCCTACGGTGGCGCCGGCGTTTTTCCATGGAGTGAAATTCTGATACAGGAGCACTCCGAAACGGTCATCCTTGCTGTGGAAATGGCGCGGGTCATCCACAAAATGATTGCCGTAATTATAATATATACGTGCGGCTCCCGAAGTAGATCCGTACGAATCAGATATGGTCATTCCGGCCTCTCCCCTCGTTATGTTCTGATGGTAGATATCGGTAGATTCAGGATCTGCGAGAGTGGGATATATGGGATCGTCACCCCGGAAATTCATAAGCGTATAGTCAAGACTGCCCTTCCATTTGTCGGAGAAATCATATCCTACCTTGGCATACCCGTCTGCCTGGCTGAAACCGAAATTATCGACAGTGCCGTCTGTCCGGTCATACGACAACGATACAAGGGAAGAGAAACGGCCGTATCTCACTGTATTTGTAATCGAGGAAAGCCATGTGTTGTAAGAGCCGTACTGAGACTGGAGGGTGGTGGCCACACCGTCTTTCTTCGCATTTTTAGTTATGACATTTATCGCTCCGGCCATGGCATTCGATCCGTAAAGCACGGATCCGGGTCCCCGCAAAACTTCGATGCGGTCAACATATTCCTTATCATAGAAATCGGCGATATGATGGGAATAGATTCCGGCGAACTGGGGCTGCCCGTCAACCATCATAAGTACAGCACTGGCCCTGTCGCCGCCCACACCACGGAGTTTTATGTGACCGGCTCCGCCGTTGCTGACTCCGAAACCGAAAACACTGCGCTGGGAAACAAACAGACTTGGGACCATACCGGATATAGCGGAAAGCACCTGAGTTTGTCCCGTAGCCTCAAGCTGTCGGTTATCAATGACAGACACCGTATAAGGCAGAAGATTCTCCGGCACCGCGCTGTTACTTCCTGTCACGACAACCTCATTGAGCAGAGTCGTCGAATCCCGGCGCTCCGCGCCACACATCTCAAACGCAGGCAAACCCACGGGACTTAAAATCAAAAAAACTGTTAAAGCCGTTTTAATATACATAAGCAATTCTTAAATTAGTCCGTTAATAGGATGACCTCCAACCGGACGCAGGAATATGCCTGCTAATCTCTATAGAATGTCATCCACACTTTCTTTAAAAAAATATATTGCAGTCAGCGCCATCCTTCTCGTACTGATCATGACCGTGCTTGATGGCACGCTTGTAAATGTGGCATTGCCCGTCATGGCGGAATCATTCGGCGTGTCTGACTCCAGCATCGTCTGGATAGTCACCATCTATCAGCTTATGATAACGATGCTTCTTCTGCCGGTATCTTCCTATGGCGACATATTCAGCTACAAAAAATCATTTATGACAGGAGTAGCGGTCTTCACTCTGTCGTCCGTCCTATGCGCCGCCTCACAGAGTTTTCCTATGATCCTTGCGGCCCGGGCGCTCCAGGGCATCGGCGCGGCCTGCATCATGGGAGTCAACATAGCTCTGACAAGACTGATATATCCACGCGAGATACTTGGCAGAGGAATGGCCTTGAATACAATGGTGATAGCGGTTGCCACAGCCTCCGGCCCCACTCTGGCGGGAACAATCCTCTCCGCGGCCTCATGGCACTGGCTTTTTCTCATCAATGTGCCCTTCGGAATTCTTGCGTTCATATTGGGATACAAGCTCCTGCCCGAGAATCCGCACCGGGAAAAGAAAAGAGTATTCGACAAAACGAGCGCCATAGAGAATGTCATCGCGTTCGGTCTGATATTCTTCGCACTCGGAAATTTCGCACGTAAAGAAAACATAGCCTTAAGTTTTTTACTTCTCGCCGCCGGAGCGGTCACAGGATATTTCTATCTGAGACGCCAGAGACACCGCGAAGCTCCGATGTTCCCGGTCGATCTTTTCAAAATACGTCTTTACACTCTGAGTATCTGCACATCCGTCAGCTCCTTCATCGCCCAGAACCTGACCATGATCTTAATTCCCTTCATGCTGATGGGCAGTCTGGGATACCCGGAGATAACAACCGGACTGCTGATGACTCCCTGGCCTCTCGCCACAATGCTGGTCTCTCCCCTCGCGGCGCGTTTTGTAGAAAAACACAATCCCGGAAAAACGGCGGCTGCGGGAATGGCCGTATTCGCAACCGGAATAGGATTGCTTTTTACGCTTCCGTCCCATAACGTAGCCGAATGGGACATCATATGGCGCATGGCCGTCTGCGGCATAGGATTCGGGATGTTCCAGACTCCCAACAATATCGTCATGGTTCTCGCCACTCCTGTCCATCGTACCGGCAGCGCCGGAGGTATGCAAAGCACCGCGCGGCTTGTCGGCCAGACATTGGGAGCGATCTCGGTGACCCTCATATTCGCCATGACGGCATCCGGCATCACGGCCGTAAAATTTTGTCTGTCGGCGGCAGTCTGCTTCTCCCTCATTGCCGGAATATTCAGCATCAGCCGTAAGATCAGCTAATTTCCCCCACCATCGCCTGATCAAAAGGAACAGAAAGCGGATATCTCATTCGCGGTATTTCGTCGGATTCATTCCGAGATTGCGCTGCACATAGCGACTGAAGTATGCCGGAGATGAAAAATGGAACATATCGGAAATCTGCACAAATGTCAGAGAACTGTCACGTATCATACGGGCGATGTCGAGCGACGTATAACGGTTGATCCAGTAATTGGCGCCATATCCGCTGACTCTTTTGGAAACTTCTGAAAGATATTTTGGTGTCACACACAAGGCATCGGCATAAAAAGAGACCTCCCGGTTGCTACGATATTCACCTTCCTCAAGCATTGCGAGAAAGCGATTCATCAGAGTGGCATTCTGTGTCGATATGGAGTCCTCCCCGCTGAGTTTCGAATGAAAATCGAAAAAATCGAGTATGGCAGACTGGACGGCGTTGATGACCAGTTCGCGATAGAATTTATGCCCTGTCTGATTCAGGCGGTATTCTATCCATCTGAAATCACGTTCGCACACAAATCTCTGCTCAGGATCAAGATGCATCACCGGGTTCAGAAAGAGAGCGAGCTGCCCTTTCATGCCATAATTGGAGGAAGGAGTACACAGATCGATAAAGCCGGAAGAAACACAAATATTTTTCACTACAAAATCATCTGAAGGTTCAAGATCCTCCACCAGACTTCCCTTTCTTATAATCATCAGATCGCCCTCCCTGAATTCGAAAGGCTCGCCGTTGAATCTGAAAAGGCAACGTCCGCCGAGGCAAAGGGCATGCGTGAGATAATTCTTGCACCTGTCAGAAGCTATGCTGCAGATAGAATCCGTTATTACAACTTCTTTCATTTTTTCCATATGCAAATATAGCGGTTTTTAGAAAGAAATAATAATCTGTCACTTATACTTTTTTCTGTAAAAATAGATAAAAATTCAGACAGTCTCCACTCTTTGACACCATATGCACTACTGCAACAATTCTGAAACCCTCTCAGTACCCTTCCAATACATGAAAGCCGATTATTTGTTAAGTTTTTGTTAAACTGTTTTCACATTTTCGTGTAAGTCTGAGATAATTTATAATTTTGCCCTCAGCAACTATTTCTCAGAAACTGTTGCAGAGTGTTGTCTAAACCAATAATCCAGTAAGTAAGTGATCAGATTAAACATATATCAGAAGCGCAGGCGATTTCGAGCTGTTTTATCAAGCCGAAG
>ERZ860264.2240-NODE-2240-length-10940-cov-3.331649_pt1 | contig 10940 bp, 10 predicted proteins | sample MGYA00509980_ERZ860264 | MGnify/ENA primary metagenome ERZ860264 (study PRJEB30046, sample SAMN00715212) | human gut metagenome | study: EMG produced TPA metagenomics assembly of the A metagenome-wide association study of gut microbiota in type 2... | reverse complement strand
CCCCTGCCATACCCGCTGTTTTCGCAGCGTTGTTTTCTTTGTTCTCACCCTCAACAATCGTTGCGTCTACTGTTCCCTGGTTGCCTGCTGCAACAGTCTGAAATTTCAGTTTCTTGGTTTCCATAACATTTGGTTTTTGTTTCTGTCACAAAGTTAAGCGTCGGCAACGGCGTTTTGCAAACGTTTCGGGTCATACTGTTTGAACCCGGCAGTTTTTTTGACGAAATGGCGCATTTCTCTGTCGAACAGACTTCGTGTGCCTACCACTTTGTCAGCACCATGTTGTAAGAACGCTTGGCAGCAACAAGTTGCGGATGCTGTCTAACCTTGTAGCGGTCGTCGGGAGCGTTTGAGTTGCGCTTCTCCACACGCGCCGTCACATCCTTGTAAATATATTTAAACAGCTCCATTACAGTCACTTCCTTATTATGGTCGGTGTCGGCCATTCCACGGATGCCTTTCAGCAAAGCCTGTGTCAGATAGCCCGCGCCAATCCATCCAGAGTCTTCCTGCGACATCTCGTCGGGACGGCTCGACAGGAAAAACACGATATCCTTGTCTGACGAACGCACATCCTGCGCTATCGTGCCGGAGAAACAGGCATCGAAGAAGCATACGATTTCCTTTGCCTTCGAAGCCGAAAACAGCTGCATCATCTCGCTGTAGTTCACCGGCTTCATGTCGGTTGCCACGATGCATCCATCCGCGCCGTGTCCGCTGTAGAAAAACACAATGCGGTCGCCCTCCTTGGCTTTGCTGCACACTGCGGCAAGAGCCACAATCACATTTTCACGCGTGGCGTTGCGGCTTGTCAGCGTGACCACGTCTTTGGTCTGCGTCTTCATGACGTCACTGAATTTGATGGCGTCCTGACCGCTGCGCTGCAAGTCGTGCTCGTCGCCATCATAATCGGCGATGCCGATCGACAACACGAAAGTGCGCGCCGAGACGGGCGCGGATACCAGCATAAACAACGCCAGCATCAGGATGATTGTGATTTTCTTTCTCATAGCATAAATATTCTTTTATGATTCTTATGAATGTGCCTTACACGTCATGCACATCTGTTTCGTAATCTCATAATCGGTGAGCGGACGTCCGCAGCGCGGACACACAAGTATGCGCTGCTGACGGTCGTAGATGCGCTGCATCTTGTTTTTGCCCGAGGCAAAGAAAATGTAGACAGGAGGCAACAGCATGCCGATGCGCATCACCATCAGCTGGAGTCGTGGCTGCTCCGAAAGGAATGGCATATACGACACAGCGATAACCACCACAGAAATCAATATCTGCACCAGCCCACGGTTGCGCTGCGCCGCCTGGCAACGCTCACGCTCTTTCTTGAACTGGTCGCGCCATTCCGCAAGCCGAGCGAACTCATAGGCGTAGTTCTCAGGGTCGTCCTCCACCACATGGTGAGCCATAAACGCATAGCCGTTGCTGCTCTCGTCGCCCAGCCGCACCATCGTGTCTTCTTTTATCTCCACGCGGCTCACCCGCTGATACAAGCCATTGTCGTCGCGCACAAACGTGCCGTTGGTCGAGTCCAGATCCTCAAGAATCCAATGTCCGCCCTCTATGGTGATACTTGCATGCTGGCGACTGACTCCCGCATTCTTTATCGGAAACTTCTGGTCGCCCTGTTTGCCTATGATAATCTTTGTCATAACGGTCTACTCCTCTTTGTTTTTAATTCTCTCGGCGAAACTTTTTCTAATCAAGTCCTTATATGCCTTCAACAATGCTTTAGGCACGTCGAGAACATAGGAATGCTCCTGATTGTCAGACAGCGTCAGCCGCTGCTTCAACACGTTGATGTGGGTCAGATAGGTTTGGTTGACAAGCAGGCTGCGTCCAAGTCGCACAAACGGGCTCCGGCGGTCTTTCGGGACAATCATCTTTATCATTCCCTCCAATTTCGACAGTCCAAGCGTTATCATCATCTGCATTCCGCCGATATAGACGATACGCGAGTAATTTCCGCTCGCTTGTATGTATGCCACCTTGTCAAGATCGAGCACAAACAGTTCGTCGCGCGAATTGATACACAATTTCAGCATAATCCTTCGTTTTTGATTAGTCAACGATTTCTATGACACCCCTTTTAAAAAGGTTTCAATTGCAAAATTATTAATTTTACTTGCTTATCCAAACTTTTTTCGCTTTTAAAAAGTAAAAAAATCGGTATGCGTCCGGTTTTCTCCGACGCATACCGATTTATCAACAGTCTGCACTGTATGTTAAATCTCTGAAACCTTCAGCACAAGGTCTACGAGATAGGCAAGCACGTTGTCCTGCTTGTTGTTGTTCACCTTCAGCTCAAACAAGTTGTCATGCTTGTCTGAATAACTGATTGCCGTAAGGTCGAGGTCGATGCCAAAGGCGCGCTTGATGCTTTGCGACGCCGGCGATGTCTTCGACAGGTTGATGAACATTGCCGCCGACTTGCCGCCAAACATTCCCGGGTCGGCAAGAGGCTGCGACGGAGCGGCAGTTGTGGAAACAACGAGATAATTACCCTCGCTCTTGACGCGTACGGTAGTCTCGCTGTCGATTGGGAACGACACCGAACCGTCGGTCGCTATCGGCAGACCGAGTATCGACGCGAGCGTGGCAACATCAGCTTCCAGACTCTTCTTGCATTTTGCCACCATTGTGCCATTGACCGCCTTCTGGTTGAATTTATCATAGCTGCCCCATTCCGACTCTACTTTTGTTGTCAGGTTTCCTGAGATTGAGATGCCCAAAGCCACGTTGTCGTCGAGGTTTTTGAAGATTTCCTCAACTATCGCCTTCTGTGTCTCGTCGTAGATTGTGCTCTCGATAAGGTTTGAGTACATCTTCTTGACATAGTCGGGAATCACCGACGCATAGACCATCGTGGTCGACTTGTCAAAGAACTTTAGCATTCCGGTGTCAATCGTTTTGTTGCCAACGACCTTTGAAACGATGTTCTCGCCCTTGCCGTCCAAGCATTTGCTCTTCACAGAAAGTTTGTCTTTCTCAAAAAGCACCGTCAGATAGATATGGCTGTCGAAATATTCCTTGATATTCATGTCGTCAAGCGACAGCCCGTATCTCGACATTTCCTTATTCATCATCTGCTCTGTCATTCCGCCGCCCATCGACATGATTTCCTCCATGTTGAAATATATGTTCAGGTCGCCGTCGCTCATATTGTCGGCAAAACCCGGAGCCTCAGCCACCGACTTCTCCTTGTCAAGGGCAATGAATGTCTTCACCGCGTCGATGGCATCGTCCAAATTTTTCGGGCAAAGCCAAGCCTTACTGCCGTCGACCACCACAGAAGGCGCGTCGCTGTCGGCCTCATAGGTTGTCAACCCGCCCGACTCGCCTTTGGTCGTGTTGTCGGCTACAAGATCCAGTTTCTCAAACTTGCTCTCGTCGCTGATTACAAACGACAGGTAGCCATCTCCATCATATTCAAACATCACCATCTGCTCCATGTCGATGCCGCTCTCGCCTTTCATACACGTTTTTATGAACTCAGCCGCCTCTCCAAACTTCTCTTTCGGGAACTTCTTCACATACTTCTCCAGATTTCCTTTTTTCGCAAGGTCGCCAGGCTTGAACACCATCACCGCCTTTGACTCCTTAGGCACATAGTTCACCAAATCCGACGGGCTGTCGGAACACGATGCAAACACAAACACCGTCAAAAGCAACGCCACTGCCGTTGTCAAATGACTTCTGAACGATTTTTCCATAATTATTCGGTTTCTTGTTAGTATTTCCTTAACTTCATCGCCGACGGCACATTACGCGTCATCGACAGTGCAAATATAAGCATCACACACGTATCTACAAAACTCGTATCCTGTTATTTTACTCCGGTAATCGCAATTTTTCAGAAAAATGTCAGGCGTGAATAGCGACCGGCTATGGTGGCGGCGGCATCGCGGAGCTGCTCGGCGGTGACGCTGCGTATGCGGTCGGTGATTTCGTCGACGGTGCTGACCGTTCCGAAGTGCATCACGCTCTTGCCCATCGACAATGCTGTGCCTTCAAGACTCTCGCTGCCCACGAGCAACTGACCCGCATATTGCTTCTTTGCGGCGTCAAGCGCACGCTGGCGCATCGTTGACGATGCGAGCGAGTCGAGAGTGCGGTCCACGAGGTTGAGACACCGCTTGGCGTAGCGCTCGTCGCTTCCGAAATAAACGGTCATCAATCCGCTGTCGGAAAACAAAGTCACCGCCGACTCGACGGTATAGGCATAGCCGTGGCGTTCGCGTATCGCCACATTTAGCAGTGAGTTCATCCCCGGACCTCCGAGAATGTTGTTGAGCAGCAGAAGCGCGTATTTGCGGTCGTCGTGCATTCCGAATGTGGGAATACCGATCACGGTGTGTGCCTGATGTGAGTCGACAGAGCGTGTCTCGGCAAACTGCGGCAACACTGCCGGCACGCTGCGTTCCGGGCGCACAAGCGTGCGGCTGAAGCTTCCGAAATGCCGCTCGGCGAGGCGGAAGAAGCGTTCGGGGGCTGCGTCTCCCACACCAAACAGCACCATATTGCCTGGGGTGTACAGGCATTCTATAAATCTGCGGCATTTCTCCGAAGAAAGTTCCTGCAAAGAGTCCTCGTCGCCGAGGATGTTGTGCCCGAGAGCGTTGCCCGCGAAAATCAAGTCCTCAAAGTCGTCGTAAATGGCCTCCGACGGCGTGTCGCGGTATGACAGAATCTCTTCCAGCACCACCTCCCTCTCCTTTTCCAACTCATGCTCGGGAAACACAGAGTTTTGCACAAGGTCGGCAATAAGTTCCATGGCTCGCGGCATATTCCCCTTTGGAAACAGCGAGTAGACGAGCGTCTCCTCCTTCGACGTGTAGGCGTTGAGCTCGCCGCCGACAAGCTCCATACGGTTGAGTATGTGCCAAGCGCGGCGTCGCGACGTGCCTTTGAATATGGTATGCTCCACAAAGTGCGCAAGCCCCCTATCGACGCCCTCGTCGCGGCTTCCGGCATTGACAGCCACACCGCAGTATGCCACGTTTCCATGCCGCTGACAGTAGACGGCACGCATACCGTTGGCAAGCGTGTGGATTATGCAGTTTTTGTCCATATCCGTCAAATCATATAAACACAGAGGAATCCGTTGAGCACGCCGGCAATCACCTGCCACAGCGTGTGCCGCTCCATTGCGATGCGCGACGTGCCGAGGATGCCTGCCGTGATTATCATCACGCAGATTATCGGCATAAGGTCAAAAACGCCGTCACCGTAATTATTGATTTTACAAAGCAAGCCGATTAGTCCGCCGATACCAGCCATGTGCGCGCTGATTTTCCAGAAGAAGTTGACCACCATCGACACCAGAGCCGACGTCGCCGCTCCGAAGAGAAACATCCACATCCACGTGGGAGCGTTGATGTTGAACAGATAGAGCGCACCGACAACATAGCAAACCGTGATGATTGTGTATGGCAGAAACCGCTCCCGTTGACGGTTGAGCTGCACGTCGGAGATTATGCCGAAATGCTTCATCACAATAAACAGAATTGCCGGCACCACGCATGTGAGCACCGCCACCACAGCGATGACGATAAGTTTGTCGGTGGTGAGCAAAATCTGGTAAGTTGACAGTTGGAATGCGATGAGCATACCGTATGTTGGCATGAACATCGGCGACAGCAGGAACGAGAATACGGCTGCCACATAGTGGATTACACGCATCGTTTTCTGTTCAAGCGACATTATTGTCGACGTGATTTCCGTTTTCAGATTTTCCATATCATAATTCTTTACGCAGCCGTGCCACAGGGAAACCCAGGCGTTCGCGGTATTTGGCGATGGTGCGGCGTGCTATTTCATAGCCTTTCTTGTTGAGAAGTTCGCAAAGAGCCTCGTCGGAGAACGGCTTTTTCTTGTCCTCGTGTTCGATGATGTCTTTCAATGCCGACTGAATCTCGCGAGTCGACACGTCTTCGCCCGACTCATGCTTCATACCCTCGTTGAAGAAGAACTTCAGCGGGTATACGCCGCCGGGAGTCATCACGTATTTTCCTGAAGTGGCGCGTGATATCACCGACAGGTCATAGCCCGTTATCGCGGCGATGTCTTTCAGCACCATCGGCCGCAGCTGCGACTCGTCCTCGGTGAGGAAAAACGCTTTTTGCCATCCCACAATGGCGCGCATCGTGCTGAACAGCGTCTGCTGCCTCTGCTTCAGCATCTTGATAAACACCGATGCCGACTCGTATTTGTCTTTGACAAATCGGTTTGCCTCCTCCTCGTTGCGGTTGCGCGGCTTTGCGGGAAGATTGTCATACATTGCTTGGAACGACTCCTCAATCTGCAGGTCGGGCACGTTGTTGAGCAGCGTCAGCGTTATTGTATCGCCGTCCACATCGACGTTGAAGTCGGGGATTATGTGCTGCGCCTTTTGGTTTTCGCCGCCTCCGTAAAGGCTTCCCGGCTTTGGATTGAGAGCCTGTATGGCTTCAAGCACATGGCGGAACTCCTCTTTATCGAGTTTCATTGCCGCCATAATCTTGTCGTAGTGTTTTTTTGAAAATTCGGTGAAATATTTGTCGACAACCGTGTAGGCATGTAGGTTTTCGGGCGTTCCTGGCAGCCGTTCCAGCTGCAGCAGCAGACAGTCGCGCAGGTCGAACGCCGCCACCCCCGCAGGGTCGAGCTCACGTATTGCCTGCAGCACGGTGTTGATTTCCCCGTCGGTCACGTCAAGTCCTTCCTGAAAGATAAGGTCGTCGGAGATTGCCGACACCGAGCGGGTAAGATATCCGTTGTCGTCGATGCTTCCGATGATGTAGTCGGCTATTTGCTGTTGCTTTTCCGACAGGTCATGCTCGTTGATTTGCTCCGTAAGATAGTCAATCAGCGTGCTTTCCGACGTGATGATAGGCTCAAGCACCTTGTCGTCGGCGCTGTGGTTTGATATGTTCAGGCGATAGTCGGGAGTGTCGTCGGCATCGTCCTCCGGATCGTCGGCGTCGCGCGCCATTGTCGTATCGGGAGCAATGTCGTCAGCCTTTTCCTCGCCTTCCTCGCCGCCTTCCTCGCTTCCGTTCTTCTGGCTGTCGTCCTGCTCAGCCACTTCGATTGCCGGATTGTCAAGGATTTCGTGGCGCACCTCATCTTCCACCTCAAGACTGTTCATTTCCAACAGTCTGACAAACTGCACCTGCTGCGGCGACAGCCGTTGCTGCAGTTTCTGTTCTTGTGTCAGATGCAATGCTTCCTTCATATCGACGTTTTCTGTTTCTACGGTGCGAAGTTACGCAAAATTTATTTTTCAAGCAAAAGGTTTACGAGAGTCTGTCCGACAGCCTTCAGCGGACGGCGGTCGATATGGGTCATCGTGTCGTCGGTTGTGTGCCACTGCGGGCAGAATCCCGTCGGAGAGTCCATCCGCTGGTCGATGATGTCGATACACGGGATTCCGGCATTGTTGATTGCCAGGTGGTCGTCGGTTATGCCGCCGCCGTTGGCGTTTACAAAGAAGTTGCCGTAGCCCAGACGGTTGGCGGCAGCCCACACGCGGTTGACCACGTCGGGAGCGTACTGCTGCGAGAAATATTCGCGCAGGAATGTGGCATTGGCGTCGCCCACCATGTCGAGCAAAATGGCATATTCCGGACGGGTGTAGCCCTCGCGGTGCGGTGTGCGCACCCAGTGCTGGGCACCGAGAGCCCACGAGTCGGGATTGTCGCCATTGTCGTCGCCCCAGTCCTCCGCGTCGACGAGCAGGATGTCGATGCCCACCGCCGGCTCGTTGTTTTTGAGCAGACGTGCCATCTCAAGCAACACACCCACGCCGCTGGCACCGTCGTTGGCACCCATCACCGGTTTGCGGCGGTTGTCGGGGTTGGGATCGCTGTCGGCCCACGGACGACAGTCCCAATGAGCCACCAGCAACACGCGTCTTTTCTTTTCCGGATAAAACTCACCCACGATGTTGCGCGCGTGCAGCAGAGTGCCGTCAAAAGCCTTCAGGTCGGCGCGCTGCTCAGTCACCGTTGCGCCGCATTGCCTCAACCGCGAGGCAATCCAGTCGCCGCACTCCGAATGGGCATCGGTATTTGGCACACGCTCCCCAAACGCACATTGGCGCGCCACAAAAGAATAGGCGCTGTCGGCGTCGAACGTGATTTCCTTTGCCTCATCGGCTGTCTGCTGCGCGGTGTTTCCGGCAGTCTTGCCCGCACATCCTGCCACCGCCACAATGCAGCAAGCCATCAGAGCGATTGCATATTTGCTTTTGTTCATATCTGTCTGAAAATTTGTCGGATGCAAAATTAGCGAAATTTCCGAGCCTGTGCAATGTTTTTATATACTGCGGCAACAAGCCATCTGTCATAATAACACACAGAAAAGGGTATCCTCACAGACACCCGATCCCTTTACTATTTTTATCTAATCTCGCTTTTCCTTATGAAAAGCATTTTGATTTTTACCTTCAGTCTTCTTTTCGAAGACTGCATCTTTTCCATAAACTCAATTTTTTATACCCACAATTATACCATTTTAAAAAAACTATTTTCAGCCCTTTGTTTCTTAGGACACAACAAAGATAAAACGAATATTTCACAAAAACAAGTATTTTGCTTATATTTTATCGCAAAAATGAAGAAAAAACTTATTTCTTGTTTTCAAAAGCGTTTTTCAAGAGCAAAAAAACAACCGGCACCACACTTTGAAGCGCGATGCCGGAGGGTTGTTATTTCTTCAGCAGCTGCTGCAGCAACACCGGTTCGTTGGTGGTTATGAAGTCCACTTTCTGATCGATGAGCCATTGCATGTCCGCTTCTTTGTCGATTGTCCAGACATTGACTTTCAGTCCTAATTTGTGAGCCTCCTCAATCCATTCCGGATGCTTCTTGATGGGACCCATGCTGTAGTCAAACCCGGCAAAGCCGAGAGTTTTCAATTCCGCAGGCGAGAGTTCGCCGTTGAGATAGTAGATGTCGGTGCCCTGCGGCGCCACGCGCTTGAATTCCTTGCAGGCAAAGAGCGAGAACGAGATGTACTCCGTGCGGTCGGTCAAACCGTATTTTTCCACCATCTCCACAATTTTAGCCACAGCCTCGGCTTCCTTCTCCTTTGTCTGATGAGCCTTCAGCTCGAGCACAATCCGCGTTTTCAGCGTTTTTGCCTTTGCGAGATACTCATCGAGCGTCGGCATGTGCTCGCCGTTGTCGAGAATAATCGCGCTTAGTTCAGCCGACGAGCTTTGCTCAACGTTGTGCCCCTTGAACACAGCGTCGTGGTTCACGAAAAGCACGCCGTCGGTGCTCAGCCACACGTCAAGCTCGGAGCCGTAGCAATTGATCGAGTCAGCCTTGCAGAGCGACGCGATGCTGTTTTGAGCCGAACCCGGCGCACGCCAATATCCGCGGTGCGCCACTACTTGCGTCTGTGCGGCAGCCGCCACAGCGGCAAATGCCACAAACAATGTTGTGATGTAATTTCTTAGTCTCATAATATCAATAGTTATTTTTCAACAAACCATAGCGATGCCACCTTGCGACGTATTGCGATGACGTTGCCCAGCGTGATAAGCCCGATCACGACAAGTCCGGCAAGCGCCGACAGCCATATCGGTTCGCCCGAGAGCGAGAACACCTGCAGCTGCGTCATATAGAGCGACCGCGCGTAGAGCAGCAAGGCTATCGACAGCACATAGACGGCAGCATTGACGTAGACCACCATTTTCACGTATGTACCCGCCACTTCCGCCGGAGTGTAGCCGAGCAGCAGCAAGTCCTGCAGCTTCCTTGTGTTTTTCTGCAACAGCAGATAGATGCTCAGGATAAGGATAAAGAACGACAGCAGGCTGATTACCAGCCCCACGGCTATCACGATGCCCATAATCACGGTCAGCATATAGCTCGCTTTGTTGGAGTTCATCTTGTCGCCGGCAATCTCATAGCCGTGCTTCTTCATATATTTTTCAATAGCCACATCGCCGGGCTTGCTCACCTCGAGGATGAGCCGCGACGGCTGCACGTTGACCTCCGGCGCATAGCGCGCGTTGCTCCATTGCATAAAGCTTTCAGGCACGATAATCGTGTTCAGCCGGTTTGAGAATCCCACGATGCGCCCCTCGATGTATTCCTGATGACCGTCGGTCGCGGTGACGGCAAGCATGATAGGCACCTTGCCCACCATGTCCTCACTCAGCTGCGGCATGCCTTGCGACGCCGCAAATCCGAAGTTGTAGAGCGACAGATAGTCCTTTGACAACAGAATTGGCACCACCGGACGCTGACTGTCGGCGTCGAATCCCCATTTTATGTTTTTCGTGTCGATAAACTCATCGGGCACCGACTCGAAAAATATATATGTGTGCAGGCTCACGGAGCGTCCGCTGATTCCCAGGTTTCCCATCACCTTATAATTGGTGGTCGAGAACCGTCCCACCTTGCGCATCCACGGCTGCCGCTCGAGGTCGGCAATCTCGCTTTCCGAAAAAGCGTTGGCGTCAGTCCCTCCGAGCATACTTTTCACCATCGACGCCGTGCCGATGCTCTTTGTCACCACAAGATAGTCCTTACGGATGAAACTGTCCTCGTCTTCAAACACCGGACGCACGTCCTGCCAGAACTGCAGACCGAGCAGCACGATTGTCAAACCCACCATGTTTGCAATAGCGAAACCTATGAGTTGCGCCTTGCTGATATGCTTGCGCAACAGTTTCCACATCAACGGATTTCTCATAACTTCAGTGCCTCCTCCACTGCGATGTCAAGATTGTTGCCCACCGATGTAGCAATGACAGCCGCGCCAATGCGTGCCGCCTCCTCGGTGATGATGTCGGCAACGATACGGTTGTTTGTCTCGTCGAGGTGGCTCACCGGCTCGTCGAGCAGGAAAAAGTCGCACGGCTGACACACCGTGCGTATTATTGCCACTCGCTGCTGCTGTCCTATCGACAGTTTTCCCGCCGGACGGTC
>ERZ860264.2235-NODE-2235-length-10951-cov-3.037720_pt1 | contig 10951 bp, 11 predicted proteins | sample MGYA00509980_ERZ860264 | MGnify/ENA primary metagenome ERZ860264 (study PRJEB30046, sample SAMN00715212) | human gut metagenome | study: EMG produced TPA metagenomics assembly of the A metagenome-wide association study of gut microbiota in type 2... | reverse complement strand
CCAATGCCCACACACTCCAGACATAATTTGATTGCCTTGCTCAGCACCGTCTCCGCCTCGCCCCGCCATACGCCGAACAGCAGCATCAGCACCCCGGCGGCAAGCAAAAGCAGCTGCGCCTGTTTTTTTGTCATGAACATCATAGCCTCCTGTTGTTTGATGGCACCAGTATACACCATGGGAGATAAAATTTCTGCTAAGAAAATCTTAACACGAATCTTAACACCGTCTGCTATAATCTGTTATAATGAAGAAAAAACGCAATAATACGGGAAGGGTGGAACACAAGATGCGTCTTTTGGTGGTAGAGGACGAGCACTCCCTGCGGGAGGACATTGCCCGGAAGCTGCGGCTGTCCGGGTACGAGGTGGACGCTTGTGCAGATGGCGAAGCCGCGCTGGAAGCACTGGCGGCAGAGCGGTACGACCTTGTGCTGCTGGACCTCAACCTGCCCAAGGTGGACGGGATGCAGGTACTGCGCAACTTACGGCAGCACGACCTTGAGACCTGTGTGCTGATCTTATCGGCGCGCAGCGAGATCGCGGATAAGGTGGAGGGGCTGGATGCCGGGGCAAACGATTATCTTTCCACCTTGCAGAGCTGGAGGCCCGGGTGCGCAGCCTGACCCGGCGCAAGTTCATCCAGCAGGATGTCTGCCTGTGCTGCGGGCAGCTCAGCTTCAACACCCGCAGCCGCGTTGCCACGGTGGACGGTCAGACCCTTGCGCTGACGCGGAAGGAGAGCGGCGTACTGGAATATTTGCTGCTGCATCAGGGACGCCCGGTCAGTCAGGAAGAGCTGATTGAGCACGTCTGGGACGGCAGCGTGGACAGCTTCAGCAACTCCATCCGGGTACATATCTCTGCCCTGCGCAAAAAGCTGCGGGCGGCGCTGGGCTACGACCCCATCCGCAACCGCATCGGGGAAGGCTACGAGATCGGAGGCGAGGCACAATGAAGCGTTTATCCCTGCAATGGCGCATCACCCTGCTGACGGCGCTGCTCATCGCCTGCGCCTGCGTGTGCATGAATCTGCTTTTGTATCGCACCGGCGTTACCGGCATGGATGCCCTCAACGGCTTTATGATGCAGTATCAGCCCGGCAGTGCGGATTCGTTGACCATCGAGATCCCGCAGGAGGAAATGTCCAGCCTGCTGGCGCATTTTTCACAGGAAGTCTACGATGCAAAGGTGGTTTTTGGCCGCAAGGGCTGGTGCATCACCGCTGTGGTCACCATCCTCAGCGCAGCCATCGCTTATTTTGTCAGCGGCAGAGCGCTGAAACCTTTGCAGCAGCTTGCGCAGCAGGCGCAGCGGGTCGATCAGGACAGCATCGCCACCGTCCGTCTGGACGAAGATACCGTGCAGGAATTCGGGCAGCTGAGCCGGTCGGTGAACCGGATGCTGGATGGTCTGGCACAGTCTTTTGAATTGCAGCGGCAGTTTGCGGGTAACGCCGCCCACGAGCTGCGCACTCCGCTGGCTATTTTGCAGACAAAGCTGGAACTGTTTGCAGAGGAGCACCCGGCCATGGACGCTGAGACCGCCGGGCTGGTCAGCTCCCTGCGGGAGCAGCTGGACCGCCTGACCGCCCTTGTGCACACTTTGCTGGAAATGAGCAATCTGCAATCGGTCTCCCGCACCGACCAGATTGCCCTTGCACCGCTGGTGGAGGAGATCTTGACCGACCTGACCTCCCTTGCCCAGAAAAACAATATCTCCTTGCAGCAGGACTGCGCGGAGCTGGGCATGGTGGGCAGTGATGCGCTGATCTACCGGCTGGTGTTCAATCTTGTGGAAAACGGCATCAAGTATAACCGCCCCGGCGGGGCAGTGCGCGTCACCCTGCGGCAGGAAAAGCAGGCCGCTGTGCTGCGCGTTGCAGATACCGGCCCGGGCATCCCCGCAGACTGCCGGGAGAGCATCTTCCAGCCCTTTTTCCGGGTGGATAAGTCCCGCAGCCGGGAGATGGGCGGCGTGGGGCTTGGCCTTGCCCTTGTGCGGGAGATCGCCGTACTGCACGGCGGCAGCGTGACCGTGGAGAGCAGCAGCGAAAACGGCACCACCTTTGCCGTCACCCTGCCGCTGGAACAGCCCTGTTGAAGCAAGCAGAGCATGGAAATCGTGCTTCCGAATAAAGGCTTCCCCCGGTCGGGGAAGCCTTTTGCCCAGTGACGATTTGTGCAAGCATGGGAAGGGGCTTTATTTTTGGCACACGGGGGAGTATACTGGAAGCAGCAGGCCCCGGAAAATAAGAAGGACAAAGGAGATACTGAAAATGCAGGCAACCATTCACAACGAATTCCTGACCCTGACCGTGGACACCCACGGTGCAGAGGCCGTCAGCCTGAAGAATGCCGCAGGCGAAGAGATGCTCTGGCAGGCCGACCCCGCCATCTGGAAGCGCCATGCACCCATCCTGTTCCCATGGACTGGCAAGCTGGTGGACGGCACCTTTGCCGCCAAGGGCAAAACATGGAAGGGCGGTCAGCACGGCTTTGCCCGGGATCTGGAGCACACTCTGCTGCGGGCGGAGGGAGACACCATCCAGCTGGAACTGCGGGCGGACGATGCCATCAAGGCAGAGCGTTTTCCTTATGATTTTGTGCTTACCAGCACCTTCCGTCTGGAGGGCAAGACCGTGCACCATACTTTGCAGGTGACGAACCCCGGCACGGAGGAGCTGCGTTTCGGCATCGGCTTCCACCCGGCGTTCAATGTGCCGTTCGATGCCAAGCACACCACCACCGATTACGAGTTCCGTTTTGACCGGCCGGAAAGCCCGGTCATCCTCGATGCCAGCCCCAACGGTCTGCTGAGCGGCAAGAGCTATTACCAGTGGAAGAACCAGCAGGCCATCCCGCTGACCGATGACCTGTTTGCCAACGACAGCTTCTGCATGGCAGGCCTGCGCACTGGCACCATCGGCATCTGCGAGAAGGACACCGGACGCAATATCACCTGCCGGGTGGAGGGCTACCCCTATTCGCTCATCTGGTCAGCTCCCGCAAAGCCGGTGCGCTTTGTGTGCATTGAGCCGTGGCACAGCCTGCCCGCCGCTGCCACCGACCCGCAGGACTGGGAGCAGCGCGCCGCAGCCGCCTGCCTTGCCCCCGGCGAAAGCTGGCAGACCACCCTCAGCACCACCTTTGACCGGTAAGAAAAAAGCACGCAGAAACGAAACGGCGTGCTCTTGACAGAAACCTCAAAAGCGGGTATACTGTAAATAGAAAAGGCACTGCGACAAGCGGTTAGCCCTGAAGGGTTTTAGCTATCTATTTGCATAGAAAACCGTCACCGGCCAGGGTGGCGGTTTTCGCTTTTCACCTTGATGGTAAATACCAGTCCAAAAATATGGAACGTCAAAGTAATCGGCATTGCTCTCACCTCCTTCCGGAAGTGTGGGCTCCCCGCCTGCCGTTATGTGCAGTACCTTTTCGCATTTGATTTTAACACATCTTTCGACCAAATGCAACGAAAAAGCTCCCGTAATGGGAGCTTTTTCGTTTTCCGTCACCCATAGGGATCGTACAGGTCATATTCTTCTGCCTCCTGATGCTGCTCCTCCAGCACCCGGATGGCCTGTTCCAGCTGGCTTTGGGAAGCGCCGCTCTCGCTGGCAAGGGCGCGGACCGCTTCGGGCAGGCTGCCGCCGAACAGGGTGTCCATCCGCTGGCGCATGGCCGCAACGCAGTATGCCCGGCGGGTGACCGTGGGCAGATAGGTGTTCTGGCTCCCCGCCTTGCCGCCCTTGACCCAGCCCTTTTCCTCCAGACGGTACAAAAAGTTGAGCACCGTGGCCGGAGCCCAGCCGGTGGCGGTCAGCTTTTCGCTGATATCCCGCCGGGTGGCCGGGGCGGGGCAGTCCCAGAGCGCCAGCAGCACCTGCTCCTCGGCGGCAGAGAGCGGTTTCAGTCTGTCTGAAAGTCCGTACACCGGTTTCACCTCCGATTTTTTGCTTTTACATTTGTCTTATTTTAACACGATTATACCACACCCGGCACAAACAGGCAAGCAGTAAAAGTGAGGAGCCATGCGGTAAAACCAGCATATTTTTACACTTGTCTTAAAAAGTGTTCTTTCTTCATGGACAGTTGTGTGTTTTGTGCGTTCAGGGCAAGCAGAACAGGCCCATCTTTGTGCAAAGATGCTCTTGTTTTTGCACCCCCGGAACCGGTATACTACGGACAAATCAAGCACACACCTGCCGCAGATGAGAGCGGCGGTATGGATAGGAAAGGGAGAGTTCCATATGGCACGAGTATACAACTTCAGCGCAGGCCCCAGCATGTTACCGGAAAAGGTGCTCCGTCAGGCACAGGCAGAGCTGCTGGAATACGGCGATTCCGGCCAGAGCGTGATGGAGATGAGCCACCGCAGCAAGTGGTTCGATGCCATCATCACTGAGACCGAAGCCACCCTGCGCCGGGTGATGAACATCCCTGACAACTACAAGGTCGGCTTCTTCCAGGGTGGTGCCACCCAGCAGTTTGCCATGGTGCCCCTGAACTTTATGACCACAGGCAAGGCTGATTATCTGGTCACCGGCAATTTCTCGAACCTGGCTGCCAAGGAGGCCGCCAAGTTCGGCGAGGTGAAGATCGTTGCTTCCAGCAAGGACAAGAACTTCACCTACATCCCCGATGTCAACGCCATCGACTACGACAAGGACGCAAGCTACATCCACATCTGCCAGAACAACACCATCTTCGGCACCCAGTACGTTGAGGTACCTCAGGTGGAGGGTGTGCCGCTGGTGGCGGACATGAGCTCGATGATCCTCTCCAAACCTGTGGACGTAAACAAGTATGGCTGCATCTACTTTGGCGTGCAGAAGAACGTAGCCCCCGCCGGCATGGCCATTGCCATTGTCCGGGACGACCTGCTGGGCCACGCCGCCGACACCGTGCCCACCATGATGAACTACACCACCCTGCTGGCTAAAGACAGCATGTACAACACGCCCCCCTGCTGGTGCATCTACATGACCGGTCTGGTGCTCAAGTATCTGGAAAACGACATCGGCGGCCTGGAGAATATGCAGAAGATCAACGAAGCCAAGGCTAAGATCCTGTACGATTATCTGGACGGTCAGGAGTTCTTCCACAACCCTGTGGAGCACCGCTACCGCAGCACGATGAATGTCACCTTTACCAGCCCCGACCCTGACATGGACAAGAAGTTCTGCGCCGAAGCCGCCGAAGCCGGTTTTGTCAACCTGAAGGGCCACCGTCTGGTGGGCGGTATGCGCGCTTCCATTTATAATGCAATGCCCACCGAAGGTGTAGAGAAGCTGGTGGACTTCATGGAGAAGTTCCGCAAAGAGAATGCATAAAGAGGGGTTTCAGATATGTACACCATCAAAACGCTCAACGCCATCAGCCCGGTGGGGCTGGCAAAGCTGCCCAAGAACCAGTTCGATGTCACGGTGGATGCCGACGCCCCGGACGGTATTCTGGTGCGCAGCGCCGACCTGCTGAACACCACCTTCAACGACAACCTGCTGGCCATTGCTCGTGCCGGTGCCGGTGTGAACAATATCCCGCTGGATCGCTGCTCGGAGCAGGGCATCGTGGTGTTCAACACCCCCGGTGCCAACGCCAACGCCGTGGCTGAGCTGGTCATTGGGATGCTGATCGCAGGCAGCCGCAATGTGGCCGCCGCCGCCCAGTGGTGTCAGGGTCTGGCCGGTGACTCGGCCATGGCTAAGAGCGTGGAAAAAGGCAAAAAGCAGTTCGTGGGCAACGAGATCAAGGGCAAGACGCTGGGTGTCATCGGTCTGGGTGCCATTGGTTCCCGGGTGGCCAACTGCGCCATTGAGTTGGGCATGGAGGTCTACGGCTACGACCCCTACATCTCCATTGAAGCTGCATGGAACCTGAGCAGTCAGGTGCACCACTGCGTAAACCTGAACGATATGCTGCCCCTGTGCGACTACATCACCATCCATGTGCCCTACCTGCCCACCACCAAGGACACCATCAACACCCAGACCCTTGCCCTGTGCAAGGACGGCGTGAAGATCCTGAACTATGCCCGCGGTGAGCTGGTGAACACCGCAGCCCTGCTGGAGGCCATGGAGACGGGCAAGGTCTCCGGCTACATGACCGACTTCCCCACTGAGGCCATTCTGGGCAAGCCCGGCATCGTCTGCACCCCGCATCTGGGTGCTTCCACGCCGGAAGCCGAGGACAACTGTGCCGCAATGGCCGTGCAGGAGATCAGCGATTACCTCAAGAACGGCAACATCACCCACTCGGTGAACATGCCCGAGGTGCATCAGCCCCGTGCAGGCGGCAAGCGCATCTGCATCATCCACAAGAACGAGCCCGGCATGATCAGCCAGATCACCGCCCTGACCACCGAAGCGGGCCTGAACATTGAAAACATGGTGAACAAGAGCAAAAAGAACATGGCTTACACCATGCTGGACGCGACCGGTGCCGTGGACGGCAGGCTGGCTGAGAAGCTGGCCGCCATCCCTGCTGTCATCCGGGTGCGCATCCTGTAACACTGCCAACCCTTAGCTTTCCCCTCGCCCCATCTGTTCATGGGCGGGGGGATTTTTTGTGGAACACCCCGCCGTCCCTCCGGGAGAAACTGCTGCTGACACAAAAAAATCCCCCCTGCCGTTATACAGCAGAGGGGGAGAAAGAAGATCAGAGTGTTTACAGCTTCTTGCCGGTCAGGAGCTCATAAGCTTCCTCATACTTGGCAATGGTCTTGTCGATGACATCCTGAGGCAGATCGTAGTTGCTGTCGGGATTGGCCTTGAGCCAGTTGCGGACGAACTGCTTATCGAAAGAGGGCTGACCGTGGCCGGCCTCATAGCCCTCCAGCGGCCAGAAGCGGCTGGAATCGGGGGTGAGCATCTCATCGCCCAGCACCACGTTGCCGTTCTCATCCAGACCAAACTCGAACTTGGTATCGGCAATGATGATGCCGCGGCTCAGGGCATACGCGGCGCACTTCTTGTACAGGGCAATGGTATAGTCCCGCAGCTTGGTGGCGTAGTCCTCGCCATGGCCGGGGAACTGCTTTTCCAGCACCTCAATGCTCTTTTCGTAGCTGATGTTCTCATCGTGGTCGCCGATCTCAGCCTTGGTGGAAGGGGTGTAGATGGGCTCGGGCAGCTGCTGGGATTCCTGCAGGCCCTCGGGCAGGCGGATGCCGCAGACGGTGCCGTTCTGCTGGTAGCTGGCCCAGCCGCTGCCGGTGATGTAGCCGCGCACGATGCACTCGATGGGCAGCATGGTCAGCTTGCGGCACTTCATGCTCCGGCCCTCAAAGGCAGGCGTGCGGAAGAACTCGGGCATATCGGCGGTATCCACGCTCAGCATGTGGTTGGGCAGAACATCCTTGGTGTAGTCGAACCAGAATCTGCTCATCTGGGTCAGCACCTTGCCCTTGTTGGTCACTTTATTTTTCAGGATCACATCAAATGCAGAGATACGATCGGTGGCAACCATAATGAGGCTGTCGCCATTGTCATAGATCTCGCGGACTTTGCCTTCCTTGATGGGCTTGAATTCAGTCATAGCAAACACTCCATTTTTCCTGATAGCTCTTTCATCAACGTCCTCGCCCGCTCCGGCATTGCAGAGCAATGAAGGGCAGGGTGAGCCGTTTTCCGTTTACCTATTCAGTCTATCACACTTACTGTCCGTTTGGAAGAAACAGATTCCAAGGAAAATTGCCCGCAATTTTCGATTTCTTCGTGAAAAGTGTCAAAAATCAGCAACATTTTTCGTCGAATTGACGGCTAAAGTCGTACTTTCCCGGTTGACAGCGGCTCAGAACATGGTATCATTGAATCATCAGAATTCAACTGCATCAGGAGGTAAGACCTATGGGCAAATTCCCGAAAGACTTTTTGTGGGGCGGTGCCACTGCCGCCAACCAGTGCGAGGGCGCTTACAACGAGGGCGGGCGCGGCCTGTCCAGCGTGGACGTGGTGCCCTTTGGCCCCGACCGCTTCCCCGTGGCGCTGGGCCAGCTGAAGATGCTGGACTGCGATGCCGAGCACTTCTACCCCTCCCACGAAGCCATTGACATGTACCACCACTTCAAGGAGGACATCAAGCTCTTTGCTGAGATGGGCTTCCGCTGCTACCGCCTGTCCATTGCCTGGACCCGCATCCTGCCCAACGGCGATGACGCGCAGCCCAACGAAGAGGGCCTGCGCTTCTATGAGGAGCTCTTTGATGAGTGCCACAAGTACGGCATTGAGCCGCTGGTGACCCTGTGCCACTTTGATACCCCCATTGCCCTGATCAAAAAGTACGGCGGCTGGAAAGACCGTCGGATGGTAGATGCCTACGCTCACTACTGTGAGGTGCTGTTCCAGCGCTTCCGGGGCAAGGTCAAGTACTGGCTGACCTTCAACGAGATCAACATGCTGCTCCACATGCCCTTTATGGGAGCCGGTCTGCTCTTTGTGCCCGGCGAGAACGTGCAGCAGGTCAAGTATCAGGCCGCTCACCACGAGCTGGTGGCCAGCGCGAAGGCCGTCAAGCTGGCCCATGCCATCATGCCCGATGCCATGGTGGGCTGTATGCTGGCCGCCGGTCAGTTCTACCCCCGCACCTGCGCCCCTGCCGATGTGCAGGCCGCTGCCGAGGCTGACCGCGACAACTACTTCTTCATTGATGTCCAGTCCCGCGGCGAATACCCTGTCTGGGCCAAAAAACGGATGGAACGTGCAGGCATCGCCCTGCAGGTGGAGCCGGGCGACGAGCAGCTGCTGAAAGAGGGCACTGTGGACTTCATCTCCTTCAGCTACTATTCCAGCCGCTGCACCACTGTGGACCCCGAACTGATGAACAAGGCCAGCGGCAATGCCATCATGGATGCCGTCAAGAACCCCTACCTCAAGGCCAGCGATTGGGGCTGGGCCATCGACCCGGTGGGGCTGCGCATCACCATGAACAGCCTGTATGACCGCTACCAGAAACCGCTCTTCATCGTGGAGAACGGTCTGGGTGCGGTGGACAAGGTGGAAGCAGATGGTTCCATCCACGACACCTACCGCATCGACTACCTGCGGGCCCACATCGAGCAGATGGAAAAGGCCATCAACGAGGATGGCCTGCCCCTGCTGGGCTACACCACCTGGGGTCCCATCGACCTGGTCAGTGCTTCCACCGGCGAGATGAAGAAGCGGTACGGCTTCATCTATGTGGACAAGGACAACGAGGGCAAGGGCACGCTGGCCCGCAGCCGGAAGGACAGCTTCTACTGGTATAAAAAGGTCATCGCCTCCGACGGCGAAGATCTGGCCTGAGCCAACTGTAAGGAAAGGAATCACAGCACAAGATGACGACACCCCAAATCATTGCGCACCGCGGTGCATCCTATCTGGCCCCTGAGAACACGCTGGTCGCCTTCCGCAAGGCGATGGAGATTGGCGCGGACGGCGTGGAAATGGATGTACAGAAGACCTACGACAACGAGCTGGTCATCCACCACGACTATATGGTGGACATGCACACCGACATCTCCGGCCAGATCTACGACCTGACCATGGGCGAGCTGAAGACCCTGGATTTTGGCAGCTGGAAAGATGCCATCTACGCCAACGAGAGGATCGCCACGCTGCAGGAAGCGCTGGAGCTCTGCGCCGGCATGGAGGGCACGCAGGTGCAGCTGGAACTGAAAAGCCCACTGCAGGACGACCCCGACTTTGTGCCCCGGGTGCTGGATGCGGTCCGCGCCGCCGGGCTCACCGATCGGCTCACCCTCATCTCCTTCCACCACTCCCAGCTGCGGCAGGCAAAGCAGCTGCTGCCCGAACTGCGGGTGGGTGCACTGGTATACGGCGAGCTGGAAAGCATGCTGCTGCCGCCGCCCATCATCTGGAAGGATCTTGGACTGACCAACGGCATAGACGACATGGAAGCCATGGATGCCGCCCTGCCGGAGAGCGCAGCAGACGAGGAAAATTGCAGCTGGATGACCCGATGGATGAGCGATAAGGTAAGTATGCTGCGGGCAAGCTTTCCCGGCGAGAGCCTGAACGAGATCTACAAAAACCTGTTGTCGCAGCGGGATCTGCCCGCCTACATCCGCAGTCTGGACTTTGCGCCGGAGTGGGTCAGCTGTGAGTACCACACCGCCTACAAAAACGCCGGTTTCATTGACAAACTGCACGAGATGGGCATCAAGGTGTCTTTGTGGACAGTGGACACGGAAGATTCCGTCCGCAGCCTGCTGCGCACCAGCGCCGATGCCTACATCACCAACCGCCCCGACCGCGTGCGGGAGTGGATGGAAAAGGAACAGGCGGCAACCGCCCCGACAGAGTCTGCCCCCACTGCTGAAGCAGACACCGGGACAGCTGCCGCAGAGTAAACCGACCGGAACAGACACAAAAAAAGAGATAGGCTTTCCCGAAAGGGATCGCCTATCTCTTTTTCATTCATTTTATTCTGCTGCGTCGGTCAGCACAAAGGTCAGCTCTGCGGTGACGGCGCACTTGCCGTCCACCCATGCCGAGGCCTTGCCTACGCCCACAGCGCCGTGCTGCTGTACCAGCTCGCAGTGGAGGGTGAGCACGTCCCCGGGGGTGACCTGCTTGCGGAAGCGGGCACTCTTGATGCCGCCGAAAAGGGCGAGCTTGCCCTGATTCTCAGGCAGACTGAGCGCCGCCACAGCGCCGGTCTGTGCCAGTGCTTCCAGCAGCAGCACGCCGGGCATGACCGGCTGCGCCGGGAAGTGGCCGTTGAAGAATTCCTCGTTGCGGGTGACGCACTTGCGGCCGATGGCCCACTGCCCCGGCTCGTAGTCCAGAACACGGTCCACGAGGGCAAAGGGGTAGCGGTGGGGTAGGATCTCCGCGATCTGCACACTGCTCAGGGTGTTGGCGTTTTCACGCACGGTACGGGGCTCTGCCATGGGTCAGCCCTCCCATCTGCGCAGGGCAATGCAGGCGTTGTGGCCGCCCAAGCCCCAGC
>ERZ860264.2226-NODE-2226-length-10992-cov-3.082655_pt1 | contig 10992 bp, 7 predicted proteins | sample MGYA00509980_ERZ860264 | MGnify/ENA primary metagenome ERZ860264 (study PRJEB30046, sample SAMN00715212) | human gut metagenome | study: EMG produced TPA metagenomics assembly of the A metagenome-wide association study of gut microbiota in type 2... | reverse complement strand
AGAATCAAAATTTAATCGTAACTTTGCAGCCGCAGTACGCACTCTTCCTAAGAGTTTATCCATTTTGATAAACACAATCAAACCATATCATTTGTTCAAATCTCTCAGAATGCTACGGTTGGCATTGTCAATCGTGTTCGTCTGTATCGAGGCAAGATATATCTGCGTCGTGCTTTCCGAGTCATGGCCCATTGCCCCGCAGATGACACTGATGGGAATGTTCTTCGCCTTCGCAATGCTTGCCCACGAATGCCGCGCGACGTAGAGTGTCAGCGGGATGTGCAATCCGGCACGGTCGGCGATTTTCTTCAACCTGCGGTTTATCAGAAGCATGCGGTTGCGGTATTGTGCCTCCTCCGTTCCGTCCTCGCGCAGGATGATGGGCAGGAGATAGCGCGTAGCGGGAGAGCGGTATTTGTCGACGAAAAGCTGCATCTGCCGTTCCCACCGGATGACGAGCTGCTGGCCGGTCTTACGGCGGGTGTAGGTGAGGAAGCCGCTGTTCAGGTCCGATTTGCGGAGATAGGCGAGGTCAACGAAGGACATGCCGCGGAGATAGAACGACAGGAGGAATATGTCGCGGGCAAATTCGAGTTTTCCGTCGCCGGACAGGTCCAGATTCTTCAGCCGCCGGATTTCCTGAAGCGTTATGGCCCGCTTGGCCGTCTTGTCTATTCCCGTATAGACATTCCGGAACGGGTTGGAACCGATGGCGATACCTGCGGCCACGGCCTGATTGTATATCGTTCGGAGGATGCGCATATAGAATGATGTGGTATTGCGGCATAGCCGGCGCGCCTTCATCCACGCCTCATATTGTTCTATCATGTCGCTGTCAAGGGATTTGAACCGCAGGTCCTTGTCCTCACGGAATTTCATCAAACTGCTCAGCGCTTCCATGTATGTCCCTGCCGTGCGGTTTCTCCCGATGCGTCTAAGCCGCGCTGCCTGCCGGCGGATAAATCCGAACACGGTCGTTCCATCTCCAAGTGTCTCTCTGTGACGGCCGGCGACGGTCTTAACGTCATGCGGCAGTCCTCTCTTCAATTTTACTGATGTCATAAGTCATTATTTATTAAATAAGTTAAGTTGAGGTTGAAAATTAGTTTATATTTTGAACACTGAGGCAAGGAGACACGGAGATTTTATGCTTTAAACGCAAAGACGTATTTTAAACGCAAAGACGCTATGACGCAAAGATTTTTAATCTGAACACAGAGACACGGAGACACAGAGGTTTTATGTTTTAAACGCAAAGGCCGCAAAGACGCAAAGGTCTTTTATTCTCCGTGTCTCTGTGTTCAGATTAAAAATCTTTGCGGCTTTGCGTTGAAAAAACTCCGTGTCTTTAAGTCCAATATTTGCGTCTTTACATAAATTTGCTTACCTTTGCAGCCGCTTTCGCCGCGCATACCTTTATATATAAGAGAGCGTAACGACGATGGAGTGCTTGTCTAACCTCCTTTAACAAAACAAGAATTATGAAACATGACAACCGTCAAGTCAGTGTGCTGTTCATGCTATTCGGCATACTGTTCTGTGTCTGCCTCATTACGGCAAACGTGCTTGAGACCAAGCAAATAGCATTGGGTCCGGTGAACATCACCGGCGGACTTCTCGTATTTCCCGTTTCTTATATCATCAACGACTGTGTCTGTGAGGTGTGGGGCTATGCCCGTGCACGTCTGCTGATATGGACGGGATTTGCCATGAACTTCCTCTTCGTGCTCTTCGGGGCCGTGGCCGACGCCATTCCCGGCGCCCCCTACTGGGACGGCGACGCCGGATTTCACGCCGTCTTCGGCCTTGCGCCCCGCATTGCGGCCGCCTCGTTCGTGGCCTTTCTCGTCGGGTCGTTCATCAATGCCTACGTGATGAGCCGCATGAAGGTGGCGTCATCCGGCCGCAATTTCTCGGCCCGTGCCATCCTCAGCACCGTCTTCGGCGAGACGGCCGATTCGCTGATATTCTTCCCTCTGGCTTTCCTCGGTGTGCTACCCGCGGCGGAGCTCCCGTCGCTGATCATATCTCAGGTGGTACTCAAGACGCTCTACGAGATTGTCATCCTGCCACTCACCATCCGCGTCGTACGCTTCACGAAGCGGTATGAAGGGGAGGATGTATATGACAGGGGGATTGACTATAACATATTTAATCTTTCTAAGGAGTTATAGGAGTTATCGCGGGCAGAGCCCGCTCAGGAGCAATAACTCCTTTAACTCCTATAACTCCTCTAAATAAAAAACAAACATGGAAACAAGAAAAGAAGAAGGGCTTCAGGCCCTTGGGTCCACGACAAGATATTCGATGGACTATGCGCCGGAGGTGCTGGAGACATTCCGGAACAAGCATCCCGAGAATGACTATTGGGTGCAGTTCAACTGCCCCGAGTTCACATCACTCTGCCCCATCACGGGCCAGCCCGACTTTGCCGAGATAAAGATAATGTATCTGCCCGGCGAGCGCATGGTGGAAAGCAAAAGTCTGAAACTCTATCTGTTCAGCTTCCGCAACCACGGCGATTTCCACGAGGACTGCGTGAACACAATCATGAAAGACCTCGTCCGGCTGATGGACCCGAAGTATATCGAGGTCATCGGCATCTTCACGCCACGCGGCGGAATCAGCATCTATCCCTACGCCAACTACGGACGCCCCGGGACGAAATATGAGCAGATGGCCGAGAAGCGTCTGCTCGAACATCAGATTGTCTGAAAACAAACGGAGGGTATAAGTATGTTGCAACAATTAGCTTATACTTCGAACACGGAGGTATTATAAATTTAAACGCAAAGGCCGCAAAGACGCAAAAGTTTTTAAATCTGAACACGGAGACACAAAGACACGGAGGATAATATAACTCTGTGTCTCCGTGTCTCTGCAATCAAAAAACTTATATTTTGTAATTGAAAATACCATTTTTACGCCCACGAGAATGGCCACTTTCTAAAAAATTTCCTCCCCGTCTCCAAATATCGCAAGCACGCGCGTATCAAAAATCAGGGGGCGCCGTGACGCTTTATTTACACATTTCGTAACTTTCTCATTCATAGGTATATACAAAATGCAGCTATTCCTCTGAAGAACGGCGGCAGCGCAACGGCCAAGCCATAAGGGCCTTATTGGTCTGCAACGGGGCCTCCTTTGCATTGCAACAAGCGCCCCGTTGCACGACGAAAGTAGCCCCGCGGCAGACCAAGGAGGCCCTTACGGCAGGAAAACGGTAGCTTTTCAGGACAAAAACAGCAACCCAAAAGCCACCGTTTTCTTCGCTCCGGAAAAGCCGTAAGGGCCTTTTTGGGGCACAGCAGGGCAAAAGTCCGTCAAAAACCGCACAGCAGACGATTGCCATAAGGCCCTTACGGCAGCCAAAACGGCCCGAAAACGGGCTGGAACGAGATTTTTTGCATACAGGGTTTTGTAAGGATAAAATATCGCAGGAGAGAGGTGTTGCAGAAGGACATGGGGTATATCCTCTTCCTGAGTTCCATCTGAATCAACGAACAAGCTCATCGGAAAGTCCCGGACAGGAACTCAGGCAAAAAACGCGGTAGAAAGTCGTAAATTCATGTCACTGAAAAGCCGTTGTTAATGCTAAAAGCTGTAACTTTGCGGACAAAAGCAGGATTTCACGGAATCCCCGCATGAAAACCGTCCGGACTGACAGACGGAACATCCGGACAGACAAGACAAATCATAAGTATGTCGCAACAATTAGTTTATATTTTGAACACAGAGACACGGAGACACAGAGTTATATTGTCCTCTGTGTCTCCGTGTCTCTGTGTTCAAAAAACTTATTATAAAGTAATAATGAATACTTACTTATTCTCTTTATATCACGTATGAAACATCTACTTCTCACGGCCACAATGATGCTCTTCGGCGTCGCTTCCGTGGCTCGTCCCCCGATGACAAATGCCGGAACGACGGCGAAAACGCAAACGCAAACGACGGTCAAGTCGACGGCGAACGACGGCCGTAGCCCTTATCTTCTGTGGTTCGACCGCCCCGCCGACTATTGGGAGGAGGCCCTGCCCATCGGCAACGGACGTGTGGCGGCCATGATATTCGGCGGCACGGACAGTTCGCGCTATCAGCTCAACGAGGAGACCGTATCGGCCGGACAGCCGTATTCAAACTACAATCCGAAGGGACTGAAGGCCCTGCCCGAGATGCGCCGTCTGATTTTCGAGGGACGGAGCGACGAGGCCGAGCGCATCGGCAATGAGTGCATCATCTCTCCCGTCGGCCGCGAGATGCCTTATCAGACCGTGGGCAGCCTCAACATCACGTACTCCGGCCGCAGCGGCAACGTCACCGACTATCGCCGCGAACTGGACATCGACCGTGCCATCGCCACGACAAGCTATAAGGTCGGCGGTGTGGAATATCGTGAGGAAGCATTTGCCTCGCTGACCGACGGCCTCATCCGCATACGCATCACGTCGTCGAAGCCGCGCTCCATCAGTTGCCGGCTGACATACTCGACGCCCATGCCGTCGCCCGAGGTCAAGACCATCGGCCGCGACATGCTGCGCCTCGAAGGCATCACGTCGGGTAAGGAGAAAGTGGAAGGACGCGTCCACTACTGTGCCGACATGAAGGTGGCCCAGCGCGGCGGAAGCGTCGCCTCGGCCGACACGGCCGTCACGGTCACGGGAGCATCGGAAGTGACCGTCTATATCGCTATGGCGACCAATTTCACCAGTTACAAGGAGCTGACCACCGACCCTTACAGCCGCAATGCCGCTGCGCTGAAAGCCGCTTCGACGCGCTATGACAAGGCCCGCAACAGCCACATTGACCGCTACCGGAGCCAGTTCGACCGCGTCAGCCTCAACCTCGGTGAGAACGCCCAGGCGCACAAGCCCATCGACCGACGCATACGCGAATATGCAGAGGGCAACGACCCTCATCTTGAAGCGCTCTATTTCCAGTTCGGCCGCTATCTGCTGATCTCCTGCTCGCAGCCGGGATGTCAGGCCGCCAATCTTCAGGGCAAGTGGAACGACAAGACGTCGCCGGCATGGTCGTGCAACTATACGACCAACATCAACACCGAGATGAACTACTGGCCGGCCGAGGTGACCAATCTCAGCGAGCTTCACGAACCGCTGCTGCGGATGGTCAGCGAGATGAGCGAGAGCGGCGCCGAGACCGCATCGCGGATGTATGGCTGCCGCGGATGGGTGTGCCATCACAACAGTGACCTGTGGCGCATCACCGGCGCCCTCGACTACGCCTACTGCGGCATCTGGCCCTCGGGCGGTGCGTGGCTCTGTCAGCATCTGTGGATGCACTATCTCTACACCGGCGACCGGAGGTTCCTCGAACAGGCCTATCCCGTCATGCGCGGCGCGGCCGAGTTTTTCGTCGACTTCCTCGTCGAGGACCCGCGCACGGGCTATCTCGTCGTCACGCCGTCAAACTCGCCCGAAAACCGTCCGCGCGCCGTCAAGGGTATGCCGAAGGCCAATCTCTACGCCGGCATAACGATGGACAACCAGCTCGTCACCGACCTCTTCTCCAATGTCATCGAGGCCGCACGCACGCTTTCCCGCGACAGCGCTTTCGCCGACACACTGGCCCACCTGCGCCGTCGTCTGCCACCGATGCAGGTGGGACGCTACGGTCAGCTGCAGGAGTGGTTTGAGGACTGGGACACACCCACCGACCACCACCGCCACATCTCCCATCTCTGGGGACTCTATCCCGGTCAGCAGATTTCGCCCTACCGCACACCGGTGCTCTTCGAGGCCGCCCGTAACACGCTCATCCAGCGCGGCGACCCGTCCACGGGATGGTCGATGGGATGGAAAGTCTGCTTCTGGGCTCGCATGCTCGACGGCGATCATGCCTATCGGCTGATAAAAAACCAGCTGACTTATGTCAGTCCCGAGAACCAAAAGGGCCAGGGCGGCGGCACCTATCCCAATCTCTTCGACGCTCATCCGCCGTTCCAGATTGACGGCAACTTCGGTTGCACCACCGGCATCGCCGAGATGCTCATCCAGAGCCATGACGGTGCGCTCCACCTCCTGCCCGCCTTGCCATCGGCATGGCGCGACGGTGAGGTCGGCGGGCTCTGCGCGCGTGGCGGATTTGTCGTCGACCGCATGGTCTGGCGTGACGGACGTCTTGTCTCTGCCGTCATCCGCAGCACCATCGGCGGCCGGCTACGCCTACGCTCATACACTCCGCTCAATCTTCCTACCAAGGCAAAAGGCAACAACCCCAATCCGTTCTACGGCCAGCAGCCGACACTGCGTCCCATGATCAGCGAACAGGCACGCATCACCACCCAGCCGCTCTGCGAGGTTTATGAATATGACGTCGAGACAACGGCCGGACAGACGATAACCGTAGAGGTCAAAGGGGAATAAGATGGTGTTGTTTATTTAAACGCAAAGACGCTATGACGCGAAGTTTTTTTATCTGAACACAGAGGCACAGAGACACAGAGAATGAAAACTTTGCGTCTTTGCGGCCTTTGCGTTTAAAATATAAAATCTCTGTGTCTCCGTGTCTCTGTGTTAAGATAAAATATTCGCGTCTTTGCGTTTAAAATAAAATAATATGAACATAATAAGGAAATATCTGTCAATGGCGGCCGTGCTCATCGCCGGTCTGCCCATAACCTCCGGCGCGCAGACGCCATACAAGGACGGTTTTCTCAAACCCACGGACGAAAACCGCCCGCTCATCATCTGGCAGTGGATGGACGGACTCGTCACCAAGGAGGGCATCACCAAAGACCTTGAGGCATTCAAGGCCGCTGGGCTGGCGGGAGGTCAGAACTTCCAGATTGGCGAGCCTCGTCGGCGACCCGACATGCGCCATCGGCAGCGAGAAGTGGAAGACGATGATGCGCTGGGCGATGGAGGAGTGCCAGCGGCTGGGACTGAGCTTCGGCACGCACAACTGTCCGGGATGGTCGTCAAGCGCCTACGGAAATGTCACGCCGGAATATTCGATGCAGAAACTCGTGTTCTCCGAGACACGACTGACGGCTGAGGATATTCTGAACATAAAGAAAAGGAAAACGGTCCGGCTTCCCCGTCCCGATGTCGACCCGAAATATGATTATTACGAGGACATCGCCGTGCTGGCCATGCCCGCCGATTCGACCGTCGGCAAGGACGACATCGTCGACCTGACGCAATATATGGCGGAAGACGGAACCCTGACCGTTCCGCGACAGATGGCGGAGACGCTGAAGACCCGCCCTGCAGTGCTGCGCTTCGGCCACACGACCAATGGAAAGACCAACGAGGCGCAGTCGCCGGTGTCGGGTCAGGGACTGGAGTGTGACAAGATGCGCCGCGAAGCCGTGAAACACTTTTGGGACGGCTACCCGCAGATGCTCATTGACTTGGCCGGTGACATGGCCGGCAAGACGTTCAACCGCATCGAGATTGACAGCTACGAGGCGGGCGGACAGGATTGGAGCGTCGTTCTTCCCGACGAGTTCCGCTCGCGCAAGGGCTACAGTCTCATGCCCTATCTGCCATCTATCGTCGGACGCGCCATAATCGGCAGCAAGGAGGAGGATGCGCGGTTCAAAAAGGATTTCACCGACGTACTGACGTCACTCTTCGCCGAAAACTACTACGGCTACATGGCCGAGCTGGCCGAACGCACACCGGGCATGAAGCTGCTCATCGAGCCTTACGGCACGGGCGGACAAAAGCCGTTCCGCGTGCTCGACATCTACAAGATTCTGAAAGAGTCGCCCAACGCCATCGTTGCCACCGAATTCTGGGTTGAGCCCAACTGGGGATGGAAGGACATGGCCGGACATGAGAAGGTGATGCGCAACACGCAGCGCCCCATGCTTGTGGCCGAAGCATTCACGTGCTGGCCGCTCCACGCATGGCAGGATGACCCGCAGTCGCTCAAACCCGTGTGCGACCGTGCTTTCTGTACCGGCGTCAACCGCATGATGCTCCACGCCGGCGCGGCCAATCCTTGGCCGGACATTGAACCGGGAATGTCGTTCGGCAAGTGGGGAACGCAGTTTGTTCCCGGGCAGACATGGTGGAAGGCGGGCGGCGCACGCGCGCTGTTCGACTATATGGCGCGGTGCCAATCACTGTTGCAGCGCGGTGTGCCGGCCAAGGACCAGCTCCGTCTGACGGACCGTTTCAAGACCTATCGCCGCACGGACGGTGCCAACGACATCATCTTCCTCTGCAACCCGACGGACCGTACGGTAGCCGACACTCTCCGCTTGGCCGAATTCATCGGGAACCGCAGCGTGGAATTGTGGGACCCCTACTCCGTCACGATGGCCGCGCAACAGCAGAAAGACAGCATAGTCGTCACGATTGAACCGAACGGCTCTCGCTTCCTCGTCATCTGCGGTCTGCAACCCATGACACCGACTGCCGATATGTATGCCGCAGGATCCAATCCACCCGAAAACGCTCTGCTCACACAGCACGGCGACACTCCCGCTGCATCCGTAGATCTCTGCAAGGGCTGGACCCTCTCCTTCCCGACATCGGCCAACGGTCCGACAACAGTCATGACCGATACGCTCTTCGACTGGACAACATCGGCCATGGACGAGCTCCTCTATTTCTCCGGCACGGCCACCTACACTCGCACCGTAACGTTGAAGAAGAAGCAACTGAACGGACGGCGCGCCGTGCTCAGTCTCGGCGACGTCAGGAATATGGCGGCCGTACGTGTCAACGGAAAGACGTTCCCCGTCATGTGGAAAGCTCCGTTCCTGCTCGACGTAACGCCGGCTCTGCACAAAGGCGTCAATACAATAGAGATAGACGTGACTAATCTTTGGCCCAACCGCATGATAGGAGACGAGCATGAGCCTGACGACATCGAATGGTCGGAACCGTTCCAATACACCTATGCACCGGGCTCGCCCGTGGCCGGATGCTTCATGAAGTCCATACCCGACTGGCTGCGCGACGGCACGCCACGTCCGTCGAAAGGCCGCAAGACCGTAGGTTGCTTCAAGTTCTTCACCGCCGACTCGCCGCTGCTCCCGTCAGGACTGATGGGTCCCGTCGAGCTGATATTTGAATGACGTCACCGATGACCATATAATATAATGTGTATTCACCAATAACTATATAACATAATGTATAAGACTATCCGCAACGTAATAGTTGCCACAGCCTTATTGATTGCCTCAACGGCCGTCAAGGCACAGGAGTATCAAGTGAAAGTAAGCGAGGCGCAGGAACCAATGGAGAATGGCGTGTATGAACCGACATGGGAGTCGCTGCGCCAATACGAGACACCGGAATGGTTCCGTAACGCCAAGTTCGGTATCTGGGCCCACTGGGGACCGCAGTGCGTGGAAGGCTCAGGCGACTGGATGGCCCGCGAGATGTACATGGAAGGTACAGGCAAGTACAACTACCATCTCAAACACTACGGCCATCCGTCGGAGTTCGGCTTCAAAGACGTGCTGCCGCTGTTCAAGGCAGAGAGATGGGAACCGGAAAAGCTCGTGCAGTTCTACAAGGAGATTGGCGCCGAATACTTCTTCGTGCTCGGCAATCATCACGACAACTTCGACCTCTGGGACAGCCAGTATCAGGAATGGAACTCCATGAACATCGGACCGCGGCGCGACATCCTCGCCGAATGGGCGGCGGCAACGAAAAAAGCGGGACTGCCGTTCGGCATATCGTTCCACGCCGACCACGCTTGGATGTGGTATGAGCCGGCGCGGCGTTTCGACCTGAAAGGAGAAAAACGCGGTGTGAAATATGACGGATGGCTGACGAAGGAGGACGGCTACCGCCCCAACGCCGACGGCACGGAGAAGTGGTGGAAGGGTCTCGACCCGCAGAAACTCTACGCGCAGGACCACGACATGAGCGACAAGATGTGGGACAACAAGGGAATACACAGTCAGTGGGGATGGGGCAACGGTGCCGTGATACCGACGGAGGAATATATCACCAACTTCTACAACCGCACGCTCGATGCCATCAACCGCTATTCACCCGACCTGATATACTTTGACGTCACAGTCCTGCCATTCTATCCGGTGAGCGACGCGGGCATGAAGATTACAGCCCACATGTACAACCGCCATCTGAAAACAAAAACCGCGACAAGGCCCCGCAACAGTGGCAAGCCCGACCCGGGAGTGGTGTTCGGCAAGATTCTTACCGACGAACAGAAGGAGGCCCTCGTATGGGATGTGGAACGCGGAGCGCCCAACAGGATCATGGAACGGCCGTGGCAGTGCTGCAACTGTCTCGGCGACTGGCACTACAACAATTCGACATACGAACGTAACCGCTATAAGTCGGCCGCAACGGTGGTGAAACTGCTTGTCGACATCGTGAGCAAGAACGGCAACATGTTGCTCAACGTGCCGCTCAGGGCCGACGGAACGTTCGACGAGAAGGAAGAAGCCATACTCCGTGAATTCGGTGCGTGGATGAAAGTCAACAAGGAAAGCATCGTCGGCACCCGTCCGTGGCGCATCTTCGGTGAGGGGCCCATCGCTGACAGCGACATCGCCATCAAGGCTCAGGGGTTCAACGACGGCCAATACACCAAGGCCGGCGCCGACGAAATCCGCTTCACCGCCAAGGACAATGTCATCTACGCCACGGCCCTCGCATGGCCCGACGACATGACAGTGAACATCCGCAGCCTTGCCGACGAAAAAATAAAGTCAATAGAACTGCTCGGCTATGGTAAGGTGAAATTCTCACAGGCCGACGGAAGGCTCACCGTCACCCTGCCGAAAAAGGTCAACACAATTGCTCCGGTGTTGAAAATAAGATAAGTCATGTAACATTTTCAGTTACCGATGGCCATGTTTCCAAACGCCATCATCTGTTAAGGCATCCATCATCAGACAATAACAAAAACCGGGTTCATGCGAAAGTGCATGAACCCGGTTTTTGTTATAGACATATACAACTCCGGACGCGGTCTTCTGCCTCAACACGCTCTTCGCCGTGCCACCGTGCAGCTGTATCATTCAGAATATCG
>ERZ860264.2224-NODE-2224-length-11000-cov-3.093741_pt1 | contig 11000 bp, 9 predicted proteins | sample MGYA00509980_ERZ860264 | MGnify/ENA primary metagenome ERZ860264 (study PRJEB30046, sample SAMN00715212) | human gut metagenome | study: EMG produced TPA metagenomics assembly of the A metagenome-wide association study of gut microbiota in type 2... | reverse complement strand
CCACACCCATTGTCTTTCCGGCAGCAAGGCTGAATTTCTGTTTTTGTGTACTGATTACTTTCTCCGTCATCGGATCAAAAAGAATCAGAGTTACTGTTCCGGCTTGCGGCTTACCAGTCATATTAGAGATAGAAGCTGTAAGAGAAGTCTTATCTCCCACACCTCCGGTGCTGTGTTTGTCTACCTTGCGACCATGGATGGATGACAGATCCAGCATCTCCCCGCTGTGTGCCATGGCCATGGTCAGTTCGTAAGTCTCCCTCTCTGTCATCTTCTGAAAATAAATTGCCATCATCAGAGCAGACACCTGATAATCCGGTATCTCTCCCTTCGTGTAGCCTTCAATAAAAAAGCGAATCTCTTCTTTGGATAACGCTCCGCCGTTTCTCTTTTTCATGATAATATCATACATTCTCATAGGCTTCCTCCTGTCTGCGGCAACATTACCACCAGCTCTTATACACCGACTTTTTTACAGATATCACTGATACAGCATTTTTCGCAATAAGGATGGGTTCTGGCAGTACATACCTCTCTTCCGTGATATACCAGTCTGTGGCAGAAATCGCTGCCTTCCTCCGGCGGAATGATCTTCCAAAGCTCCTTTTCCACCTTGGCAGGCTCCTTGATACCGTCCACCAGTCCCATGCGGTTCACCAGGCGGATACAGTGAGTGTCCGTCACGATGGCGGGCTTACCGAAGACATCTCCCATGACCAGATTCGCACTTTTTCTTCCAACACCCGGCAGAGATAACAGTTCGTCAAAGTCATCCGGCACTTTCCCCTGATATTTATCCCTAAGGATCTTCATGCAGGCGCTGATATCTCTCGCCTTGCTGTGACCTAAGCCACAGGGTTTTACGATTGCCTCGATCTCTTCCACCGGTGCATCCGCCAGGGCATCCACATCCGGGAATTTCTCGTAAAGCTTCTCCACCACGATATTTACCCGGGCATCGGTACACTGGGCCGCCAGGCGGACGCTGACAAGCAGCTTCCATGCCTGATCGTAATCCAGAGTGCATCCGGCATCCGGGTATTCTTTTTTCAGACGTTCTATGATTTCTAATGCTCGTTGTTTTTTTGTCATATTTTCGCCACTTTTATTTAAATCACAATACTTTTACTTATGGTAAGGCTCGTGCTGAATGATCCGGAACGCCCGATAGATCTGTTCGCACAGGATCACACGCATCAGCTGGTGCGGGAATGTCATTTTGGAAAAGCTGAGTGCCAGGTCCGCCCTTTTGCAGACGCTATTGTGCAGTCCTAAGGAGCCGCCAATGACAAAGCAGATGTGGCTTTTTCCACGGACACTGCAGTCCTCGATCCACGCAGCAAATTCTTCGGAAGAATAATTTCTGCCGGCGATCTCCAGTGTCACGATCAGGGCATCCTGGGGTAGCTTTGCAAGAATGCGGACTCCCTCTTTTTCACGGATCTGATCTTCCCAAACGGCGCTTGCTCCATCCGGTGTCATCTCATCCGCCACTTCGATAATGTTCAACTTCGAGTAACGACTCAGCCGTTTACTGTATTCATCAATGGCATCACGGAAAAATTTCTCCTTGATCTTCCCTACACATACGATGGATATTTTGATCATTCTTCCGCTGCTCCGTCAGTATCCGGGAAGATCTGTTCGTAGATCTTCGTGTCGATGAGATTCTCCAGCATCTGCTGGTCCAGATTCATAAACTGATGATTCATCTGGCTGCGGATCACTTCAAATCTCTTGTAATACAAGGCTTCTTCGGGAGTATCTGCAGCATTTTCAATCTGCGCATCGATTTTTTCTGCAGTCAGGTTTTCCTCGCTCCATTTAAGCAAGGTATCTACCAGAGAGTTCTCGGACTCTGCCTTTTTCTCGAAAAGCTTTGCATTACGCATGGACACCACGCCCATAACGATGAAGAGGATAAATACAGCACTCATGACCCCGTAGAACATGTACGGATTCCCAATGTTAAAGGGTAGTACCCCTGTAATTCCAAGAGCCATCACCAGTATTCCTAAAGCACCCACAATCAACAGTACCCAGGCAGAGGATCTGTTTTCCTCTGCTTTAGCACCACTGTTCATATAAGTCAGTCCTCCCTGTGTGGATGCGGCTTTCAATAGTTCCCCGGAATGTGGCTTTTCTTCCGATGTGTCATCTCCGTCCGGCATCAGGAATTCGTCTACCGCTGCTTCTTCCTCAGCGGCATTCTCCTTGTGCTCCTTTTCCTGCTGCTCTAAGAAAACTCTGGCGATGGTCTTCGCCTTTTTTTCGTCCTTGGCATCTACAAACAGTTCATAGACCTGCTCTGTCTCATCATAGACAAGTTTACTTTTTCCCACTCCATTATATGTAAGGAAGTCTTTTAACTTCTCCATCTCGTCCTGTTCACCGAACAGCACGGAAACCCAGTCCGTCAGTTCTTCCTCACTTACCAGTGCTTCTCCGCAATCGGGACATACGGTGATTCCTTCCCGATATTCATTTTTACATTTCGGACACCATGCCATATGCTAACACCATCCTTAATATTCGCAACACTTTATTTTGCACTCAGATATTCATCAATACCCTTGGCAGCAGCCTTTCCTGCTCCCATTGCCAGAATTACGGTAGCTGCTCCTGTTACCGCATCTCCACCGGCATAGACACCTTCCTTGGTGGTTTTGCCGTTATTTTCATCCGCAATAATGCACTTCCACTTATTGGTATCCAGTCCCTTGGTGGTAGAAGAGATCAGAGGATTCGGGGAGGTACCTAATGACATGATCACGGTATCTAACTCCATCACGAATTCGGATCCGGGTACTTCCACGGGACGACGTCTGCCGCTCTCATCGGGCTCGCCCAGTTCCATATGGATGCACTTCATGCCGGTCACCCATCCCTTATCGTCGGACAGGATTTCTATAGGATTGGTCAGCAGATCAAAAATGATGCCTTCCTCTTTTGCATGATGTACTTCTTCCACTCTGGCAGGAAGCTCCTCTTCACTTCTGCGGTATACGATATGTACCTCAGCGCCCAGACGAAGTGCGGTTCTTGCAGCATCCATAGCCACGTTACCGCCGCCTACCACAGCTACCTTTTTACCGTGCATGATAGGTGTTCTGGAATCGGGATCAAACGCCTTCATCAGATTGCTTCTGGTCAGATACTCATTGGCAGAGAATACACCGTTGGCATTCTCACCGGGGATACCCATGAACTTCGGAAGTCCTGCACCGGAACCGATAAATACGGCATGGAAGCCCTCTTCATCCATCAGCTGATCGATGGTCACGGATTTACCTACCACTACGTTGGTTTCAATATGAACACCGAGAGATTTAACATTCTCGATCTCTTTTGCCACAACGCCGCTCTTGGGAAGACGGAACTCCGGAATACCGTATACCAGTACACCGCCTGCCTCATGCAGTGCCTCGAAGATGGTGACATCATAACCCATTTTTGCCAGATCTCCGGCACAGGTCAGACCCGCGGGGCCGGAACCGATGACAGCTACCTTTTTGCCGTTCTTCTGTGCTGCCGGTGTGGGTTTGATACCGTTTTCTCTTGCCCAGTCTGCAACGAAACGCTCCAGTTTACCGATGGAGATGGGATCCCCCTTGAAACCGCGGATACATTTTCCTTCACACTGGCTCTCCTGCGGGCATACACGACCGCAGACAGCGGGAAGTGCGCTGGATTCGCTGATGATACGATAAGCCTCTTCGATATTGCCGTTCTTCACCTGTTCAATGAACTGAGGGATCTGGATGGCTACGGGACAGCCTTTTACGCACTGTGCGTTTTTACAGTTAATGCAGCGGGAAGCCTCTTCCATTGCTTCCTCTTTATTATATCCGAGACATACCTCCTTGAAGTTGGTAGCACGTTCCTTTGCATCCTGTTCTCTGACAGGAATTCTCTTTAATACATCCATTTTATTTAACCATGCCTTTCTGTTTTATCGTGTTCAGACTTTCCGTCTAAAAGCTTACTGGCAGTTGCCACAGCCGCCGTGATGGGTCTCGCCCTCTTCCAGGGCCAGCATTGCACGTCCCTCTGCGGTCTTGTAGATCTGCTGACGTCTCATTGCCTCGTCGAAGTTCACTTCATGTCCGTCAAACTCGGGGCCGTCCACGCAGGCAAATTTCACCTTGCCACCGACCGTTACACGACAGGCACCACACATTCCCGTTCCATCTACCATAATGGGGTTCAGGCTGACAACGGTCGGAATCTCCAGTTCTTTGGTTAATAAACATACAAACTTCATCATGATCATGGGGCCAATAGCAATACACAAATCGTATTTTTTGCCTTCTGCTACCAGATCTTTTATCGTCTGGGTTACCATACCACTTCTTCCGTAGGAACCGTCATCCGTGGTCACATAAAGATTTCCGGCTACAGATTCCATTTCCTTTTCCAGGATCAGAAGATCCTTGGTCTTGCTTCCTACGATAACATCTGCAGCGATTCCATGCTCATGCAGCCATTTCACCTGGGGATATACCGGTGCTGCTCCTACACCACCTGCAACGAAGAGGATCTTTTTGGATTTTACTTCTTCCAGAGGCTGCTCCACAAGTTCGGAAGGACGTCCTAAAGGGCCTACAAAATCATGGAAATATTCCCCTTCTTCTAACTGTGCCATCATTTTGGTTCCCGCGCCTACCGTCTGGAACACAATTGTGATGGTTCCTTTTTCTCTGTTGTAATCACAGATAGTCAGAGGGATTCTCTCTCCTTCACTGTCCATTCTTACGATGACAAACTGACCGGGTTCACAGGTCTTCGCCACTCTTTTTGCCTCTACCTCCATCAGATAGATGTTGGTTGTCAGCTCCTGTTTTTTTACGATCTTATACATTTCTCTTTTCCGTCCCTTCTGTTAGGATTTATATAGGATTTTATATATCTGAAACAGCCACCAGAGTATAACGGCGACCACTTTCGTCCACCTGCAGTTTATACAGTTCCTGATTATAGGCATTTACGGCAAACAGATTTCCTGTCTTTGTGTCGGTTCCGTCTTCACCTCTGTAGATTTCTGCGATGACATAAAAATCATCTATTTTATTTATGTTGGTCACATACTGATATTGATACAGATATGCTGCTCCGGACTCATCAAAGCTGCCGGACTCCTCTGATATTTTACCACTCTGTATTGCATGGTTCACAACTTTTTTAACGGCATCTTCCGGCATGAAGTCTGTATTCATAACCAGATTATAACTTTTTTCAACGATATCGCTTTTTCTTCCTTCTGCGATCCGTATGAAACGAAAAGTCGATTTTCCCAAAGGCATGGGAATCGGTCCGGAATATACGGCAGAATTCTGCGTAGGATCGGAACCGTCCGTCGTATAATAGACATCATTTCCATCTGTCACTTCAATGTTGATCGGGAACTCATAGTCACCGCTGACAGTCGTGACCTCCGGTGCGCTCAATTCATCAATCTCAATATGATAATTTTTGGTCACCACCGGACTTTCAATTCCGTTCTCATTGATGTATATTGCTTTAATACAATAATCCCCATTTTCCAGCAAAATAGGTGCGGTATACAGGGAACTGTTCTCTCCGGGTTTGCTTCCGTCCATGGTATAATAAATTTTCCCGCTTCCGAAAGTAGTCAATTTCAGCGGCTGAATACTGGTATAATATCCCTCCTGAAGATTGAATTCCGGTTCCATGGCCATATAACTCTGGTACTTACTCATAATGTTTACATTACCGCAGCTTTGCAGAAGATCATTTATGGTTTTATAATCTTCTCTGGCCGCATATATGGCAATCAGTTTTCCGTAAGCAGTCTCCAGCTGTTCGGAATTAGCCTCGGGATCTGCCACGATTTCCCTGAGTAAATATTCGTACTCTATCTTATTGTTTTTCCGGAAGTAAATATCTGCCAGTTCAAATTTAAAAGTAATGTTTTCGGGTTCCAGTTCCAGTGCTCTTTCATAACAGGCGACCGCCTGATCATATTCCTCTAATGAAACATAATCTTTGGCGCATTTTGCCTGATAGTCTGCGGAATGATAATGGGAATAAGAAATTCCAAAACCGGTACATACCACAGCAACCACCAGCAGAACCAGTACAAGGACAATAAATTTCCATCGAAATGGGTGCTGTGAAACATGGCTTTCCGGGAATTCATCCCAATCCTGTGATTCGGGATGAACAGGTTCTCCCTCCTCCGCAGGTTCCGGCTCCATTTCCTTCGCGATGTCACTCAGCGTCTGTTCCATATTGTATTCTACTTCCGGCTCAAAATCAGGGACTATATGGATATCTTCACCGCAATGCTCACAGTAAAGCTTTCCTTCCTCCATCTCTGCCCCGCAATTCGGACACTTCATACGATTATCCTCTTATTGCCTGCAAAGAAACAGATTCCAGACAATTATTCATCAGCATGGCTATGGTCATGGGTCCTACGCCACCGGGAACCGGGGTGATCGCTCCGCATACAGGCTCCACACTGTCGAAATCCACATCGCCACATAATTTATTCTGTTCGTTCCGGTGAATGCCGACATCGATCACAACAGCACCCTCTTTGACATAATCAGCGGTGATCATTTTCGGTCTGCCTACGGCAACTACCAGAATATCCGCCCGCTTTGTCACTTCTTTCAGATCCTTTGTGCGACTGTGAGCAACGGTAACCGTACCGTTCTCCCGCAACAATAAAAGTGCCATCGGTTTGCCTACAATGTTGCTTCTGCCAACAACAACACATTCCTTACCGGCAATCTCAATGCCGGATCTCTTAAGGAGCTGGATCACACCGGCAGGTGTACAGGATACAAATCCCGGTTTTCCGATACAGAGCGCACCGACATTCTGCGGATGGAATCCGTCCACATCCTTTAAAGGAGAAATGGCATCCAGTACCTTTTCCTCATCAATGTGTTTGGGTAACGGCAGTTGCACCAGAATGCCGTTCACATCCGTTCTGTCATTCATTTCTCGGATCAGCTCCAGAAGCTTTTCTTCTGTGGTCTCCTCCGGAAGTTCATACGCCAGAGAACGAACCCCCACGTATTCACATGCTTTTTTCTTATTTCGAACATATACGGAAGAAGCCGGATCGGCTCCTACCTGAATCACAGCCAGAGTCACTTCACGCCCCTGCTCTTTTAAAGCTGCAACTTTTTCTTTTACTTCCTCTTTGATCTGTGCGGAAATAGCTTTTCCATCTATCAACTGTGTCATGGGACACCAGTCCTCCTTACTAGAATAATCCTGTGATCTTCCCATTGTTATCCACATCAATATTGTAGGCAGCAGGTGCCTTGGGCAGTCCCGGCATGGTCATGACCGCACCGGTGAGTACTACGACAAAACCAGCGCCGGCAGATACATAAGCCTCTCTTACGTTTAATTCAAATCCGGATGGTCTTCCTAACAGTGTGGGATCATCCGACAGGGAATATTGATTCTTCGCCATACATACCGGCAGATTACCGAAGCCCAGCTCCGTCAGTCGTTTTAACTGCTTTACAGCAGCAGGTGCAAAGTTTACGCCGGATGCACCGTAGATTTCCTTCGCAATTTTTGTGATCTTATCCGCAAGAGGCATTTCATCCTCATAGAGGACATGGAAATCATTCTCTTTCTCTTCCATTGCCTTTAATACTTTTTCAGCCAGAGCGATTCCGCCTTCGCCACCCTTCTCCCATACTTCCGAGAGTGCAAACTCACAACCTCTTGCTTCACAGAAATCTCTGACATAAGCAGTCTCTGCCGCACTGTCCGTGATGAAGGAATTCAGGGTCACAACTACGGGTACACCATATTTCTGCAGATTCTCAATATGTTTCTCCAGGTTGACAATACCCTTTTTCAGGGCATCCAGATTCTCTGCACCCAGATCCGCTTTTGCTACACCGCCATTGTATTTCAATGCGCGAATCGTTGCTACCAGTACAACCGCATCAGGGGTAAGTCCGGCTTTACGGCACTTGATATCAAAGAACTTCTCCGCACCCAGATCGGCGCCGAAACCGGCTTCCGTAATACAATAATCCGCCATCTTCATGGCAGCTTTGGTCGCTCTGACAGAATTACATCCATGTGCAATATTGGCAAACGGTCCGCCGTGTACCAGAGCAGGGGTATGCTCCAGTGTCTGGATCAGATTCGGTTTTATAGCATCCTTTAACAAAGCTGCCATAGCGCCTACTGCCTTCAGCTGACCTGCCGTTACCGGTTCTCCCTGATAGTTATAGGCCACCACGATACGGGACAGACGATCCTTCAGATCCTTCATATCGTCAGCCAGGCACAGAATTGCCATAATTTCACTGGCCACAGTGATGACAAAATGATCCTCTCTGACATAGCCGTCTGTCTTATTGCCCAGCCCCACTACGATATTACGCAGGACACGATCATTCATGTCTTCACAGCGCTTCCAGATAATCTGTCTGGTATCAATGCCAAGTTCATTGCCCTGCTGGATATGGTTGTCCAAAAGTGCTGCCAGCAGATTGTTTGCAGAAGTAATTGCATGGAAATCTCCGGTAAAATGAAGATTCAGTTCCTCCATAGGTACTACCTGGGCATATCCACCGCCGGCTGCACCGCCTTTGATACCGAAACAGGGACCAAGAGATGGCTCTCTGAGAGCGATCACTGCTTTTTTCCCCATTCGTCCGAAAGCTTCTCCCAATCCTACCGTGGTGGTCGTCTTGCCCTCTCCGGCGGGTGTCGGGTTGATTGCTGTTACCAGAATCAATTTTCCATTGGGACGAGCTTGTATTTTTTCCAGAAATTCCTCAGAAAGTTTTGCTTTGTACTTGCCGTAAAGCTCCAGGTCATCTGCATCGATGCCAATACCTGCCGCAACGTTCGTGATCGGTTCCATGACCGCTTCCTGTGCGATTTCAATATCTGTTTTCATATTTTCCCTCCGTTTATTCAGACAGTTCTCCATGTCAGATTTCCTCTAACAACTGTTCAAACTGTTCCATACTCATAAGTACCTTTCTGGGCTTTGTGCCTTCTTCTTCGCCGACCACGCCGTACTCACACAATTGATCCATGATCCTGGCGGCACGGTTAAAGCCGATCTTAAGCACACGCTGCAGCATTCCGATGGATGCCTTATCCTTGTCTATAATAAAACGCGCGGCTTCCTCAAAATATTCGTCTCTGTCGTTGCCACCGCCGGATCCGCTTCCGGAAGAGCCTCCCGATGAGCCGATATTTTTAATCTTTTCTTCTATATCCTCGGCATAGCTGTTATAGACATTGCCAAGGGTCTGATTTTTCAGATAATCCACCACATCGGATACTTCCTTATCCGATACGAAAGCTCCCTGTACACGGGCCGGCTTCGAATAGCCCTGAGGGTAGAACAGCATATCTCCTTTTCCCAAAAGTTTTTCGGCTCCGTTCATATCCAGGATTGTACGGGAATCCACGCCACTGGATACGGAGAACGCCACACGGCTGGGCATGTTCGCCTTTATCAGACCGGTGATGACATCCACGCTGGGTCGCTGGGTAGCAATGATCAGATGGATCCCTGCCGCTCTGGCAAGCTGTGCCAGACGACAGATGGATTCTTCTACCTCGCCGGGACATACCATCATCAGATCCGCAAGTTCGTCCACGATAATAACAATCTGCGGCATCTTCTTAGGCCGTTCCTCTCCATCGCAAACAGGCATGGTCTCTATCTTTTTATTATAGCCCTTCAGATCACGGACATTATAATCCGCGAACTTCCGGTAACGGTCCTCCATCTCACTGACACCCCAATGCAATGCAGCAGATGCCTTCTTGGGATCTGTCACTACAGGGATCAGCAGATGAGGAATGCCGTTATACACACTCAGTTCTACAACCTTAGGGTCTACCATGATCAGTTTTACATCATCCGGATGTGCCTTGTACAAAATACTCATGATCAGAGTATTAATACATACGGATTTACCGGAACCGGTAGCTCCGGCGATCAGCATATGGGGCATCTTGGCAATATCCGCTACTACCGTCTTGCCAGCAATATCCTTACCTACGGCAAAAGCTATGTTGGAATTAAATTCCCGGAATTCGTTACTCTCTAAAAGATCACGGAGTGCTACTGTCATATTTTCTTTGTTCGGGACTTCGATACCGATGGCTGCCTTGCCTGGAATTGGTGCCTCGATACGTATATCCGTGGCTGCCAGATTCAATTTGATATCGTCTGCCAGACCTACGATCTTAGATACCTTTACCCCCTGCTCCGGTTGTAATTCATACCGGGTAACACTGGGACCCTGACTGATATCGGTGATCGTTACCTTCACACCGAAAGTATTCAGTGTCTGTTGCAAGCGCATGGCAGTCTCTTTTAATTCTCTGGAAGAATCTCCCGTAGACGCCTTTCCCTTCTGTAACAGACTCAAAGGAGGGATCCGGTATTCTGCCGCGGGCTGTTTGGCTGCCTTTGCAATATCCTTATGTATCTGGTCTTCCGCCAGGGAATTCCCCTTAGGAGGCTCCGGTGCCGTGATCTTCGGGCGTACAGGGTTCTCAGCCGGTTCTGCAGGTGTCTCCTCATGCTCCGGAATGTCTTCCTTATGGATCCGGATAGCTTCCGCCTGGGGTGTCAGAAGCGCCGCTTCCTCCTCCGGCGTGCCCTGCGGGAGATTTTTCAGTTCCTCTAAGTAAATATCATAAAATGTATTAGATTCCATGTGGTATTCCCTCCTAAAAAATACATACTTCTAAGATGATTCCGTCATTTTATCACAAACAAGACACAGATACAATCATTATTGACTCCGCCCTTCAATCATGTTACACTGAATACAGTTCTATAAGGAGGACTAATAAATGGATATCAACTATGAATTATATAAAGTATTTTACTATGTAGGGCGCCTCGGCAGCATTACCGCTGCAGCAGAGGCGCTCTGCATTTCCCAGCCTGCGGCGAGTCAGGCGATCAAGCAGCTGGAAAGTGAACTGGGCTTTCCCCTGCTGGAACGCAGCAGCCG